>ERZ857775.2546-NODE-2546-length-17211-cov-3.354686_pt1 | contig 17211 bp, 10 predicted proteins | sample MGYA00519698_ERZ857775 | MGnify/ENA primary metagenome ERZ857775 (study PRJEB31778, sample SAMEA3449363) | human gut metagenome | biome: human gut; feature: human-associated habitat; material: faeces | place: United Kingdom | collected 2010/2012 ...
GTAAAATACGGAGAGGTTTCTTCACTATAATATTCTCACCCACGATTTCACTACTGATTACGCAATCAATCGTATCCGTAGAATTAAGCGCATTATTCACCTCTACAGAAATTGTCTCCCGAGCTATATCGTACTCCGGCTTTCTCAACTCTGACTTAATAAACGGATGCCGCAAAGCCACTGCACCCGTTGTATATAAAGAAATACTTTTCCAAATACCTGTATTACGGTCACGGATGCCATCCATAAAAGTAAAGTCCCACCCTACACTCATCAACATAGTTGTATTCAAGCCAATATTTCCATTGCCTCCGTTATGGAATTCTCCGGTAGCTCCCCAACTTTTCGGCATCGTAGTACCTGGCACATCGACCGGATATACCTTGACAGCAAGTATGTTTTTACGACCTACCTTAACAAAATCCGTCACATTTATGTAGTCGCTTATAAACATACCATTCAGCGTACTCAATAAATTACCATTCACCCATATTTCTGCCCGATAATTAACACCGTCCGGTTGCAACCATATTGTTTTTCCAGCAAAAGATTCAGGCACATCAAACTCAGTACGAAACCAATAAGTATAAAACTCACGCCCTACTTTAGAGATATCAGGAATCTTACCGGATTCCAACTTATTATTCACTCCATAATAAGGTTCCGGATACTCCTTATTATAAACAAGAGAGTTCAGTACAGTTCCGGGCACTATGGCGGAGAGCCAATCACTTGTATCATACCCTAAGGTCGAGACCTTTTCCGCAGAAGAGATCACATCGCCTGCTTTCTTCATTTTCCATACATACTCTCCATGATGGATTTCCTTAGAATCCAACCAAATCCGTTTACTATCTCTGGCATAATTAGCATTTCTTCCTTGTAGACCACAAGAGATTGACAGAAATAATAAAAGAGAACACAATACCTTATTCATCATAATATTCACTACTCAAAATTACTGGAGGCGAATATAAGCAAAGAATCGCGTACGTAATATACCCATCTTAGCCATATATAGATACATACAAGACAAATACACCAATAATACACTTTTGGCACATATGTATACATATGTACATACATTACATATCTAAAATATATAGCAAACATTAAAAACCAAGAGACATATATTCTATGATTGAAATACAAATTCGAAAAACAAAGAAAAGAAATATGGAAAAGAATTGATTTACAAACAAATAAGTATCCCGTTTCAAGAAATACAATGAAATGATAAAAAAGTATCATTTTATTATTTAGATTCGCCTTATATTTGCATCGTCATTACAATAAAATACTAATGAAGAAAAACAGTTAAATAAATTCTATTCACAATATATACATACTAATAAGAAACAATCAATCGTATCAAAACGGTTTAAAACAATATAATAAGAATATAAATATAGCTTTAATTATTAATCTGTTCCATTCTTATTATTCTCTACGACATTTATTTTTTTAGTAAAATACAATATTCAATAAAAAATTATACAAACATGCAAAAAAAGTATATTATTAGCTGCATTTATATGTTATTATGCAGTACTCTAATCGCAGCAGAAAGCTTAACATCGCCTGATGGTAATCTCAAACTTCTTTTTTCATTAAGCAAGCAGGGTGAGCCTGTATACGAATTGTTTTATAAAAGTAAAGTAGTCATAAAACCGTCGAAATTAGGAATAGAAATAAAAAATGATAAAGGATTAATGAACGACTTTTCATTAATGGATACCAAACGCACAACATTCGATGAGACCTGGACTCCGGTTTGGGGAGAAGAAAATCAGATTCGCAACCACTACAATGAATTGGCTGTCACATTGGAGCAAATAACGAACAGCCGATACATTACCATCCGTTTTCGTCTTTTTAATGATGGCTTAGGGTTTCGTTACGAATTCCCTCAGCAAAAGAATCTCAACTATTTTATTATTCAAGAAGAACACTCACAATTCGCAATGGCAGATGATCATAAAGCTTTCTGGATTCCAGGTAATTATGATACACAGGAATATGAATATACCGAATGTCGTTTGAGCGAAATACGCGAAACAATGAAAAAAGCAATTACTCATACTCCAAATAGCTGCTTCTCTCCCACAGGTGTACAAACCTCTATTCAGATGAAGTCTAAAGACGGATTGTATATTAATCTGCATGAAGCAGCTTTAGTAGATTATTCATGTATGCACCTAAACTTGGATGACCGTAATTTGATTTTTGAATCTTGGCTTACTCCAGACGCCATAGGTAATAAAGGTTACATGCAAACCCCTTGCAATTCTCCCTGGCGTACGGTAATTGTCAGCGATGATGCCCGAAATATATTAGCTTCCCGTTTGACACTCAATTTAAACGAGCCATGTGCATATAAAGACGTATCGTGGATCAAGCCCGTCAAATATATAGGCATCTGGTGGGAAATGATTTCCGGTTACAAACGATGGGCTTACACTTGGGATTTTCCATCAGTAAAGTTAGGTAGTACAGATTATTCTAAGACAAAAGCAAGCCCCAGCCATGCTGCTAATAATAAAAACACAAAATACTATATAGATTTTGCAGCAAAGCACGGATTCGACCAGGTATTAGTAGAAGGTTGGAATGAAGGTTGGGAGGACTGGCATAATAAATCAAAGGATTATGTCTTTGATTTTACCACACCTTACCCTGATTTTAATGTTCAAGAATTACAAGCCTACGCAAAAAGCAAAGGCATACGTCTGATGATGCATCACGAAACCTCTTCTTCCGTCCGAAATTATGAACGCCACATGGACAAAGCTTATCAATTTATGGCCGACAATGGTTATAATACTGTGAAAAGCGGATACGTGGGAAGCATTATTCCACGGGGAGAATACCATTACGGTCAATGGATGAATAATCACTATTTGTATGCAGTAAAAAAAGCAGCAGATTACAAAATTATGGTAAATGCCCACGAAGCAGTACGTCCTACCGGATTATGCCGTACTTATCCCAACCTGTTGGCTAACGAATCGGCTCGAGGTACAGAATATGAGGCATTCCAAGGTAACACCCCCTCCCATACTACCATTTTACCATTTACCCGCCTGATTGGCGGACCGATGGACTATACTCCCGGTATCTTCGATACAAAAATTTCTTTCGTTTCCAAGAAAAGGGGTTGGGTACATACTACTTTGGCAAAACAACTGGCACTTTATGTAACCATGTATAGCCCTCTACAAATGGCAGCAGACCTTCCAAAAAATTATGACCTATACATGGACGCCTTTCAGTTCATTAAAGATGTTGCAGTTGATTGGGATGAAAGTAGATATCTGGAAGCTGAACCGGGAGACTATCTGACGATAGCCCGTAAAGAGAAAGGAAAAGAAAACTGGTTTGTCGGGGGAATAACAGATGAAAACAGTAGAATATCCTCTTTTCAACTAAACTTTTTGAAGCCAGGGAAACAATACGTTGCTACTTTATATCATGACGGAAAAGACGCCGATTATGATACAATGCCCACTTCTTATGAGATAAAGAAAGGCATAGTAACCAACAAAACAAAAATCACCGTAAAACTGGCTCGTAGCGGCGGGTTCGCTTTAAGTCTGACAGAAGCCACCGATCAAGATAAAAAGATCAAAAAATGGAAATAAAACCAATTAGCAAGTAAATTATCAGCATTCGTTTAAAATGTATATCAGTTATAACATTCGTTATCACAAACATATTTATTGCATTAAAAATCAATATTTTACAAAACACTAATACAATAAAGGCAAAAGAGTTTATCAAAAAATCTTTTGTTCAGAAAGTATAAGTTTTGGATAACAAAGTACTTTTTTTGATATATATCAACCCGTATATTTGCAAATATTAAAATATTAAAACAACAGATAATTATGAATATTCTTTTTGATCAGAGATTAAAGGAAATTACGCAAGAACATGAAACATTGTTGAAACGTAAAAACGAACCGATCATACCGGGAAATGGAATTTATACACGTTATAAATATCCAGTTTTAACTGCCATGCACACTCCTTTGATGTGGAGATATGATTTCAACCCCGCAAGTAATCCTTTTTTAATGGAGCGATTTGGAATAAACGGAACATTCAATGCAGGTGCAATAAAATGGGATGGTAAATATATTATGGTAGTTCGGGTTGAAGGTAATGACCGAAAATCCTTTTTCGCAATTGCAGAGAGCCCGAACGGAATAGATAATTTCCGTTTTATAGATTATCCGGTAGCAATCCCGGAAACAGAAAATCCCGATATTAATATATACGATATGCGTTTAACGGCACATGAAGATGGTTGGATATACGGTATTTTCTGTTCTGAACGAAAAGATCCTGACGCACCGGAGGGAGATTTATCGGCTGCTATTGCCACTGCAGGAATTGTTCGTACAAAAGATCTAAAGAAATGGGAACGCCTGCCCGATTTGAAATCGAAAAGCCAGCAACGAAATGTAGTCTTACATCCCGAATTCGTGAACGGTAAATATGCACTTTATACCCGCCCTCAAGATGGTTTTATAGATGCCGGTAGCGGAGGTGGTATCGGCTGGGCATTAATTGACGATATTGAACATGCAGAAATAAAAGAAGAAACAATTATCAACTTCCGTTATTATCATACCATTAAAGAATTAAAAAACGGAGAAGGTCCTCATCCTATAAAAACCTCTAAAGGTTGGTTACATCTTGCGCATGGCGTAAGAGGATGCGCCGCAGGATTGAGGTATGTATTGTACCTGTATTTAACAGACTTAAAACATCCCGAAAAAATAATCGCAGAACCTGCCGGCTATTTTATGGCTCCAATAGGAATGGAAAGAATCGGCGATGTTTCCAATGTATTGTTCTGTAATGGTTGGATACCAGATGAAGACGGAACTGTTTTCATCTATTACGCCTCTTCTGATACACGCATGCATGTCGCAGTTTCCACAATAGATCAATTACTGGACTATTGCTTAAATACAAAACCGGACGGATTGCGTTCAGCAACTTCCGTGCAGACTCTACGCACCTTAGTTGACAAAAACTTCGCATGTATAGAAGAAACAACATTTGTCAATTCTTAATATATTACAAATCACAGAATTAATATTAATATTTTTTAATCCATGAAAAACAGTTTTTTAATAGGTATAATTATAATAAGTTTCTTCTCGTGTAAAACACCGATGAAGAATAAAATGCCAACTGACCCACAAGCGACTCATGAGACTGTCGCATTGTATAACCGTTTATTTAATCTGGCAGAAAAAGGCATTATGCTGGGACATCAGGATGATCCGTTGTACGGGCATGGCTGGTATGGAGAACAGGATCGTTCTGATGTCAAAGGCATGATTGGAGACTATCCCGCCATATTCGGTTTCGAACTGGGACATATCGAATTAGATTCTGAATATAGTTTGGATTCTGTATACTTTAGCCAGATAAAAAAGCACGTAAAAGAACATCATGCACGAGGAGGTATTTCCTCCTTTAGCTGGCATGCCGATAATATAGCAACAGGAAACTCTACTTGGGATTGCGCACAAGACACAGTTGTACGCTCTATCCTGCCCGGAGGTAGTTTACATAAAGAATATCTGGTATGGTTGGAGCGTTTAGCTAATTTCTTTCTGGATTTGAAAGATGAGAATGGAGCGTATATCCCTGTTATTTTTCGGATGTATCACGAGCATACAGGAGACTGGTTTTGGTGGAGTAGCCAACAATCTACTCCCGAAGAATATAAACAGCTGTGGATAATGACATGCAATTATTTACAAAAAACGAAACAAGTACATCATCTACTTTATGCTTATTCTTCTTCCAACGTTCAGAGTGAAGAACATTATCTGGAACGATATCCGGGTGATCAGTACGTCGATATTCTGGGATTCGACCATTACTTGAAAGGACGGGAACAAAAAAATGTCGAACAATACAAAATCGATTTTGAAAGAAATATCAAAATAGTAACAAAATGCGCAGAACAGTCCGGCAAACTGCCGGTAATTGGCGAAACCGGGGAAGAATCGATATGGGATCCTACCTATTTCACCAATGTAGTTTATCCGATAATAAACAAATATAAACTCGGATGGATTTTATTTTGGCGTAACGCTTGGGAACCCGACAAACCTAATCATTACTACCTACCCTATCCGGGACACTCTTCAGAATCTGATTTCAAACAATTTGTCGATCAGCCTTTAATCCTCACAAATAAAGATGTATACCAACAATAGAATTTTATTACAAACCAATATGTTTAATCTTGAAAAAGTTGAAATTATGAAAAAAGTATTCTACAAAAGTTTGATTCTGGCATTTTCTGCCACAATGTTATCAGCAAATGTAAATGCCCAGTTCGCAGGTGGTACGGGAACAGAAAGCGACCCGTATATTATCCAAACAGCAGAGCAATTAAATGAAGTACGTAATTATTTGGACGGAAACAATTTCCGACTGGACAATGACATTGATTTAACCAGTTACCTCGCTGCCAACTCAGCAGAAAACGGTTGGTTACCCATTGGAAGTGATCCGGAAGGTATAACAGGATCGTTTGATGGTAACGGACATGTCATATCCGGATTTTACATTAACCGTCCCGAAACTTCGAATGTCGGATTATTCGGTTTTATTAAATCAAGCGGAATATTTAGTGTAAAAAAATTAGGGCTTATTATTGCCGATGGCAAAGAAGTAAAAGGATTGGATAATGTAGGCGGAATAATCGGTCAAGTTCCCTACACCGGACAAACTATCAAAATTACAGAATGCTTTGTAATTGGCAATATCACCGCCGAAGGTAATGGTGCCGTTACCGGTACAGCCACAGGAACCGCCGGTTCTATAATAGCTATGACGTCTGCATTAGGGCGCGTTGAGTTGCTAAATTGTTATGCTGCAGGAAAAGTTTATGGTTTTTGTAAAGCCGGCGGTTTGGTAGGACAAGGATACCGTGGTATCAAAATCGAATCTTCCTACTCTACCTGTGAAGTAGAAGCCGGTACAAACAAATCTCAGTCAAAAGCCGGTGGTCTTATCGGAGAATGCGGTTTTCCCAATGGCAATGCAATCCGCCACGATGTGATTTATTCCATCGCATTGAACCCATCCGTAAAAGCGCCCAATTCTCCGGATTTACACATTGGACGTTTAGTTGGATTTGAAAAGCCGGACAACACAGGTAAGTACAATTATGAAGCATCTTACGCTTGGGCTGATATGCTGGTAAACGACGCAGCTGTTACAGACGGACAGGAAACCAATAAAAACGGATTAAACCAATCTTCAAATGATGTCATACAAGAAACAATCTATTTTGGAGACAACAACAACGACTATTTATTTTGGGATCCAGCTATCTGGTCCATGGGAAACGGTAAATATCAACTACCCATTCTAAAAGCTTTTGCAGCGGACAAGCAGCCTGATACCAAAGTAGCTCACTTACCGGAAAGAACCAGTACGGGCATAACAATGTCATCTTCTGAAAAATTATCAGTTTATCCAACTCTAACAAAAGATAAGATTTCAATAACAAATAAAGCAGATAATGCCAAAGTTTCAATATACGATCAAGTTGGCAAGTTGGTAATGACAAGTTTTGATTCGGAAATCAGTATAGCCACCTTAAATTCCGGCATATATTTACTGAACGTCCAAGGAACTGTAGTAAAAATTGTAAAAGAATAGGCTTCTATATCTTTTAAATAAGAGTGAAGAACTAACAATAAAGACTAAGTAATAACAGACAAAAAATTTATCCGTCAAAAACAAAAACACTTTTATTGTTAGTTCTTCTTTTGAAGAGAAACTATATTAATTTTAAGAATAACATGACTAAAAATGTAAAAGCAAAAGTTTCTGACACCATGAAAAGCAGAAGACAGATTGCCGCACTAATAACCTTATTAATGCTGATAACTGTATCATCTGTATTTGCTCAAGGGACAAAGAAACTCACAGGAATAGTAAGTGACCTGTCCGGTGAGCCATTGATAGGAGTGAGTATTGTTGTTAAAGGAACTACCATCGGCACAGTAACCGATCTTAATGGGGGGTACTCATTAAACATACCCGATGAAAATAAAAAAGCCACTTTAATCTTCACTTATGTCGGTTATCTGAAGCAAGAGATATCTGTAAACAATAAACATACATTAAATGTCATCATGAAAGAAGACGACAAATTACTTGATGAAGTGGTAGTCGTTGGTTATGGTGTACAGAAACGAGTGAACATGACAGGCTCTGTAGCTTCAGTAAAAAGTGAAAAAATGACAACTATGCCTGTTGCCAATGTTTCCAATGCATTGGGTGGCCGGGTTTCGGGATTAGTCACGCAACAAGCTACCGGTGAACCCGGTAATGACGCCTCGACATTATATCTCCGAGGAAATAAAAACCCTCTTGTTTTGGTCGATGGTATTGAAAGTGAATACAATATGATCAATATGGAAGAGGTTGAATCCGTAACTTTACTAAAAGACGCATCGGCAGTGGCCCCTTATGGTTTAAAAGGAGCTAATGGCGTTGTCTTAATTACAACAAAACGTGGAGGTAACACACAAGGAAAGATTTCTTTCAATTATAATGGTGAATTCGGTTGGCAGAAACCGACCAATACACCTGAATTTATGAGTGCAGCTGAAGGACTACGCCTGAAAAAACAAGCGTATGAAATGGATGGCATGAAAGATGAAGCAAATGCAATTACCGATGAAATACTTGCTGCACACGAACAAGGAACAGATGCTTATCCCAATACTAATTGGGTGAAAAACTATATGAATACTTCTACCAGCCAAAAACACAATATAGTACTTAAGGGTGGTAATGATCTGATTAAAGCTTACGTAGCTTTGGGATACATGAAGCAGGGCAGCATGTTTAGTGACGACCAGTATTACCGTCGTTACAATGTACGTGCCAATCTTGACCTAAAGCCCACTAAAACAACAACCGTTTCGGCCGATTTAGGTCTTGTATATGATCGTAAAAGGACAAACTCTTCTTCTGCAGAAGCGGCTATGCTAAATATCTACCGGGCAAAAGCAACTGAGGCTGACGTATACAGTAACGGATTACCTGCCTTTCAATCGTCTATCGGTGGTAGTATGTACCAAACAATATATGGTGGTGGAGAGAAACGCAATGAAAACAACTATCAGAATTTGAGTTTGTCGGTCAATCAGGAGCTACCTTTCATCAAAGGATTGTCAGTAAAAGGCTTGTTCAATATGAATCGCAAAGATACATATTCCAAAAACTGGGGCCATCCTTATGAATATTACGTATATGATGCCGCCAATAACAAGTATAATAAATCAGAATTACAATCCGATGCAGATCTATCCCAATCTACTAAAGTAAATGCTTATTATACAGTGCAGGGTTATCTGAATTATGCCAATTCCTTTGGCAATCATAATATCTCCGGTTTATTTGTTTACGAACGCCGGTGGGGAGGACGCAAAATAGATTATAGTGCTCGACGGACACAATTCGATGTCTCAATACCCGAATTGGATATGGGATCGAAAAATAATCAATACAACTCCGGTACCTCTTCAGCCGAAGCTCAAGACGGTTTTGTATTCCGTGTCAATTATGATTATGCACAAAAATATCTGATCGAGTTAGCCGGACGCTATGACCGTACCTATCAATATGCTCCTGATCGTCGTGCTGCATTTTTCCCTTCGGTATCATTGGGATGGCGCATTTCAGAAGAGGCATTTTTGAAAGACATTCACATTATCGATAATTTGAAAGTCCGCGCCTCTTATGGTAAATCCGGAAATCCGGTAGGAAACCCATTCCAATGGAGCCCTACCTATACGGTAGGTAACGGATATGTATGGGGAACAGGCTCCCAATCTACGGTCTCCGGCTTATACGAAAGTGCAGAAGCAAATCCTTTTCTGACGTGGGAAACCGTCTTAAAAGCCAACATAGGATTTGATCTTTCTATGTGGAACGGGTTATTGGGAGTAGAATTCGATGTATACCGTGATTTAAGACGAGATAAAATCATCATTCCGACCGACGATTTTCCAACAGAATATGGTATTAAGCCTTCGCAATACAATGCAGGAAAGGAAGAACGTTATGGTATAGACCTCACCGTCTCCAACCATACGAAGATCAATCGGGATTTCTCAATAGACAATTCATTTGTATTCGGATTCTCCCGCGATAAGCAAATAGATATCGCCGAGTCAATGGGTACTTATAGTATTCCACGTTTCCGCAGAACCGGTAAATCCGCATCACAGTTAAGAGGATATATTGCCGAAGGATTGTTTGCCAACCAAGAAGAAATTGACAATTGGGCTTACCAAAGCGCTTCAACCCGCCCTGGTGACATCAAATATCGTGACATCAACGGTGACGGTAAAATTGACAATGAAGACGAAACAATTATCGGTCGTACCCGTGTACCGGAAATCATGTACGGATATACGTTCAGTGCAAAATATAAAGGCTTTGACTTCAGCCTGTTTTTACAAGGAACCGGACATTCCGATTTCTATATCGGACAAGACGCAAGCGGTGCTTCTGATCGTGGAGTACGTTTCCCATTCAAAAATGATAACCCCCGGAAAGACCATATTCATTCATGGACAACAGACAATCCCGATCCGAATGCCAAATACCCGCGTTTATCCACTATTGAAGGAATGAATTATGTGTCCTCTTCCTTCTGGGTGGTAAATACAGCATATTTAAAACTAAAATCTCTGGAGATAGGATATAACTTCGAGCAACGTCTGTTAAAGAAACTCCATGTAGATAATCTGAGAGTATACCTAAACTTTTACAACTTGTGGACTATTTACTCTGATATGCCGAAAGATTTCGACGTAGAAAATCAAAATTACAATGCATATCCACAGCAATTTGTAACCTCTTTGGGGGTCAATATTACATTCTAATGAAAGCAATCATGAAAAAAATAATGATATTTATTACTGCCGGGATAATAGCGTTCTTCAGTTCATGTACCGACTTTATGGACATAGAATCCAGAACATCTATTACCGATGAAGCCGTTTGGTCAAGCAAATCGGCTACCGGCCTATACGTAAACGAAACCTACAACAAAACATTAGATGGTCCTTTATACTGCATGACTAAAGGGATCAGAGACTGGTATTCGTTCGATCACGCTTGGACAGACGATATGGGAATCTCAGGATTTATTTCCCTATCGGAATTCAGTTTTACAGCAGCAACTCTGCCCGAACCTTTTAAAAGCCGATGGGATGCTTTATATGAAAACATCCGCAGGACAAATCTCGGATTAGAAAAAATAAAAGTTTCTGAAGTCCTGACTGAAGCCGAAAAAGAACGTTTCATGGGAGATATGTATTTCCTACGTGCTATCAATTATTTAGAACTCTGGCGTTTTTGGGGTGGTGTACCACTGATAAAAAAGACACTGAATAAAGACGTAGACGATATTTACTATTCGAGGAGTTCGTCCAAAGAAACTTTAGAATTCATTATCGAAGACCTTAAAGAAGCAGCAAATCGTTTGCCTAAGCGTTCGGAACTTCCGGCCGAGGAGTATGGCAGGGCAACCAAAGGGGCAGCTATCGGTTTCCAAGCCGTTGCTTATCTCCATGCAGCCGGTGTTATTGACGCTAAATATTATGAAGATGCAGCAAATACCGCCGACATATTAATAACCGGTGAACTGAAAGGAGAGTATCGTTTGTTTCGCGAAAACGATGGAGATCCTAATGAAAAATCTACAACCAAAAAGAAAGCAGAGAATTTTGCCAATCTTTTTTTAGAAGAATACGAAGGTAACGAAGAGGTTATTTTTGATGTACAATACAAAAACCCTGATCGCCATCAACAAGGATATCAAACTATTGCAGCTCCAGGTTATCCGGGTATCGGCAGTGATTACGGCTGGGGATGTTCCAATCCTTCACAGATGCTGGTCGATGCTTTCGAAATGCAAAACGGAACACCTTTCGACTGGAATAATCCCGAACAAGCAGCACATCCATATGAGAATCGGGATGCCCGATTCTATGCCTCCATTTTATATGATGGAGTAGTATGGAAAGATTCGACACTCTCATTCAGCGTCAACCGTTATATATGGGATGAGAACGACCGGAGAAAATGGAAAAATATAACAGACAATCTACCCAATGGAATGTACTGTTCGAAAGTAGAATCCACCAAAACCGGTTATTTCATCCGTAAACATCAAAACGAAACTGTCAGTTGTGGTACCAAGAACAGGTACATGAACATGGATGGAGAGGGAGGCAATTTAATAGTGCTACGTTATGCCGAAATATTATTGACTTATGCTGAAGCTAAAAATGAAGTATCAGGCCCTGATCAGTCAATATATGATGCTATTAATGCAGTGCGCCGTCGCGCCGGACAACCGGAAATTTCCGGATTGGGACAAGAAAATATGCGTAAACAGATCCGCAATGAACGGCGTGTAGAACTGGCCTTTGAAAATAAAAGATATTTTGACATCATGCGTTGGAAAATTGGGGATAAAAGCCTGACAGGTCCTTTCTATAAAATGGAAATTACCTATCAAGAGCCGCCAGAAAAAGTACCGACCTCTGTTTCAACTCCACTCTACAACCCTCGTGCTATATATTTTGAAAGGATTTTCGACACACAGAAAAATTATCTGTTACCTATACCACAACATGCGATCAATCGTAATCCTAAATTGGTAGGACACCAGAATCCGGGATGGTAAATAGCTAATGAATAAACAAAAAGAAAAAGTTATGAAAAAGTTGATATATATATTATTCACTTCCCTGTATGTGGCAGTGACAGCTTGCTCTAAAATCGACTATAAAATTAACGATGCTTATGAGACTGCTGCAATAACCGGTATCACCCTTTATGCTGTAAGCGATAAACCTGTTAATATCATTGAGTCTTTCGAAATAGACACAGAAAATGCATCGGTATATGCATTCGTACCCGAAGGAACCGATCTGACTCATTTGAGATTAGTATTAACCATATCTACCGGAGCTTCTCTCACTCCGGTAATAAATGGTTTTACTGACTTAAGCTCTCCCAAAAAGTATACGGTTACCTCACCAAACGGGATTGTCCAGAAAAGCTGGACAATCCATGTGGCCACATCGCCTCAAGATGGTCAATGATGATATGCTAACATTTAATAAAATGACAAATAAACCACCATCCGATGGATAAAGTTTTATATAAAAAAGCCTGTTTAGGAATTGTGCTTTTACTACTTTCCGGTGAATTCACAGCACAAACATTAAAATATGTCGATGCTCAAAAATTACTGATGGTTGGTAAAGCACAGCCTAACACGGAATATTATCATCGAATCGATACGGCTCTGTATAAAGATTTGCCTCCAAAGGTTAAATATCTCTCTACACTCTCATGTGGATTAGCTATCGGATTCAAGACGAATAGCCCGATTATTGCAGCTAACTGGGAAGTTAAACCGGACAAGCCCTCACAAAACTTATCGGACATTGCCCATAGCGGATTAGACTTATATATAAAACGAAATGGAAAATGGGAGTTTGCAGGTGTCGGTAAACCGACACCGCAAAACACCCGAAGCGAATATGTGATTGTGCAAGAAATGGATAATACAGAAAAAGAATGTTTGCTGTACCTACCTTTATTTAGTGAAATCAAATCATTAAGAATCGGTATAAAAGAAAGTGCAAATATATCGGCAATCGATTATCCATTTAAAAAGAAGATTCTGATTTACGGTTCAAGCATTGTACATGGTGCAGAAGCTTCACGTGCGGGAACAACCTATGTAGCAAAATTATCGCGCCGCACAGGTATTAATTTCATCAACTTGGGATTTAGCGGCAACGCCCGTATGGAGAACAGTATGGCCGACTGTTTAGCTGACATAGAAGCCGATGCCTATATATTAGATTGCGTTCCCAATGCAACTGCACAACAGATTGCCGAACGCACAGGTTATCTGGTCAGAACCATCAGAGCAAAACACGCGAAAGCTCCTATTATTGTCATGCAAAGCATTGCAATGGATATAGGAAACTTTAATTTGAAAATAAAAAACGATTTACGCATAAAAGACAAAACAATCCAACAACAAATAGAACAACTTCAACATGATGGCATCAAGAAGCTTTATTTCATCAGAGGGGAAGATTTAATAGGCCATGACCATGAAGGAACCGGTGATGGAATACACCCCAACGATTTAGGCTTTCAACGAATGGTCAACTTTTTGGAACCGGTATTAATGAATATATTACAAGAGAATGAATTGATATTTTAAAAAACATCAAAGTCATCCTGACAGTATTAATCTTATATTATAAAAATAAAATCAGCTTATGATGAGAAGAATTTTAATAACATTGATTGTTTGTTTTTACATACTACCAACTTTTGCATATACAGTTGATATTACCACACTGGGAGCAAAAGGAGATGGAATTACTGACAACACAGCTTTCATACAAAAAGCGATAGACGATTGCTCAGCCCGCAAAGGGGGAACCGTAGAAATTCCATCCGGGCATTTTTTAACCAGAACCCTCTTTTTAAAATCAAATGTGAACCTGCACTTACATTTTGGAGCAGAACTTTTAGGTAGTACCGATTTGGATTCTTACCATAAAGTATTTCCTGAATTGAAAGGCAAAGAAAGCCCGGCATTAATTTTTGCACGTGGAGTCGCCAACATCGCTATTACGGGTTCAGGTACTATTAACGGACAAGGCGCACATCAAAATTTCCAACACGGAAACGATTCGAAAGGAGGTCCCAGACGTCCCAAAATCATTTACTTTATCGGTTGTAATAATGTTCGGGTGCAAGATGTTACTCTGCGCAATTCGGCTTATTGGACACAGGACTATGAGAAGTGCGACGGTGTTATTGTACGTGGGGTAAAAGTTTACAGCCATGCAAACTGGAACAACGACGGTCTTGATATTGACAGCCGCAACGTAGTGGTTTCAGATTGCTACATCGACTGTGACGATGATGCATTATGCCTGAAAAGCGACACAGATACTCCATGCGAAAATGTTACTGTCACCAATTGTGTTTTAAAATCAAACTGTAATGCTATCAAATTCGGGACATCTTCTTATAGCGGATTCAAGAATGTCACAATTTCAAACTGTACAATAGACAGAGCATCCGAAGATCACATTCGCCAATGGTACAAAAATTATCCATGGATTGGAACTAAACATAAAACAGTAGTAGCAGGTATTGCATTAGAATCTGTAGACGGGGGGATCATTGAGAATGTTTCTATTTCGGATATAGCGATGCAAGGAGTACAAACTCCGATATTTGTCCGCTTAGGTGATCGTAAAAGGACTTTCAGCAAGCAAATGAGTCGCATTAATGATGTAATGATAAGCCGCATCGTTGCTCGTAGTGAAGGAAAAATAGCCTGTTCAATAACAGGAGTTCCGGGTGGTGATATCAAAAACATTGTTATCAGCGATGTAATTTTAGTTACCGATGCTGAAGTAACAAAAACAGATATTGATTTAAAAGTCCCCGAAGCAATTGATAAATACCCCGAAAACAGAATGTTCGGAACGATCTTACCGGCTTCCGGTTTCTACGTACGCCATGTAAATGGTATTGCTTTTAACAATATAAAGATGACTACGACAAATAAAGACGAACGTCCGATGTTCCATCTTAACGACGTAAAGAATTTCACCCAACAAGGATGTACGCTCAACAATGCGAAGGTAACATTAAAAAAGGAATAATATAACAATTACAAATCATGAAAAAATTAAATATATTATTTCTTTTTATCTGCTATTCATGGGTTTGTATCGCACAGCCCATGAAACAGATGATTCAGGTTTCAGTGGTTCCGAACAGCGAAAACTGGCTTTATAAATTAGGAAAAGATGCTGTGTTTACCGTCACTGTAACCAAGGACGGTATTCCAATGAAAGGAATAAAAATACGCTATGAGTTATCCCAAGATATGTTAGAGCCTTTTAAACAAAAAGAACTCCTATTAAAAGACGGAATAACCACTATCAATGCAGGAACTTTACGAAAGGCCGGTTTCTTACGTTGCCGGGCTTTTGTAACGATAAAGGGAAATACATATGAAGGCAGAGGTACGGCCGGATATGAACCGCACACTCTCTTGCCAACGACTGAAATGCCGGCTGATTTCCAACTTTTTTGGGAACAGGCAAAAGCCGGGAACAAAGAGATAGCAATGAATCCCTGTTTACGTCTACTTCCCGAAAAATGTACCTCCAAAGTAGATGTATATGAATTAAGCGTACAATCTTTCCAGCGTGGCAGCCGTATGTTCGGAATACTTTGTATACCTAAAACCGATAAAAAATGCCCTGCTCTATTGCGGCTTCCGGGAGCCGGTGTCCGTCCCTATGAAGGACATATTGCCGAAGCGGAAAAAGGATACATAACATTGGATATCGGAATACATGGAATACCTGTGACCATGCCGGCTTCCGTATACCACAACCTACGGTCCGGTTCTCTCGATAAATATTGGAATTTTAATTGGGAAGATCGGGATATGGTATATTATAAACGTGTATATCTCGGCTGTATCCGCATGATCGACTATATATACTCTATGCAAGAGTTCAATGGTGACCTTATTGTTTATGGCGGTAGCCAAGGCGGTGCACTATCGCTCATAACAGCTGCATTGGACAACCGGGTAACAGGCTGTGTCGTTTTTTTTCCTGCATTAGCAGATCTGAACGGCTATCTACACGGAAGAGCCGGAGGTTGGCCGCACTATTTTAAAGATAAAAATATAAACGATCCCATTATTAGAAAGAAAGAGCAGGTAATGGCATATTATGACGTTACCAATTTTGCCCGGATACTAAATAAGCCTGTGTTCTTCTCTTTCGGATATAACGATATGGTATGCCCTCCTACAACATCATACGCTGTATATAATAGTATTTCCTCACCCAAGACCTTTATACCGGCACCGGAAACGGAACATTATAACTATCCGGAATTATGGGAAAAAGCATGGAGATGGGGTAAAGAGCTATTGAAAGCCTCAAAAAAATAATTGTTTAATTTTATATATTTAAGTATTATGAAAAAGATAAAAATGTTTGAATATCTAAGGTATTGGGGGACGTCCCTCATTCTTTGCACTGGTATATCGTTCAATACATGGGC
>ERZ857775.2558-NODE-2558-length-17086-cov-12.439258_pt1 | contig 17086 bp, 17 predicted proteins | sample MGYA00519698_ERZ857775 | MGnify/ENA primary metagenome ERZ857775 (study PRJEB31778, sample SAMEA3449363) | human gut metagenome | biome: human gut; feature: human-associated habitat; material: faeces | place: United Kingdom | collected 2010/2012 ...
GCATTGAATAAAAATGCAAGAATGAAATCCGATAACGATTTAATCAGCGCTTCCCCGGAAATCAGCGTATACCGCCGATTTCCGGGATTTCATTATTCTCCATAAACCTTCAAGAGGAACGGAGCCACCTGTTTTTTACGGGACATGACCTTCGGCAGGTAAACCATGCCGTTTTCCGCCTTTTTGCCGAATGCTTTTTCAGCGGCTGCTTCTGCGCCTTCTGTGAACCAGAGGTAAGTGTCTTCAGTGAGGATATTAGTTACCATGAGGTAGGAGGCTTCGTAGTTCTTTTCTGCCTTTGTGGCTTCCAGAGCCTTCATGATATCCGCCTTCTTGGCATTGATCGGTTCTACGTCCATCACGGAAATCTGTCCGCAGGAGAAGGTTTTGCCGCCGGCTTCAAATTCCTTGGTATCGTTGTGAGCCAGTTTTTCTGCGGGGTAGTCGGAAATATCAGCGCCGGCCTTCAGCATGTCCATGCCGTACTTTTCATAATCCACGCCGGCGATTTCAGCCAGTTCCTTCACAGCCTTTTTATCTTCTTCCGTGCAGGTGGGAGAACGGAAGAGGACGGTGTCGGAAATAATGGCGGAGAGCATCATGCCTGCCACTTCTTTGGAAGGCTTCACGCCATTCTGTTTATAGAGACCGTAAATCACGGTGTTCACGCAGCCTACGGGACGGATAAGGATGAAAATGGGGCTTTCCGTTTCAAAATCGCCCAGGCGGTGATGGTCGATGAGTTCCAGCACTTCTGCATCCTTAATGCCGTCCACGCACTGTTTGGATTCATTGTGGTCCACAAGAATCAGTTTTGTCTTTTCATCTTCTTCGCTCTTTCTTGCCACATTGGTCAGAAGGACCGGTGCTTCCACCTTGAAATAATCAAGGGCAAACTTCGTTTCCTTATTCGGTTCCCCCGCCCGGGCAGCCACGGCGTCCATGCCGAGCTGTCTCTTCAGGTAGGAATAGGAAATGGCAGCGGCAATACTGTCGGTGTCCGGGGATTTATGTCCTGTTACGTATACTTTGCTCATAGTTATCGCTCCTTTGGTGCAACTTTCCTGCGGTCATAATGCTTATACATTATACCATGAAGGACCAGCGGATTTCATCTGTTTTTATGAACGGTAGCTGAGTGAACGTGCGAGACCTTGAGCCTTTTACCTTTTAAACCTTGAGCTGGTCAGCGGCTCCGCCACTACATACACTTCTCAGTCATCTTAGCCAATAACCCCTATAGAAAAGCAACTTATGGTGTTTCCACAGAGCCACGTAGCCACATAGGCGACGTAGAAACCAGTGAGATGATGTCTTCCACTCATGTGGCAACATATAGAATCACTCGGGTAAACCCTCAACCACCAGCAAAGCTGGTGGTATGAAATCGCCCCTTCCGGGGCTTATGCTGGCACCGCCTCTCGGCGGGGTATCGCTAGCCTTACTGCCCTTGGTCTTAGAAAGACCGACTCTCTCTTTCTTCAATCATTGATGCGTTTTCCTGCTCTGCAATATATTTCTCTATTGCGCTTTCGGATACGCTTACTATCGTCTCGACATAATATCCTCTTGCCCAGAACGATCTATCTCTTCCCAATAATTCCGGATGCATATCATGCAGAATCATTGCCGTCTTCCCCTTCAGGTATCCCATGAACTCTGATACTGACATCTTTGGCGGTATTTCCAGGAATAAGTGCACATGATCAGGGCATAACGCTCCTTTTACAATGTGTACTCCCTTATATTTGCATGCCTTCATAATGCATTCTTTCACATCATATCTCAACTGCCCATATATTACCTTTCTACGCCGTTTAGGGATAAAAACTACATGAAAGTAGCACTGGTATTTAGTATGTGATAAACTATGAATGTCCATTGGACACACCTCCATATTTTAGAAATTGGCTGCGATACCATTTCTATTTTATATGGAGGTTTTCTATTACTCAAACCAAATGCTGCACGCTACTGCTGCTTCCGCTCTCCCCAGCATAGCTGGGGGCTTAGTATTTTTAGTTATATTTTTTAAGCTGTAACACTGACCGAATCGATTCAAACTATTCACCCCATCCAACCTATTTAATCTATGACTGGTCCTTCAGAATTCTTTTTCCTTTTTTGTAGTAATCCTTCTTACTGGTCTACAATCCGATAGCTGATAACAAAGTGACATACCATTTCAATGCCTGTCGCATAGGAAACATAAAAAGCCGTAGAAAGGAGTTCCCATTTTTACGGCCTTTTTATTGTAAACAGTCATTTTCATGAACCTGAATGGTCCAATCAATACAGAAAAAAACATGCAATCAGTCACGCAAGCTTGTCATACAGCGTTTATATGTTTCGATGATTACAGCATTATATCCATATTCCTCATTTTCATCAAATCGGTGGGTATTGCCATTCGAGTCAACTGTAAATGTACCATTTCGGGATTTAATATACTCATAGGTTCTGGTGCCTACGATTTCATTTTGGTCCACGTCATAAGAAACTACATTGACTGCAAAACGGGGTTGTCCTGGTCCTATACCACTATCGGATATTAATACAAATGACGACCAGTCGATATAGTAAGCTACTCCCATGTGTCCATAGACCAGCTCATAATTGGAATCCCCCCATAAATTATCATCGTAATAGTCAGCATAGGCTATAAATGAAGGGGCCAAATCAGATACTCCCACTGGGATTCCCCATGCGAGGGTAACACCGGTTATAGTCAAGAGAACAGCTTTTTTCAACATTGAACTGAATTTCTTTATCTCAATTTTCTCCTTTCAACTGAATTCCCCGTTTTTCCATATCATTAGTCAGGGCACTGGCTTCCCCCAGGAAAACATGGGCAAGATCTACATTTCTCTGGTCATAAAGATAGTTCTGAAGATGCTTGGGATTCTTGCCTTTCCCAGTATGTATTCCATCGTCCACAGCAGCTTTTCCCTCTATCTTGTAACTGATAAACATAGGAAGATAATGATTACTGCCTTCCCATTCTCCGGCATCTTTATCCTTGTCCGGCGTATCATCCAGAATTTTGAACTTAACTACAACAGAGCCACTTTTCCCCTGTTTCATGTCAGAGCGGAACCACTTCAGGCACTCCGGGTTTTCTATCTTCGCCACCCGATGGTTCATCGTATCAAAAAGGAAAACCCTATTATCAGCAATAACCATGAACCCTTTGCTGTAGTCCTCCACATAGCCGGAAAAAGCCTCAATACGACTCACTTTGAATCCCCACTGATCCAGCAGCTTTTCGGCCTGTGTCAAATAAGGATCCCTATTGGTTTTTGATTCACCTGATGATGCACTTGATAACGCTTTACCAGCAACACCAGAAGTTGATGAAGATGACGCAGTCATTGTTGATGGTCTCATCGGAAAATGGTGGGAAACGAGATAACTGCCCCCAAGACCAAGAACGGCTACCGCCGCTATAGCAATGGCTATGATTTTTATATTCATGGGCTTTGGCTGGGACTTTGAAACAGTTCCGACCGGCTTATGGCTTAGTTCCTGCAGCGGGGCTCCACACCTTGGGCAAAATTTGATCTTATTATCCACAGGAAATCCACACTTTGGACAAAATTTTCCCATTCAAAATCCCCTTTCTTGAATGCGTTTACTGTTTTATTATTTCTTTTTGTGATAACTCTCCAACACTTTCTCTACCATTGCAGTGCTTTCCAGTTTATTTAATGAAACGCCATTGATGTCTGTATGCCCAAGTTGAAAAGACTTATCGCCAGTAATAATGAATTGGATTGTTGCAGTCGCTGTTTTCCCTTCCCACGAGCATTTTCCTGAAAATTCAACGACCTTTGAATGATCAGTTGCCTCAAAGTATTTCCATTCCCCATCTTTAAAAAACTGGTCAAAGGCTTCTCCTACAGGTACATTCGGTCTCATATTCATTGTGCCATTACGTACCATCTGAACATGCTCATCATAGGATTGGCTGCATCCCCCAAGAGAGAACATAGTAACTAACAGTACTATAAGAAGGCCAATGATTTGCTTATTCAAATATTGCTCTTTTTTCAATACCATATGCATCACATTCTTTCTCCATTAAAACAGGTCATCATCACTATCGAAAAAACTTCCGCCATCATCATCGGAATCAAAGAAGCCGGAATCATCATCAGAGGAATCATCGTCACTATCATCATAAGCAGAATTGTCATCTTCTTCATAAGATGAATTATCATTTTCCTCGTTTTGATAGGACGAATCATCATCGTCAGCATCATCATTTTCCTGGTAAAATGAATCATCTGTATTATCACTATTACCGGTTACATCAGCCGCCTCTGCCGTAGGAATGGCTGAAAATTTCTTATCCACAGAGCCAAGAGTCCCACCGGTGTCTTCATCCATTAGAGCCAGCATGTCATCATCGGCTGATGTATCCGATGGATTCGTGTCATAATAAACAACCTGATTAGGACCGGTTCGTGATGCCACAGTCGCTCCTGACCCTCCTGGCCCCATAATGGCTCTTGTTGCGGCCTGTGCCAAAGCCCCGGTAACCGCACCAACAGCAGCAGCCTTCAGATAATTTCCGGTTTGGGTTCCCGAATTATGTTTCGAATCGGAATGAGTTGAATGATTATCGGAAGTTGACCTTCCGCCGTGCATCGGGTGCGTTTCGGCAGGTGCTGCTGCGACCGGCATAGAGACTGGCTGCTTCCCAGATTCTAACGGCCGGGGAGCAGTACCATTCAATTCCGGATGTGCTCTCATTTCTTCCTGTCGCAACAGGTCCAACGTCCGATATAACTGATCTGCCAGCATGAGATGGTCCAGATCCTGGGGGCGGGCCCCCAGCTTTTTCGCTTGTATCAGATGCGACAAGGCCATCGTATAATCCGGCATGGCACCATTTGGAAATAGGATTTCCCGTGCTTTCCCAATTTCTTTCTGTATCGATTGAGGCTTTGATCCAGCACTCACAGAGGAATGTATTTTCAGGGCTCTCTGTTCCTGTCTATTGCCCTGCAAAGGCTTCGGTGATACTTTCACCGGCTGGGAAGCTTTTTCCGGAACCGTCGCGGACGAAGAAAACCTGCTGCCACAATTCGTACAGAATAAATCTTCATCCTGCATTTTGGCGCCACAATTCGTACAAAATTTCATATCAAATCTCCCTCATTCCTGTGTCGACCCCAGAGGATCAGGGCCATACCTGTTAGGACCATCTGTCCCTTTTTGAACCAATAAGTAAATAAAGTAAATAAAACAGCCTACAACAATGATCATAAACTTTCGTTCAGCTCGACGAGAAAACGTCATACCGCTCGTAATTATTGCTATAGCATCAACACCTGCAAACCAGAAAGCCTGCGATAGATTTTTTATATCCAAATCTTTAATACGACGCAAAGTCAGACAATACTCAGGATACACAAATACTAGGCAAACTACGGCAATAAGAGCATCCACTCCGGCAGAAGTATTTCCCCAATCATCAGATAAAAACAAAAATAATATAAGAGCCAAAGCAAAACGTATGCAATAAAGGACCATCATCCTTTTAAAATAACGTAACCGGTTCAGTCTGCCATCCTTTCTCAAAAACATTTCTTGTATTGCTTTATATGCATCTTCTCTGGATAATGAGCGTCTCTGCTGCCTGGCCCCTTTTGCCGTTATACCGGGTGATGATATCAGCCTGGCACCACAAGAGCCACAGAAACTGGCGTTATCATTCAATTTTGCACCGCAGTGAGGACAAAATTTAGCCATTTCTCCTACCTCCCCTGATTCAACAAAAGCACGAATTTATACTGCTGTTCATGCTCCGAAAGTTTTGAAAGGTAACAATACTATTCCAGTCCCGGTGCCGGTCCAAATTGATTGACATCCGGATTCCCCTTTTTGATAAAAAGCAGGTACAGTGCATAAAAATTGATAAACGGAATGATAAGCAATAAACAGAAGAGTCCTGAATGATTCGTATCATGGAACCGCCGAATCGCAATAAAAACATGGGCAACCGTACCAACCAGTTGCACAAGGGCTCCCAACAGGGTCAAAGCCGTAATATCCAAATTTCCCAAAATTGCACCAACGAAGGAAAAAGCAAAAACAATCAGAAAATATTTAAAATACTTTTGTCGATCCAACCGACCGGAAGCATTAAAGAACACTTCCCTGATCTGATGCATAGCTCCCGTCGTCTGATTCTTATCTGATGCCAAATCACTTCGATCCGATGGTTGGTCCAAATTCAACTGCCCCATGACCGAGGCTTGCGACTGCCCGTCAACCGGAGCACCACATTTGGCACAAAACTTAATACCTTCTTCCAATGGAGCACCACATCGACCGCAAAACTTTGCCATAATAAATCACTCCTTCTCCCCAAAACAAAATGAGCCCAATAGTACTATCACTTATTACACAAGCCGCACTAGATCGCATCTCTTGTTTTCTACATGATCTTCCTTTTTTCATCCCCCTTTTTCCTGAAATTTACATGCAGTGTAAATCTCAAGCTTCCGTTCTAGATTATTATCTGTCCTAATAGTACTACCCCCCCAATTTAGTCAATTTAATTATAAAGTTTAGGCTCGCTAGAATATAAAGAAAACCCAATTTGTTAAGCCAAAGGTTTTTCTAGCCCAATTCAGCAGTCTTTGAAGGATGATGCCCCCATCTCATTTGCAAATCTTCCGGACTCCAGGCCTGACCATTTTCCGTAGCAGGCTGCTTTCTTTAAGCATAGAAATTATGCTATAATTAATGTAGAAAAGAGGTGCACCAATGGCCACAAAAAGGACTTACAAAGACTCCCTCTTCCGCAGTATTTTTAAAGATAAAAAGCGGCTCTCCCGATTGTATAAAGCACTCTCCGGAAACGAAATATCCCCAAAAGATATCACCATTAATACATTGAAAGGTGTATTCATGAATGATGTAAAGAACGATATCAGTTTTCGGGTGGGGAGTCGTCTCATCATCCTATTGGAACACCAATCCACCTGGAATCCAAACATGCCACTCCGGTTTCTTTGGTATTTAGCAAGACTTTATCGTCTGTATGTAAACAAAGACATGATTTACCATGCAGAGCTACTTAAAATCCCAACTCCCGAATTCTACGTTCTCTACAATGGCACTATGGACATCCCAGCGGTACAGGAGCTACATCTGTCAGAAGCTTTTGAAGTTCCGGGAAATGCCATGGAACTTACCGCCAAGTGCTATAATATCAACTATAAAGAAGGACGTGAAATTCTGGACGCCTGCTATGAACTCAAGGCGTACAGTACTTTTATCGCCATTGTCAGGGATGGTCAAAAGAATGGCTTATCCCTCCTCCAATCAATTAAAGAAGCTATTTCTTACTGTGAGACCCATGATCTCATGGGAAAATATTTCCGAATCCATGAAAGCGAGGTGTACGATATGGTATCCTTCAAATGGGATGAAAAAAGAGCCCGGGAAATTGCCACAGAAGATGCTATGAAAGAGGGAATGAAAAGAGGTTTGGAAAAAGGCATTAAACAAGGAGCCAAATCGGCTCTGCGTGAAGCTGCTCTTTCTCTCCTTCGGGAAAAGATTCCCTTGAAAATTATCATGAATACCACCCATCTGACAGCTGATGAAGTAAAAACATTGGCAAAAGAAAACGGGCTGACCTTCGATTAAAAATCAGCTAAAAAAGCCATGAAAGGATATCTCTTTCATGGCTTTTTTACGGAAGAATCCTTCTTCCACAGATCCATTTCAACTCGCTCCACGCAGCCAGGAGGATCTCAATCCTTCACTCGACTATTTTCCGCCGCAGACTGGTCCCCTCGGCCTCGATCTCGACCTCGGTCTAAAAAACTCCTGCCCAAGGGCAGGAGTTTTTTTATGTCATTATTCAAACCGTCTCATTCTGTGTGTCAGCGCAGCGCTGCCGTAGAAGGAATCTGCGTCCAGGTCTTCTTCGATGCGGAGGAGCTGGTTGTACTTGGCCACCCGTTCCGTGCGTCCCGGGGCGCCGGTCTTGATCTGGCCTGCGTTCACTGCCACTGCCACGTCGGCGATGGTGGTGTCGGCAGTTTCACCGGAGCGGTGGGAAATGACGGTGGTGTAGCCGCATCTCTGGGCCATCTGGATGGCTTCCATGGTTTCGGTAAGGGTGCCGATCTGGTTCAGCTTGATGAGGATGGAGTTGGCCACGCCCATGTGGATGCCCTTGGACAGGCGCTTTGTGTTGGTAACGAAGAGGTCGTCCCCTACGAGCTGCACTTTTTTGCCCAGGGCGTCTGTGAGTTTCTTCCAGCCATCCCAGTCCTCTTCTCCCAGGCCGTCTTCAATGGAGATAATAGGATATTCATCAATGAGCTTTTCGTAGAATGCAATCATTTCATCAGCCGTTTTGGCGGTATGGTCTCCTGCCAGGTGGTAGAGGCCATCGTCTCCAAGGAGTTCGGAGGCTGCCACGTCGGTAGCAAGAACCACGTCTTTGCCGGCGGTGTAGCCTGCTTTTTCAATGGCTTCGCAGATGACTTCCATGGCTGCTTCATTGGACGGAAGGTCCGGTGCATAGCCCCCTTCATCGCCCACAGCGGTGGAGAGGCCCTGCTTCTTCAGTACGTCCTTCAGGGCATGGTAGATTTCAGCGCACATGCGCAGACCTTCGCGGAAGCTGGGAGCGCCTACGGGCATGATCATGCTTTCCTGGATGTCCACGTTGTTGTCTGCGTGGGCGCCGCCATTCATGATGTTCATCATAGGTACCGGCAGGTTATGGGCATTGACGCCGCCCAGGTACTGGTAGAGGGGAAGGCCGGCGGAAGCAGCAGCTGCATGGGCAGCTGCCAGGGATACGCCCAGAATGGCGTTGGCCCCAAGGCGGCTCTTGTTTTCGGTGCCGTCCAGGTTGATGAGGATATGGTCCAGGCCTCTCTGGTCGCTGGCATCCCAGCCAAGCACGGCATCGGCGATTTCGCTGTTCACATTGTTCACAGCTTTCAGGACTCCCTTGCCGTTGTAGCGGCTCTTGTCGCCGTCCCGGAGTTCGGTGGCTTCAAACATGCCGGTGGAGGCACCGGAGGGAACGGCGGCTCTGGCAAAGGTGCCGTCTTCCAGTGTCATTTCTACTTCAACTGTAGGGTTTCCCCGGGAATCCAGAATTTCTCTTGCATGTAAATCGGTAATTGCTGCCATGCTTTATTCCTCCTATGTGTCAGGCTTTGCTGTAAATATCAATCATGGTTTCAGGCTTCAGGCTGGCGCCTCCGATGAGGGCGCCGTCGATGTCTTTTTGTTTCAGGAAATGGGACATATTGTCTCCGTTCACGGAGCCGCCGTAAAGGATGCGGACTTCTTCGGACGCTTTTTTACCTGCCGTTTCTTTCACGGTCTTACGGATGAAGGATGCAATTTCCTCAGCGTCTTCCGGCGTAGCTGCCTTTCCGGATCCGATGGCCCAGATCGGTTCATAGGCAATGACCACTTTGGCTGCCTCTTCTTTGGAAAGTTCGAAGAGGGCGGTTCGGATTTCACTTCCGATTCTTTCTTCCGTCTGGCCTTCCTTTCTTTCCTCCCCCGTTTCCCCTACGCAGAGAATGGGGATCATGTCATGGGAAAGTACGGCTTTTACTTTGCGGGCCACCAGTTCATCACTTTCGCCCAGGATCTGCCGTCTTTCGGAATGGCCGCAGATGACATAGCTGCAGCCCAGGTCCTTCAGCATGGGAGCGGAAATTTCGCCGGTGAAGGCGCCCTTGTCCTCGGGGTACACGTTCTGGGCGCCCCAGAGAATGGATGACCGTTCCAGAAAGAAACGGGTTATGGGAATGTCGGTGAAGGGCGGGCAGAATAGCAGTTCCACCCCTTCCTTTTTCTGTATCTTGAAGGATTTGAAGAATGATTCCGCCTCGGTGACGGTAAGGTTCATTTTCCAGTTTCCTGCAATCAGGGTTTTCCTCAAACAGAATCACTCCTTATCTGCCAGAACTGCCACGCCGGGAAGAACCATGCCTTCCAGCATTTCCAGGGAGGCGCCGCCGCCGGTGGATACGTGGGAGAATTTGTCCTCAATGCCCAGCTGGTCCACCACGGAAGCCGATTCGCCGCCGCCGATGACGGTGGTGGCATCAAGGTTTGCCATGGCTTCAGCAATGGCAAAGGTACCTTTGGCGAAGGGTTTCATTTCAAATACACCCATAGGCCCGTTCCAGACTACGGTTTTCATTTTTTTCAGTGTTTCCACATAGAGCTCAATGGTCCTGGGGCCGATATCCAGCGCCATCCAGGGGCTCTTGAATTCGGAAGCAGAGAGCACTTTCGTCTTTGCATTTTCAGAGAAGGAGTCGCCGGCCATGAAATCCACGGGAAGCATGATTTCCGAACCCATTTCATGGGCCTTCTTCATCAGGTTTCTTGCCAGGTCGAAGCGGTCTCTGTCCTGCAGGGACTGGCCCATGTCATAGCCCTGGGCCGCTACGAAGGTGTTGGCCATGCCGCCGCCGATGAGGATGACATCCGCCTTTTCCATAAGGTTGGCAATGACCTGGATTTTGTCGCTGATTTTTGCGCCGCCGATGATGGCTGCAAAGGGTCTTTCCGGATGCTCAATGACTCCGTCCAGGAAATCGATTTCCTTCTTCAGAAGAAGGCCGGAAACCATGGGCATGAGCCGGCCCACGCCTACTACGGAAGCATGGGTGCGGTGGGATACGCCGAAGGCATCGTTCACTGCCAGATCGCATCCGTCTGCCAGAGCTTTGGCAAAGGCGGGATCATTCTTTTCTTCTTCCCTGTGGAAACGAAGGTTTTCCAGAAGGAGCACCTGTCCCGGCTTTAAGCTCTTCTTCATGGCAGAAGCCTTTTCTCCCACGCAGTCATCGGAGAAAAGCACTTCCTGGTTCAGGATTTCCGACAGCCTTTTAGCAGCCGGTGCGAGAGACAGATCCTTCACTACGGCTCCCTTGGGCCGTCCCATATGACTTGCCAGCACCACCGCTGCTCCATGGTCCAGGAGGTAGCGGATGGTGGGAATGGTGGCCCTGATGCGGCGGTCATCAAGAATGTGGCCGTCCTTATCGTGGGGCACGTTATAGTCCACCCGGACATACACTGTTTTCCCTTCCGGTTTCAAATCATATACGGTCTGCTTATTCATAATCAAAGTCCTTTCGAAGCTACGTACTTAACAAGGTCGATAATTCTCATGGAATATCCCCATTCATTGTCGTACCAGGCAATGACTTTGACAAGGTTTCCTTCCATTACCATGGTAAGGAGGCTGTCCACCGTGGAGCTTACGTCGGTGGTGAGGAAATCGCTGGATACCAGCGGTTCGTCGGTGTAGGCCAGAATACCCTTCAGTTCTCCTTCGGAAGCTTCCTTGAGGGCTGCATTCACTTCTTCCTTGGTGACGGTCTTGGAAAGTTCTACCACCAGGTCCACCAGGGAAACGTCGGGGGTTGGAACGCGGATAGCCAGACCGTTCAGCTTGCCCTTCAGTTCCGGAATGACAATGCCGATGGCTTTGGCAGCGCCGGTGGAGGTGGGGATGATGTTTTCAGCAGCAGCCCTGCCTCTTCTGGGGTCCTTCTTGTGGGCTTTTTCCAGAATGGCCTGGTCATTGGTGTAGGAATGGACGGTGGTCATAAGGCCCCGCTTGATGTGGAATTTTTCATGGAGTACCTTCACCACCGGTGCCAGGCAGTTGGTGGTGCAGGAAGCATTGGAAATGATATTGTCCTTTTCCGGATCATAGGTGTTTTCATTAACCCCCATGACGATGGTGGCATCGTCATCCTTGCCGGGAGCAGTAATGATGACCTTCTTCACCGTGCCTCTGATATGTTTACCGGCGCTGACCTTATCCTTCAGTTTGCCTGTGGATTCGACCACGATTTCCACGCCATAGGCGCTCCAGTCCAGATGTTCCGGATCACGGTCGTGGAAAACATGCACCCTTTTTCCTTCGATAATGAGGTCGTCTCCGTCGATTTCCACCTTCTTGCCCAGACGGCCGTGTACGGAATCATACTTCAGGAGATAAGCAGCTGTCTCCACGCCGCTGGGGTTATTGATGGCCACTACGTCCAGGTCATCCCTGTCCAGCATGCCGCGGAATACCAGTCTGCCGATTCTGCCAAATCCGTTAATACCTACTTTTGTCATAATGTGAGTACCCTCCTGTGTTTGACTATGTACCTGCGAAAGCATTCTTTCCTTACCTGCCTTCACCTATAACCTTTATGATTTCCTTTCCTGCCCCTTCATCGGTAATCAATGTGCCCCGGACTCCGGCCCTGGCCATGGCCAGAATGGCCTCGCCCTTATGCCTGCCTCCGGCTGCAATCAATACATGGGGAATGGAGGAAATATCCTCCCGGGAAATACCGGCGTTGTAGAGTCGGTAGAGGACTTTTCCCTGCCTGTCGGCATAAAAGCCCAGGGCCTCGCCAGCCGCCTTTTCCCTTACCAGCCTTTCCCTCACATCCTTCGGGATTTCCGTCCACTTGGACCGGTCCTGCGGCACATCTACCCCGGTGACCAGGACATCCGTCCGGCTCGCCAGCTTTTCCACTTCCCGAAGCTGGGGAAGCTCGTTTTTGACCTTCAGGAAAAGCTCCGGGCTCAGTCCGTCGGGAATATGAATGATGTGGTACTCGCCGCCCAGCTTTTCCGCCATGCGGGCTGCCACGAAATTGGGCAGATATTCCACCCTGTTTCCAAAGCCCCCGCGGGCGGGAATCACATCGCTCCTCATATGGAGCGGCGGCAGAGCTTCCGCCATACCCGCAATCACCGGACCTCCCCCTACGGCAATGACAAAGCCGTCCCGAATGATACGAAGAAGGACCAGCGCCGCTTCCTGGCTGATTTCATTTTTCACCTCGCCGGAATCATCAGAGTCCCCTCTCACCACGATAACCCTTTCCATGGAAAGAATTCTCTGCAGCTTTATTTCCATATCCGAAAGCACCGGACTTTTCTGGAAATAGGGAGCCAGCGGCTCAATCAGTGATTCTCCCTTGGTGGTGAGGCTCATGCCGGAAGGACGCGTAAAAAGAAGACCTGCCTCTTCCATTTTTTCAATGTGTCTGCGGACCACATTTTCAGAAAGCTTCGTCTGCATAGCCAGAAGATGCCTTCCCACCGGTCCCGTGTCATGAATCTGCCGAAGAATCTCATACCGCTCCTGGGCCTCTGTCATCATTTCAGGCAGGAGGAGCATCATTAAAGAATCTTCTTTCAACCATATCACTTCCATCCATTAAAAAGTGCGGAATCATGTCAAGTCTTACCTTTTACAGTATATCACGCCGGCATTAATACTACAACATCTATCCGAAATTCCTGTAATATGCATACTCTATATTCAAAAAGTATACCAATAAAATTCCTTATCCCCCATCCTTTGCAGAATAAAAATATAAAAAAATCCATGAAATCGGGCTCAGAAAAGGATGCGCAGGGGGACCGTCAAAGATCTGATATAGAATACTCATATTGCCGCCAGTTTCTATGATTTTTCCGTATGAATTTTTCCTGAATCAAGGGAAAATATTTCCTCATGTAAACCTGCCATCTTCGCAAAAAACGGATATAATAAGGGCAGAAACATAGATGTCCAAAACAGGAGGAATCATTATGGCATGGAAAACAAAACTGACAGAACTATTATCCATCGATTACCCCATCATCCAGGGCGGCATGGCCTACATTTCCGACGGCGTCCTGGCCGCCGCCATGGCCCATGCAGGCTGCGCCGGCGTCATCGGCTCCGGCGGATTTACCACCGACGAAGTGAGGGACAATATCCGCCGGGCCAGGGACATCCTGGGCCCCAAAGGCATCTACGGCGTAAACCTTATGCTCCAGGCTCCCAATAAGGACGACGTGGCCCAGGTCATCTGCGATGAAAAAGTTCCTTTCGTCACCCTGGGTGCAGGAAACCCGGTGCCCTGGTTTGACGACCTTCACCATGCCGGCGTGAAATGCATTCCCGTGGTGCCTAATGTGAAACTGGCCAAACGGGTACAGGATGCCGGCGCCGACGCCCTGGTGGTAGAAGGCATGGAAGCCGGCGGCCACGACGGCAAACTCACCCTCATGGCCCTTCTGGAAAACGTGCTGCCGGACATTGAAATCCCCGTAGTCGCTGCCGGCGGCATTGTGGACGGAAGGGGCATTGCCGCCGCCCTCATCATGGGCGCCTCCGGCGTACAGATGGGCACCCGCTTCCTCCTTGCCGAAGAATGCCGCCTCCACCCCAAAGCCAAAGAAGCCATTATCAAGGCAAAGGACACAGACTCCACCGTCACCGGCTTCACCACAGGAGACAGTGTAAGAGGCATTAAGAATGCCTTCTCCGAAAAATACCTGAAAGCCGAATACAGCGGCGCCCCGCTGGAAGAGCTCATCGCCCTGGCCACCGGCACCACAAGGAAAGGGGCGGTGGAAGGAGACACGGAAAATGGCTTCGTCCTGGCCGGCATGTCCCTCACCCACCTCACAAAAATCCAGCCGGTGGAAGAAATCGTGGAAGAACTGGTTTCGGAAACAGAAAGAAGACTTGCGGGAGCCAAGGGGCTGATTTGAATTTTATGCTCTCTGGGGCAGAAGGGGCGCGGCTGCGCCACAGGTTGTGTAGAAAGGTTGTGTCCCCAGAGGGGAAACGACTCACTACATTTTGCGTGTCGCTTTGCTCCTTCATCCTCTGCTGTCACTGACTCACTGGATTCTCAGGTCGCTTTGCTCCCTTACAAATCCAGTTCGCATAGTGCATCCACTGCTGTCACTGACTCACTGGATTTTCGGGTCGCTTTGCTCCCTTACAAATCCAGTTCGCATAGTGCATCCTCTGCTGTCACTGACTCACTGGATTCTCAGGTCGCTTTGCTCCCCTACGAATCCAGTTCGCATAGTGCAAAATGTGTTCGCTGTGCATCGCTGCCGCTCAAGGGGCAAGGCCAAAGGGTTCAAAAGGTTCAGAGGGGAAGGATTGCCGCCTTACGGCGGCCAGCGGTAAACGGATAGCAGATAGCCGTCCCACTGTCTCACTAGTTCACTAGCTCACCAGCCTACCAGCCCACTTTTCCCCACATAAAAAAGCCATGAAATGATATCTCCTTTGAGATTCCATTTCATGGCTTTTCATATTTCCTATGATGTATGATTAGATTTTAAAGCTCAGTTTTTCTACAGCTGCTGCCAGTTTCGGTCCGATTTTCGGAACACCTGCCACATCTTCCGGTCTTACGGCGCGGATAACGACGATGGCTGCCAGGTAGACCACGCCGCCTACGCAGATGGCCACCAGGGTTGCCAGGGTGTTGCTGTGGATGAAGTTGAAGGCGCCGTGATATACGCCCAGCACCACGGCCCCCATAATGCCGGCAGCAATGAAGAGTTTCACCGTATGGATGATGTCCATGGTATAGTGCCTGTATTTATAGAGGAAAATCAGATTCAGCACCGCTGCCACGCCGAAGTCCGCATTGGTAGCCCAGGCTGCGCCCAGTACGCCCCAGGCGGGGAGGGCTGTGAGGTTCCAGGACAGGAAGACCTTGACGGAAGCGGAAATCACCATGTTGATGAAGGGAATGGCCGTCTTCCCCATGCCCTGCAGAACGCCGGTGGTCACCTGCTGCACGCCCAGAAGGAATACGCCGAAGCTCATCACCGCAATGCAGGGGCCTGCATCAGGAGTGGCATAGAGCATAGCAGAAATCGGAGTGGCAATGACGCACATGCCCACGAAAGCAGGAATCGTAATGAGATTGGCCAGCCGCATGGCGGTGTCGGTCCTCTTCATCACTACATCTCCCCGTTTCTGAGCAATCGCTTCAGAAATAACAGGCACCAGGCTGGCTGCCAGGGAGGCGGTCACAATGGTGGGCATATTCACCAGTGCCGTTGCCATGCCGGTGAGGTAGCCGAAAAGGGTGGTGGCTTCCTCCACCGCAAAGCCTGCCACTTCCAGGCGGCGGGGCACGATGAAGAGGTCGATATTGGAAACGATAGGCAGCATGATATTGGCCAGGGAAACAGGAATGGCCAGAATCAGAAGTCTTTTAATAATAAAGAGGGCACTCTGGGGCTTAATGGAGGGATCCTGTTCCGCTGCCAGCTCCTTTCGCCAGCTTCGGGTCATATAGTAGAAGCCGATGAGCACCACAATGCCCATAAAAGCGCCCGGCGCTGCGCCAAGGGTAGCACCGGCAGCACCAAACTCAAGACCGTAGGGCAGAAGGATGACCGCAAAGGCAATCATGGTCACCACCCGCACCACCTGTTCCAGAATCTGGGACACGGCAGTAGGAGTCATAAGCTGCAGCCCCTGGAAATAACCGCGCAGCGTAGCCAGAAGGGTGGCGCAGAACACCGCAGGCGAAAGGGCCAAAAGGGACCAGTAAGCCCGGGGGTCGCGGACAATGCCCGTATCCACCAGCCACTGGGAGCCGAAGAATAGAAGGACACTGAAAAAGAGCCCTGTCATCACCAGCGCCGCCATGGAAATGCGGAACACCTTCTGTCCCCCGTTGTAGTCGTTCACCGCATTTCTTTCCGCCACCATAATGGAAATGGCCACCGGAAGGCCGGCGGAAGAAACGGACAGACAGAGAAGATAAATGGGATAGGCCATCTGGTAAAGGCCGATCCCCTCCCCGCCCAGAAGGCGGGACAAATAAATCCGGCTGAAGGCACCGATGAATTTAACGATAATACCGGCCACCGTTAAAATCAGGGCACCCTGGATAAATGAATTCTTACGCATTTTTCACCTGTTTCAATAGGAAATATGATTCACAACTCATATAGTCATATCAGATTTCAGAAAAATTGTAAAGCTTTATTATGAGGATTGATGGAAAGTTTATGGGGCTGCGCCCACAGGAAGGGCCGCTCCGCGGCCCGGGTTCAAAGGAAAATGTTCTTAAGATTGACCGGCCTGTGGCGGTCGGTTTCTTAGGTTTGATGGTGGCTTCGCCGCCGAGGGTTGTGGATTGCCCCACAGGGGAAACGACTCACTGGATTTTCAGTCGTCTGCCGACTCCTTACAGCACGGCTATCACCGACTCACTGGATTCTCAGGTCGCTTAGGCTCCCCTAC
>ERZ857775.2565-NODE-2565-length-17045-cov-10.158623_pt1 | contig 17045 bp, 11 predicted proteins | sample MGYA00519698_ERZ857775 | MGnify/ENA primary metagenome ERZ857775 (study PRJEB31778, sample SAMEA3449363) | human gut metagenome | biome: human gut; feature: human-associated habitat; material: faeces | place: United Kingdom | collected 2010/2012 ...
GGATAGGGAACTGCAATAACATCGGCAGACAGCCGCCCATCGGGCTTACCCCGTACTGGCTGTAAAGCCCCATCACCTCCTGTTGCTTCTTCATCGCATCCTCCTGCTTCGGATATTTCTTGTTGATTTCGTCGATTTTCGGTTTCAGTACACGCATCTTGGCAGATGACATATAGGTCTTCCACGTAGCCGGATAAACCACAACCTTCACCATGATGGTCAGAATCAACAGCACGATACCCATGCTCAAGCCCCAGCCCGACAGCCAGTCGAATACGTTAATCGTGATAAACTGATTGATCCAGCGAATTAACGGCCAACCCAAGTATACCAGTCTGTTCAATTCCCATTTTTCGTCACGTCCCTTATCCAATGCTTTCAACGTTTTGAAGTGGTTCGGACCAAAATAGAAATACATCTCTGTCGGCTCTTTACCCGATGGATCGAAGAAAGTATTCATTTCAGCAGAATAATCTTTGATATATCCGCTCCCCTGTTGCTCCATTCTTGATTTCACGGAAACCTTGTCGAAGTCCTGCTCGGCAATGAATACCGAAGAAAAGAACTGGTTCTTGAAAGCTACCCAGTCAATGCGGTTTTCCAATGTCTTGCTGTCGTCTTTGGCTGCCGACAGATTATCCACATCATCTCCTTTGATCTTATAAGTAAGCTCTGCCAAGCGGTTTTCGTAAGTGAATCCTTTTTCCAGTTGGCGGGCACGTTGTGACCAGTCGATATCCACATAATTGGTGTTTGCCAATTTGTCTGTCATACCTGTCGCCTTGATTTCAAAGTTCATCAGATAGCTGTCCGGTTTCAGCGTGTAGATAAAGTCGATATAACTTGCGCTATCTGCCGCCAGACGCATGACCACACTGCTATCCGTCTTGTTTGCCATTTCAAAGAAATAATCCTTTGTCTGGATAGCTCCTTCCTTATTATAGAAGTTGAAATTCATCGATGCATCGTCACCGTCAAACAGTACAACCGGTGTCTTCTTGTCCTGTGCCATGTAATCCTTCAGCATGGCCGAATAGACACGTCCGCCTTTGGTTGTGAAAGTGATTTCCGCTACATTGTTTTGGATACTGACTTTAGAGTCTGTTCCCTGCAATGCATTGAAAAACAGGGAGGATGAATCGGCAGCAGATGCCGCCTCTTTCTTGCTGTTAGCCAGTGCTGCCTCCGTTTTTGCTTTCAGCGCCTCTTCCTGCTGTTGTACAAGAGCGATAGAATCGTAGTATCTTTTTTGCGCAGCTATCTGCTCCTCACTGGGACGGCTCAGAAAGCTGAATCCTACTAACAATATACCTATTAAAACGAGACCTGTGATGGTATTTTTATCCATTCTTATTTTAATTACAAATTACTAATTACTTTTCGTTTTCGATAGCCGCTTTCACAAACGCCACGAACAACGGGTGCGGGTTCAGTACCGTGCTTCCATATTCCGGATGGAACTGTGTACCTACGAACCATTTCAATGTCGGAATTTCTACGATTTCCACCAGATCCGATTCGGGATTGATACCTACACATTTCATACCGGCAGCTTCGTACTGTTCCTTGTAGTCATTATTGAACTCGTAGCGGTGACGGTGACGTTCCTGAATATGTTCCTCTCCGTATGCCTGATATGCTTTAGAGCCTTTCTGCAATACACACTCGTAAGCACCCAAACGCATGGTTCCGCCCATATTGGTGATCGCTTTCTGCTCTTCCATGATATCAATCACGTTGTGCGGAGTCTTCTCATCCATTTCGCGTGAGTTGGCGTCTGTATATCCCAATACGTTGCGGGCAAATTCGATGGCGATACATTGCATACCCAGACAGATTCCGAAAGTCGGAATATCATGTGTACGTGTATATTTGATAGCTACAAACTTACCGTCAATACCCCGTTGACCGAATCCCGGTCCGATCATGACACCCGCCATACCTTTCAAGGCTTCACCCACATTCTCGTCCGTCAGCTTTTCGCTGTTTACGAAATGTACTTCCACTTTGCGGTCGTTGTAAGTCCCGGCCTGCGACAATGCTTCACGAATAGATTTGTAAGCATCCTGCAAGTCATATTTTCCGACCAATGCGATGTTGATAGGCTCTTTGGTCTCAGCTGCGTGGCGGCGTTCCAAGAATTTACGCCATGGACCGAGCCCCGGAGTTTCTCCTACCGGCAGTCCCATTTTTTCGAGAATGGTGCTATCCAAGCCTTGTGCCTGCATCAGGATAGGAACCTCGTAGATTGTTTCTGCATCGATAGATTGCACTACGGCTTTATCATCCACATTACAGAATTGTGCCACTTTTTTGCGCAATCCGTCGCTTAACGGGTGTTCGGCACGCAGTACCAGTACATCCGGCTGGATACCCACACTTTGGAGTTCCTTCACCGAATGTTGAGTCGGTTTAGTTTTCAATTCTCCGGCGGCAGCAAGATACGGGACATAAGTCAGGTGCACGCAAAGGGCATTCTTACCGAGTTCCCACTTCAACTGACGGATACTTTCGAGGTAGGGGAGTGACTCGATATCGCCTACCGTACCACCGATCTCGGTGATGACAAAATCGAATTTGTATTTGTTACCGAGCAATTTCACATTCCGTTTGATCTCATCCGTGATATGCGGAATCACCTGAATCGTTTTACCCAGATAGTCTCCACGACGCTCTTTGTCGATAACGCTTTTGTAGATGCGTCCTGTAGTAATGTTGTTCGCCTTAGTCGTTTGTATGCCCAGAAATCTTTCATAATGTCCCAGGTCGAGGTCGGCTTCGTGTCCGTCTACCGTTACATAGCATTCTCCATGCTCGTATGGATTCAGTGTTCCCGGGTCGATGTTGATGTACGGGTCAAACTTTTGAATGGTTACATTATAACCTCTTGCTTGCAGCAACTTACCGATGGAAGATGAAATGATACCCTTTCCTAATGAAGAGGCAACACCACCGGTGACGAAAATATACTTTGTTTCTCCCACAGCTATAACTGTTTTTAAAATTGTTTACTTAGTAGTATTCTTATGAACTTAAAAAGCGCAAAATTATAAAAAAAGAGGAAGAATGCAGACTTTCGTCTCTACAATTTTATTAAAAAATGCAATTTTGAAAGAATCCTATGATTTCTGAACAAAATAATGTAGCTTTGCAACCTAAACCATAAACAAATATGATGAGAGTTACTACTTTTTTATATTCAGTTTTTATCCTGTTGTTATTTTCGTTATCGCTTTCTGCACAGGAAAATGCCGGCAATTCTTCACTTCCCAAATCTTCAACGGTAGTGGCTAAGGCCAAAGTCGTAAAAGCGGATACACTTTCGGCAGAACTCCAGAAATATTTAATGTTAAAACTCAATATGTCCGGTCCGACACCCCAATTGGATACCGTTTCTTATTTATATAATAAGTATATAGCCCAATTGGATTATCTGAATGATCCGTCTGTACCGCCACGCTATATTCCGTCGGATCCCGACTATTTCCGTCTGTTTACTCCTTTGGCGTATTACTATGCCCCGATGGCGCAGTATTCAAGACTGGAATGGAATCCTGTGCAGCCGGACACCACCCCCAAACTGACATCGGAACTTTTACCATACGACACATTGGTGTTTACCAAAACCCGACGTGCCAATACATTAGTCAATAACGCTTTGATGGATCTTTATCTGCAACATCCGAATTTGGTTGTTACTACGGAAGACCGTATCATGAGTCGGGATGTTTTCCGGCATGATGTGAAACCGAAGATCTCCCCCAAAGCCAATGTAATTCATCTGTTTCAACGTGAAGATATGAATGATAATGTAGGAAAGGCCGATATCAAGATCAGCCGTCCCAACTGGTGGGTTGTAGGAGGTAACGGTTCATTACAGATCAGCCAGAACCACCTTTCGGACAACTGGTATAAGGGGGGGGAGAGCAACTTCTCCGGATTAGCTACTTTTCTGATCTTCGCAAACTATAATGACAATGAGAAAGTGCTGTTTGAAAACCAGCTTGAAGCGAAAGCGGGTATGACTTCCACTCCGTCGGACGAATACCATAAGTATCTCTTCACAACCGACCAACTTCGCATCTATAACAAACTGGGATTGAGAGCCTTGAAGAATTGGTATTATACGATCTCCTCTGAGTTCAAAACCCAGTTTTTCAATGGATACAAGGCCAACAGCGAAGATCTGGTTTCAGCTTTCATGTCTCCGGCCGATTTGGCGGTCAGTATCGGTATGGACTATAAACTGAATAAAAAGAAATTCAACCTTTCTGTCTTTATGGCGCCATTGACTTATAACCTGCGTTATATTGACAACTCGGAAGTGGATGAAACGAAATTCGGTCTGGATAAAGGCAAATGCTCCAAGAATGACTTCGGTTCGCAGTTGCAGTCGACATTTAACTGGAATATCATTTCTGCCGTGTCATTGGAATCCCGTCTCAACTATCTGACTAACTACCATTGGGCTCGTGTAGAATGGGAAAACACATTCAATTTTGTTCTGAACCGTTATCTCTCTACCAAACTTTACGTTCACACTCGTTTTGATGATAGTTCCAAACCCACTGAGGGTGACAGCTATTTCCAGTTAAAGGAACTGCTCAGTTTCGGTATTAACTACAAGTGGTAGTCTTATTTGTGAAAAAAAACATCCTTTTATTATTTTATCTGATATATAATATTTATATTTGCACGAAATTTCGTTACTTCATTTAAGAAGTAGCAAGAAATATGGGGTAAATATACATGATCATTAGCAAAAATGACGATCAAAATCTTCTGCCAACAACTGTGATTGGCAGAAGCGTAGCACGCTCAAAACGCTGGCTAGTGGCGGTTGTACGCATATATCACGAGAAAAAAACGAGTGAGCGGCTAACGAAAATGGGGATTGAAAATTTCCTTCCTATTCAACAAGAGGTTCATAAATGGAGTGATCGTCGTAAAGTGGTAGATCGCGTTTTACTTCCGATGATGATTTTTGTCCATGTCGACCCTCAAGAACAAAAAGAGGTGTTGACGCTGTCCGCTATCAGCCGCTATATGGTACTGCGTGGGGAAAGTACTCCGGCTGTTATTCCTGACCAACAAATGTTGCGATTCAAATTTATGCTCGATTATTCGGATGAAACGATCAGTATGAGCACATCGCCGTTGGCACCGGGAGAAAAGGTACGGGTGATAAAAGGACCTTTGGTAGGTTTGGAAGGAGAGTTGGTGAATGTGGACGGCAAGTCTAAAGTTGCTGTTCGATTGACAATGTTAGGGTGTGCATGTGTAGATATACCGGCTGGGTGTGTAGAGCCGGTATCTGAAAATGGGGATTTACGTGATTGAGTAATCAATCTATTTTATAGGGGTATGGGGATTTTACTGCAAAAATGTAATGAAAGTCTGTAAAATAGCAGGCAGTCTATCTGACATCGGTAACCAAACAGTGGATATATTTATCGATGACCTCTCTCAAAAATAAAAATCCATAAAGTATTATGAATTATATCTTTACAAAAGATATAGTGTAGAAATGTATGTACGTATCGAAAGATGAAGGGATTCTCTGTTGGGCTACACCAACATGGAAATCGTAGTCATAGTCCTTGTACTGATCATAATCAATCAGATAAATCAAATTTCGAAATATTATTTTATTCATTTATACTATAATGGAAAAAACATTGAAGGGCATAGTGCAATATGTCCGCAAAAATTATTTCAGTTATTGGGTTATTTTAGATATTGACACGGCAATTTCTGTATTATGTTCGTTGGTCGCTTATGCGGTAATTCATTATATGGCGCATGTTCCAATGACCGATTGGATGCTCTGTAAATTTGCTTGCGTTTCTTTGGTGGCAAGTGTTGCGGGCTCTTTATTATTCCATACTTATCGTAATACAATTCGTTTCTCACAGGCACGTGAACTTTGGCGTATCATGTGTGCCGTTTTATTTAAAATTGCCTGTTTGGTCATTATTTCTTTTGGAGTTATATATGAGACCCAATTGCCATATAATTATAAAATATCCTATCTTCTATTTGATGGTTTATTGACTTTAGTGATCTTGACAACCTTCCGTGTATCATTGATAATCGTCTATGATTTTTTATTGGATTGGGTGAATAAAAAGAACACACGTATTCTTATTTATGGTACTAATGAAGAAAGTGTAGCCTTGAAGTTACGTCTTAGGGATAGTGCCCATTATAAGGTAGCCGGTTTTTATGTATATGGCAAAAATAACAGCCGACTCCGATTGGCAGATCTTCCCGTTTATTACTTTGAAAATGAAGCGGATGTTGATTATATCATGCGGAAGCGCGGAATTAAGGGAATTCTGTTTTCGCGTTATGAAGATACCCGCCTGGAAGAAAAACGCCTTCTGGAATATTGTAAAAACAATGAACTTAAAACATTGATAGCTCCTACTATCAGTGAAGCGGATTCTGATGGAAACTTTCATCAGTGGGTACGTCCTATTAAGATTGAGGATTTGTTGGGTCGTGCCGAAATTAATATCAACCTTCGTCAGGTTGCAGAAGAATTCAGGGGAAAAGTGGTGTTGGTGACTGGTGCGGCAGGCAGTATTGGCAGTGAACTTTGCCGTCAATTAGTGCAGATGGGAATTCAGAAACTTATCATGTTCGACTCTGCAGAAACACCTTTGCATAATGTCCGTCTTGAGTTTGAGAAAAAATATCCAAATATAGATTTTGTTCCGGTGATTGGTGATGTGCGTGTGAAGGAACGCGTTCGTATGGTATTCGAATTGTATCATCCTCAAATTGTTTTTCATGCTGCTGCTTATAAACACGTGCCTTTGATGGAAGAAAATCCTTGTGAGGCTGTGCTTGTCAATGTAACCGGTTCTCGTCAGGTGGCTGACATGGCTGTGGAATATGGTGCTGAAAAGATGATTATGGTGTCTACGGATAAAGCTGTAAATCCTACTAATGTAATGGGCTGTTCCAAACGTTTGGCAGAAATCTATGTTCAAAGTCTGGGATGTGCTATCCGTGAAGGAAAAGTGAAAGGTCATACCAAATTTATCACCACCCGCTTTGGTAATGTATTGGGTAGTAACGGTTCTGTCATTCCTCGTTTTAAAGAACAGATAGAGAATGGTGGGCCGGTGACTGTTACTCACCCTGATATTATTCGTTTCTTCATGACCATTCCCGAAGCTTGCCGTTTGGTAATGGAGGCCGCCACAATGGGGGAGGGCAATGAGATCTTTGTTTTTGAGATGGGAAAAGCTGTCAAGATCGTTGATTTAGCGACTCGTATGATTGAATTGGCTGGCTATCGTCCGGGTGAAGATATCAAAATAGAATTCACGGGATTACGTCCGGGTGAGAAGCTTTATGAAGAGGTATTGAGTGATAAAGAAAATACGATCCCAACAGAGAATAAGAAAATCATGATCGCCAAAGTTCGTCGGTATGAATATGCTGATATTCTTGATACTTATGCAGAGTTTGAAAGGTTGTCGCGTGCGGTAAAGATCATGGATACCGTGCGGTTGATGAAGAAAATAGTTCCGGAGTTCAAATCAAAAAATTCTCCGCGATTTGAAGTACTGGATAAAGAATAAATAGGAAATAATCAACAAAAGATTCTATAAATAAATTATCATTTAACATGAATAAATCATTGCGCACGCATTTGAATGTACGAAGCTTGTATGAAAGTCTGTTTTCTTGCCTGATAGCGGTATTTCTGCTTGCTTCCTGTCAGTCTTATAAGAAAGTACCTTATTTGCAGGATGCGGGAGTTGTAAAGGATATCAATCAACAGGAAAATTTGTATGATGCAAAGATAATGCCTAAAGACTTACTTACTATCGTGGTGTCGTGTACTAGTCCGGAACTTGCAGTTCCATTCAATTTGACTGTAGCGGGTTCTGGCAGTGTGGCTATTGGGAATACACAGTTGACAGCTCAGCCTGTCCTACAGCCCTATCTGGTGGATAATGAAGGAAAGATCAATTTTCCGGTATTAGGCGAATTAAAAGTGGGCGGTCTGACCAAGAAGGAGGCCGAGCAGTTGATTGTCGAAAAACTGAAACCTTACATCAAGGAGAGTCCGATCGTCACCGTGCGTATGGTTAATTACAAGATTTCCGTATTGGGAGAAGTAGCCCGTCCGGGTACGTTTACCATCAGTAACGAGAAGGTAAACCTGTTAGAAGCCTTGGCTATGGCGGGGGATATGACGGTCTGGGGCGTCCGTGACAATGTCAAACTGATTCGTGAGGGTGCTGATGGCAAACAGAAAATTGTGACATTGGATTTAAACAAGGCGGAGACAATTCTTTCTCCTTATTATTGGTTACAGCAGAATGATATAGTTTATGTGACTCCTAATAAAGCAAAAGCCCGTAATTCCGATATAGGTAACAGTACTAGCTTGTGGTTCTCCGCTACTTCTATTCTGGTATCATTGGCAAGTTTATTAGTAACAATCTTCAAATAGTAATATAGATATGATTGAGGAAAAAAGAGAGAACCGGGGTGAGCAACCGGAAGAGCAGGTGAATATTCAGGAAATCCTTTTCCGTTACCTGATCCACTGGCCCTGGTTTGTGGTTTCTGTAATAATCTGTATCGCCTGCGCATGGGGCTACCTGCGTCTGGCCACTCCTGTCTATAATATATCCGCTACAGTCTTGATCAAGGATGACAAGAAAGGCGGTGGTGCGAGCATGTCCTCCGAACTGGAAAAGATGGGGCTGGACGGCTTCGTTTCCTCGTCGAACAATGTAGACAATGAAATCGAGGTGCTGAAATCAAAGTCTCTTGCCCGTGAAGTGGTCAACAATTTGGGACTGTTTGTGACTTATAAGGATGACGATGAGTTTCCTAGTAGGGAACTTTACCGTACCTCGCCCGTAGTGGTGAGCTTGACTCCACAAGAGGCGGAAAAGCTGTCTGCACCAATGGAAGTGGAGATGACTTTATTTCCCAATGGTGGGATGGATGTATTGATAACAGTGAAAGACAAAGAGTATCGGAAACAATTCGAACAATTACCAGCTGTTTTTCCGACGGATGAGGGGACGGTCGCCTTTTTTGAAAGCAAGGATACATTGGCGGTTAATCAGGCTAAGGAGGAAAGTAAAGAGCGTCATATAAAAGCTTTTATAAACCGGCCGATGTCTGTGGCCAAAGGATATATCCAGTCCTTGTCGATAGCCCCTACATCAAAAACTGCTTCTGTAGCTGTTCTTTCGTTAAAGAACTCAAATACCCAACGTGGCAAGGACTTCATCAACAAACTCCTTGAAATGTACAATATCAATGCCAATAATGACAAGAATGAGGTAGCCCAAAAAACCGCAGAATTCATCGACGAACGTATCGGCATTATTTCCAAGGAACTTGGAAGTACAGAACAAGACTTGGAGAACTTCAAGCGTAGCGCCGGAATTACAGATTTGAGCAGTGAGGCTCAAATAGCCTTAACCGGTAATGCTGAATATGAAAAGAAGCGTGTGGAAAACCAGACTCAAATCAATTTGGTGATGGATTTGCAACGCTATATGCAAGGTAATGAATATGAGGTCTTACCAAGTAATATTGGATTACAGGATGCAGCATCAGCTGGTGCAATAGACAGATATAATGAAATGTTGGTTGAAAGAAAGCGCTTGCTTCGTACATCAACCGAGAATAATCCGACGATCATAAATTTGGATACCAGTATCCGTGCGATGCGGAGCAATGTACAGGCTACGTTGGATGCTACATTGAAAGGATTGCAGATAACCAAAGAAGACCTTGCCCGTGAGGCGAACCGTTATTCCCGTCGTATCAATGACGCTCCGACCCAGGAACGCCAGTTCGTAAGTATCGCCCGGCAGCAGGAAATTAAGGCCGGTCTTTATTTGATGTTACTTCAAAAACGTGAAGAGAATGCCATCACTTTGGCAGCTACAGCAAATAATGCCAAGATTATTGATGAAGCGTTAGCGGACGACAATCCGGTTTCTCCTAAGAGGATGATGGTCTATCTTGCCGCCTTGGTATTAGGAGTAGGATTTCCGGTAGGTATTATTTATCTGATTGGCTTGACCAAATTCAAGATTGAGGGCCGTGCTGATGTTGAAAAACTAACTTCTCTTCCTGTTATTGGCGATATCCCGTTGGCGGATGAAAAGTCCGGTTCTATAGCTGTATTTGAGAATCATAATAATTTGATGAGCGAGACATTCCGTAATGTACGTACCAATCTTCAGTTTATGCTTGAAAATGGCAAGAATGTGATTCTGGTGACTTCTACCATCAGTGGTGAAGGTAAGTCTTTTGTATCATCTAATTTGGCTATTAGTCTTTCTTTGTTAGGGAAAAAGGTTGTGATAGTAGGTCTTGACATTCGTAAACCGGGATTGAATAAGGTTTTTAATATTTCCCAAAAGGAACATGGTATTACCCAGTTTCTGACCAATCCGACAAAGAATCTGATGGATTTAGTACAGCCTTCCGATATAAACAAGAATCTGTTTATTCTTCCGGGCGGATCAGTTCCTCCCAATCCAACGGAATTATTGGCCCGTGATGGCTTGGAAAAAGCCATCGAAACGTTGAAGGCTAATTTTGACTATGTGATTCTGGATACGGCCCCCGTGGGTATGGTAACTGATACCTTGCTGATAGGGCGTACCGCTGATTTGGCGGTATACGTATGCCGTGCCGATTATACCCGTAAGGCAGAGTTTACTTTGATCAATGAGCTTATGGAAAACAACAAACTGCCTAACCTCTGTATCGCCATTAACGGCTTGGATCTTCAGAAAAAGAAGTACGGCTATTATTATGGTTATGGTAAATACGGCAAGTATTATGGCTATGGCAAGCGTTACGGTTATGGCTATGGTTATGGAGAGAAGCATACAAGTCGGGAGGGTAAATAAACTGCTATTGATAAAACCAAATCAAACATAATATGCGTGATTTCAAAGAGATTCGGGTCGCAGTAGCCGGAACTGGCTATGTGGGACTGAGCATAGCGACACTGCTATCACAACATCATCATGTAACTGCCGTGGATGTAATCCCGGAAAAGGTGGAGAAACTGAACAACAAGGTTTCCCCTATCCAGGATGATTATATCGAGAAGTATCTGGCTGAAAAGCCGCTTGATCTTGTTGCCACTTTGGACGGGAGGTCAGCCTATGCTGATGCCGACTTTGTGGTAATAGCCGCTCCTACAAACTACGATCCTGTGAAGAATTACTTCGATACGAGTCGTGTGGAGGAAGTTATCGATCTTGTGCTTGAAGTGAATCCCGATGCCGTAATGGTCATCAAATCGACAATTCCGGTGGGCTATACCCGTAACCTTTATGTAAAATATGCCCAGAAAGGAGTCAAGAAGTTCAACCTGCTGTTTTCACCAGAGTTCCTTCGTGAAAGCAAGGCCCTTTATGACAATCTCTACCCGAGCCGTATCATCGTAGGTTATCCGAAGATCATTGACGGCTCGGAGTTTGCTGAAGAAAACAAGGCGATCCGGTCTGTCACGGATGTCACTATGTTACAGGAAGCAGCTAGGACATTTGCCGCCCTTTTGCAGGAAGGGGCTGTCAAAGAAAACATCGACACGCTCTTCATGGGTATAAAAGAGGCGGAAGCTGTCAAACTCTTTGCCAACACCTATCTGGCTCTCCGTGTCAGCTATTTCAATGAACTTGACACATACGCTGAAATGAAAGGATTGGACAGTAAAGCAATCATTGAGGGCGTAGGTCTTGATCCACGTATCGGGACACATTATAACAATCCCTCATTCGGTTATGGTGGTTACTGTCTGCCGAAAGATACCAAGCAACTCCTTGCCAATTATCAGGATGTTCCCCAGAATATGATGTCCGCAATCGTGGAGTCAAACAAAACCCGTAAGGATTATATAGCTGATGCAGTGCTCCGCAAGGCAGGCTATTATACAGGAAATGGACAATGGGACGCATCCAAGGAACATACTTGCGTCATCGGTGTATACCGTTTGACCATGAAATCGAACTCTGACAATTTCCGCCAGTCCGCCATCCAAGGTATAATGAAACGTATCAAGGCAAAGGGTGCGGAAGTGATCATATATGAACCCACGCTTGAGGACGGGACTACATTTTTCGGCAGCAGGGTCGTTAATGATCTTGCCGGATTCAAGGCGCAGAGCAAGGCTATCATAGCCAACCGTTTTGACAACAGCTTGGAAGATGTGGCGGATAAAGTTTATACACGTGATATTTTTAGAAGAGATTGACCATGTTGCCATATAATGTAGAGCTGGACGGAAAGACAGTGCTTGTAACAGGTGCTGCCGGTTTTATTGGAAGCAACCTTGTCAGGCGTCTTTTCCATGATTTCCAGAATATTAAAGTAATCGGCATCGATTCCATCACCGATTATTACGATGTCAATATCAAGTACGGACGTCTCAAGGAGATCGAGTCGTTAGACCGTGACTGGACTTTTGTTCGTGCCTCAATTGCTGACAAGGATGTGGTAGAGAGAATTTTCTCTGAAAACAAAATTTCCGTTGTCGTAAATCTTGCGGCCCAGGCAGGTGTCCGTTACAGTATTACCAATCCTGATGCCTATGTCCAAAGCAATCTTATAGGTTTTTATAATATCCTTGAAGCCTGCCGTCATCACGAGGTGGAGCACTTGGTTTATGCTTCTTCATCATCCGTATACGGCAGTAACAAGAAAGTTCCGTATTCAATTGACGACAAGGTTGATAACCCGGTCAGTCTTTATGCGGCAACCAAGAAGAGTAACGAGTTGATGGCTCACGCATACTCAAAACTCTACAATATTCCATCAACAGGTTTGCGTTTCTTTACGGTTTATGGTCCTGCAGGTCGTCCGGATATGGCGTATTTCGGGTTTACCGACAAGCTTGTAAAAGGCGAAACTATCAAGATTTTCAATTATGGTAATTGTAAACGTGATTTCACATACGTGGATGATATTGTGGAGGGAGTAGTACGTGTTATGCAACACGCTCCGGAAAAAGAGAATGGGGAAGACGGACTTCCGATTCCACCATACAAAGTATATAATATCGGTAACAGTCATCCGGAGAACTTGCTTGAGTTTGTAACTATTCTTCAGGAAGAATTGGTCCGTGCCGGTGTGCTTTCGAAAGACTATGATTTTGAGTCCCATAAAGAACTTGTGCCTATGCAACCGGGTGATGTGGCTGTAACTTATGCTGATACTACTTCATTGGAACAGGATTTTGCTTTTAAACCGGGTACAAGTTTGAGAGATGGACTAAGAAACTTTGCAGAGTGGTATGTAAAGTTTTATAATACGGAGAAATAAAACAATAAAACTATGAGCATTTTTGCGGGTAAAACCCTAATGATTACCGGTGGAACAGGTTCTTTCGGTAATGCAGTCTTGAATCGTTTCCTTCGTACCGATATCGGTGAAATTCGTATATTTTCACGTGACGAGAAGAAGCAGGACGATATGCGCCACGAATATCAGGCTAAGTATCCTGATGTGGCAAACAAAATAAAATTCTTTATCGGTGATGTACGCAACCTCCAGTCTTGTAGGAACGCCATGCCGGGAGTAGACTATATCTTCCATGCTGCTGCCTTGAAGCAGGTTCCGAGTTGCGAATTTTTCCCAATGGAAGCTGTAAAGACAAATGTAATTGGTACTGACAATGTATTGACGGCTGCAATTGAAGCGGGTGTTGGTGCCGTAATCTGCCTTTCCACGGATAAGGCTGCCTATCCAATCAATGCTATGGGTATCACCAAAGCTGTTGAGGAAAAGATAGCAGTGGCAAAGAGCCGTTACTCCGGTAAGACCAAAATTTGCTGTACGCGTTATGGGAATGTGATGTGTTCTCGCGGTTCTGTAATCCCTCTGTGGATAGAGCAGATCCGCAATGGTAATCCTGTTACTCTGACTGAGCCTAAAATGACACGTTTTATAATGTCTCTTGAAGAAGCTGTTGACCTCGTACTCTTCGCTTTTGAACATGGTCAGAATGGTGACATCCTCGTTCAAAAAGCTCCGGCTTGCACCATCCAGACTCAGGCAGAGGCTGTTTGTGAACTCTTTGGTGGCAAGAAAGAAGACATTAAAGTTATCGGTATTCGTCATGGTGAGAAGATGTATGAGACATTGCTTACCAATGAAGAATGTGCCAAGGCAGAGGATATGGGCAATTTCTATCGTGTACCGGCAGATAACCGTGGATTGAATTACGACAAATATTTTAAAGAGGGTGAGACAGAGCGTAACACGCTTACAGAGTTCAATTCAAACAATACGCGAATCCTTAACGTGGAAGAAACCAAAGCCAAGATTGCAGCTTTGGACTATATAAAGAAGGAGTTGAGTGGTGAGGGCAACTTCGTACAGTAATAAAATTATGAAGATATTAGTAACCGGTGCCAAAGGTTTTGTAGGGAAGAATCTTTGTGCCCAACTTAATAACATCAAGGACGGTAAGGCTCGTTGTTATGGTGAACTGAAGATTAGTGACGTATTCGAGTACGATCTTGACTCTACTTCGGAACAACTGGATAATTGGTGCAAAGAGGCCGATTTCGTATTCAATCTTGCCGGGGTGAACCGCCCTAAAGACAATGATGAATTCATGAAAGGTAATTTCGGTTTTGCAAGTACATTACTTGATACCTTGAAGAAATATCATAACACTTGTCCCGTCATGCTTTCCTCCAGTGCGCAAGCCTCGTTGACCGGTCGTTTTGGTGACAGTGAATATGGTCGTAGCAAAAAGGCGGGTGAAGATCTTTTTCTACAATACGGCAAAGAGACAGGAGCCAAGGTTTTGGTCTATCGCTTTCCGAACCTTTACGGTAAGTGGTGTCGTCCAAACTATAACAGTGCCGTAGCCACTTTCTGCAATAATATTGCCAATGACTTGCCTATACAGGTCAACGATCCGAGTGTAGAACTTGAGCTACTTTACATTGATGACCTTGTGGACGAAATGATTCATGCCCTGAAAGGGGAGGAACATCATTGCGAGTTCGAAGGGCTTGACGTACAACCGAAGGCTGACGGCAGATATTGCTATTGTCCTGTCACCCATAAGGTAACACTTGGTGAAATCGTTGACTTATTACATCAATTCGCGGAAATGCCTAAGACACTGATGATTCCGGAAATCCCGACTGATTCATTTGCCAAACGTCTGTACAGTACCTTTTTGAGCTACATACCAAAAGAAAAAGTGATCTTCGACTTGAAAATGAATGTAGATCAACGTGGCAGTTTCACAGAACTGGTACATACCTTGAATTGTGGCCAGGTAAGCATTAATATCTCCAAACCAGGTGTAACCAAGGGTGAACACTGGCACAATACCAAGTGGGAACAGTTTATTGTAGTCAGTGGGCATGGTCTTATTCAACTTCGTAAGGAAGGAACAGACGAAGTGTTTAACTATGAGGTGAGCGGAGAGAAAATACAGTCTGTCATCATGCTTCCCGGTTATACTCATAACATCATCAATCTTTCTGATACGGAAGATTTGGTGACAGTGATGTACTGCAATGAGGTATTCAATCCTAATAAGCCGGATACATACTTTGATAAAGTAGAAAAATAATATGGAAAAACAACCTAAATTCGATTATTCAGATATAAAATTCAAGGACAGCGGCAAGTTGAAACTTATCATCGTTGTCGGTACCCGTCCTGAGATTATCCGTTTGGCGGCTGTCATCAACAAGTGCCGCAAGTATTTCGATGTGATTCTTGCCCATACTGGTCAGAATTATGACTACAATCTCAACGGCATATTCTTTAAAGATTTGAAGTTGGCAGAACCTGAGGTATATATGGATGCCGTAGGTGATGATTTGGGAGCTACTTGTGGTAATATCATCAATTGTTCATATAAACTCTTTGCTCAGACAAAGCCGGATGGAGTTCTTGTACTTGGTGATACAAACTCATGTTTGAGTGTAATTGGTGCGAAGCGGCTGCATATTCCAATTTTCCATATGGAAGCAGGTAACCGTTGCAAAGACGAGTGTCTTCCGGAAGAGACCAACCGTCGTATTGTTGACATCATCAGTGATGTAAACATGGCATATTCGGAACATGCACGAAGATATCTTGCCGATTGCGGTTTGCCCAAAGAGCGTACTTACGTTACGGGTTCACCTATGGCGGAAGTACTTCACAATAACCTTGTGGAAATTGAAGCGAGTGATGTACATCAACGTCTTGGTTTGGAGAAAGGAAAGTACATTCTGCTCTCAGCCCATCGTGAGGAAAATATCGATACTGAGAAGAACTTCATGTCACTCTTCAATGCTATCAATCGTATGGCAGAAAAGTATGATATGCCGATTCTCTATAGTTGCCATCCCCGTTCACGCAATCGCCTTGCTGCAAGCGGCTTCAAACTAGACCCACGAGTAATCCAGCATGAACCTCTCGGGTTCCATGACTACAACTGCCTTCAGATGAATGCCTTTGCCGTAGTTAGTGACTCTGGTACACTTCCTGAAGAGTCAAGTTTCTTCACAAGTGTAGGCCATCCATTCCCTGCTATCTGTATTCGTACCTCTACTGAGCGTCCGGAAGCAATTGATAAAGGAGACTTTATCATTGCAGGTATTGACGAAAAGAGTCTTTTGCAAGCAGTAGATACTGCCGTTGAACTTTGTCGTGACGGTCTACATGGTATTCCTGTGCCTGACTATGTGGATGAAAATGTGTCTACAAAGGTTATTAAAATAATCCAAAGCTATGTAGGGATAGTCAATAAGATGGTTTGGAGGAAATTTTAATAATTTGTTTGTCTCATTAAATCACATCTGGCTAAGTTGGTAAAGGACCTTGGGGATGAGGAAGAACCTGAATTTCTCAAAGTAGTAAAAATATGTGTAAGCAGTCAAAAATTGGCTCATAATTGAAAGCTCTATCTTCGCTGCGAACAAAAATTTTAGAATTTATGTATAGCAGTGAAGATCTTGAAAGGTTTTACTTTCAATACCAGACCGAGGCTTTGCCTCATGGAGAATCTCTCCAATCGT
>ERZ857775.2576-NODE-2576-length-17012-cov-9.964322_pt1 | contig 17012 bp, 14 predicted proteins | sample MGYA00519698_ERZ857775 | MGnify/ENA primary metagenome ERZ857775 (study PRJEB31778, sample SAMEA3449363) | human gut metagenome | biome: human gut; feature: human-associated habitat; material: faeces | place: United Kingdom | collected 2010/2012 ...
TCATACCAACCTCACGGCTTTCAAAGAATATTTCTTTTCCGCCGGGCGATTTTTTACGGTTATAATTTTGTCACTTTGGTTAATCCATATCGACCAAGCCTGTTTAATCTCGTTTGTTGTCATATCCGTTTGTAACCCTTTTACCTTCTTCTCTTATTTTTAGAACAATCTTATTTCGAAATACCGGCAAGCCGCACGAGAGTTGCGATAGCTTCTTCTTTAGTCAATAAATCCTTGGGGCAGAAATTATTGTTATCCTTACCGTCCATAATATGAAGTCTTGTCATATTTTGAACGGCTGAAATTGCATATGGTGAAATACTTGATTCATCAGCATATGTTTTTGTAAAAGCGGTTGCTCTTGTAACTGACATTTTTTGTGCCATTCGCTCCAATATAGCAGCGGCTTCCTCACGCAGAATATTATCGTTCGGTGCAAATGTGTTATTTCCCTTTCCGTTTATTATTCCGTTATTCGCCAAAGCATTTATTTCCGCTGTATCGGTATCTGCAAAGCTTGATTTTGTCTTTGTTTTATCAATATACTTTTCTATGAAACAATAGGCAATTCTGCAAAATTCCTCTCTTGTGATATTTGACGAATAATTATTTTGCAGGTCTGACGGTATTTTATTTTGGTTTATTGCTTCACTTATAAATGTCGATGCCCACGAGGAGTAGGTGCGTTTTTGAGAAGGAATAATTTCTGCGTCAACGGGAGAGCCGTCATTTGTGACATCGTGAATCCGTATCTCAAATTCGCAAGTCTTATTATCCGCACCCGAATATGTATAAGTATAAGAATCGTTTCCTTTAATGCACAAGCCGTCTGTTACCAACTCGTCATCTTTATAAATGCTGACAGATACCGACCTTGATGAATGTATATTTATTTTTATCGACAGTTCTTCACCGTTATCGGGTATGTATTTGACTGTGTGCGTAACGGTCGTGGCTGTAATGCGTGCTTTATAGAAAGCAATATCATCATCAGCAGTCGGTTCTTCGGCATACGCAATCGCCGACATTGCAGAAAACAACAATGTCATACTTAATATAATTGTTAAAATCTTTTTCATTAATCGGTTGATCTCCTTTATTTAACAACATATCTGAAATCCACAAAGCAATATGGAAGCATATACTGATACGGTGTTCCGTCTTGTGATATTCGGGGAATGTTTTGGCAAACATTCAAGCCGCCGCGCCCATACGGAATTGCATTAGGGCGGTTCAACAATGAATCTGAGCGAATATCATCAATATATCGTTTTGCGATTTCCCAGCTTGAAACGCCGTGCGGTGTAGGGTCAACCCTTTCGTGACGAAAATTCTCATACGGCATAACGGCAATAACCTTATTATCACCATCGACAAGAATACACTTATGTGCGTCAGTCGGAAAGTAATATCCGTTAATTTCGGTATGAGTGAAATCTCTGTTATCGAAACCATATACCGAACCTATAAAAAAATCTTCACCATCGTTAATATATTTTTGGGGGGAATATCGTTTTTCGCCGCTTACATCTATTATGGGTGTGCTGAGTACAGCATCATATTTGCCGTTTGAAGCGTATTGTCTTACCTCTAAGTTTCCAAGAGGATTCAAATATACTCGTCTGTCCCAATTCTGTGAAACATAATAGTTTTTTATTCTAATCAACATTCCGATGGGGATATAGGCGGTATCATTTGCTAAAATAACAGGGTGAGTTGTTGAGCGTATGTTTTCTATTCCCAAAATATCATACTCTAAGTCCTTATCAAACGCAACGCCATTTTGACCTACATTCATTTCCGCCGTCACCCATATATCGGGGCTGGCTTTGAATAACACGCTTATTTTTCCGTTATCATATGAAATATCGTCATTTGAAACACCGCAGATATTCATAAGTTCACGAAGCGGAAGATAAAGCTCACTGTTTGATATAAAAGGCTTGTTTTGCAAAGTGTTTTCCGCTCCGTCATAAAAAACCTTTACCCATACATTATCATCTGTGTCTTCTGCCATAACGCCTATACCAAAAGCGGAAAACATCATAATCAACACCGTTAAAACAGATACTAATTTCATAAATCCGATATTATGTACTTTTTTCATTTTAATTCAAACCTCTTTTCTTAATTTTTCTTTCCTGTCAGTTTATATCTGAATGTCATATAGTCCATGCCGTTTATTCCGTCCGCAACAGCAAATTCTGCTGCGTTCTCTCCAAATCCCGTTTGTATCATAAACGGTACATCAAGTGCGTTATACATAAGCGTAAATATTATATAGCGTGGGCAATACAAATCTAAAGCGAGGTCAATATCCTTTATTAAGTCTAACTCTCTTGCAGTTTCGATATACCCGTAAGGATAGCCGCCGAGCGATTCCGCCCGCGGCGCATATCCCATAGCCGCAACGAGCATTTTCACGGTTTCGGCATATGTTGCCTCGCGGTCGGGCGAAAAGCTTCCGTCATCGTTACCCGCAACGATTTTTGCGGTTGCCAATGCGTTTATATATCCGAATGCCCAATGTGACGAATCTACATCAGAAAACATCTGTGTATTATAGCTGTCAGGGGATATTCTCAATGCCTTGCACAAAACTTTTGCCATTTCTGCTCTTGTGATGTTTTTATACGGTGTAAAATCACCGTTTGCATCACCCTCGAACAATTCATATTTAGTAAGTTCATTCAGATATTTATTCCACTCCGGCGACTCATATGCCAATACATCTGACGGAGCTTCAATCTGTTGTAATTCATTGGAATCGATTTTTCCCCGTGTAAATATTACTTCGCCGGGTGAAGCGCCATCGTATTTGATTAACGTCCGCATTTCCGAAGTCCAAAGTAAAAATGAAGCGTTTCCCGACTTTGTTTTCGACCGAACTGTAAAATAATATTTTTTATCAGAGCTTAACCCGGTAATGCAAACCGTTGTTTTAAGCGGTAGATTCTCAATAGTTCCGACAGCCGTTTTTATCGTCTTTCCGTTATTGTCCACGGTTTCGTACAGAGTTAAATCACAGGTATCCTCCGCTGTTCCGCCGTCTATCATATCAAATTTCAGGTTTACGTTTTTGTCCTTGTCAACCGTGAATGTTTCCATAGCCTTTGGCTCTTTTCCCTTTGCATAATCCGGAATGGCTATATTGATTCGTTTCGCATTTTCACTCTCCGCAGAATAATTTTCTTCGGTGGTAATTGTAACTCCCCTGTCAATACTGTTTATCACAACAGATTTTGCCGTTTCATTGTTCGCTCTTACTCCAATGCCGGGCAGGAGCATACACCCTGCCAATACTACCGCCATAACCTTGTTTAATTTTCTCATAATAATCATCCTTTCATTATTTTATGTTTGTCCTTAAGTTTTCCCGAATTTGAACAAGCTCGGGAAAATCATAGAAAAATCTTATTTTTTGTTCCGCTATACTGTTGCCGAGAGGTTTATCCTCCGTAACGAACGCTACAAAGCAGCTCTGCAAATCAATCTCTCTCGATTGCGCCGCTTCGATGCTCACAAACTCATCGGGTCGCTCTGTGTATAAATCCTTGCTTTCCCAATCCGTATCCGCATATATATTCTTGTAAAACCTTTCGACAAACTTATATAAATATCCATTCTTATTTAAGTTCCAAGTGTTTTCTTCAAATGCCGACGGATTTTCCGGCTTGACCGCATTTTCGTCATATACTTTTCCCGCTTTTCCGTATCCGATTATCTCACGGATCTTTACTCCGGCGATGCTTTTTAACAATCCCTTTTCAGTAAAGCAGTCACCCTGTTCATTTAAGAGGTCAAGATAGTCAACATATAATTTCGTGCCGAGGACAGGGTCTGAATAAATATTAAATGTCTGCCCCTCCTCTATGCGCCGTGCCGCTCTTGCAACTGCCGGTTGCAGCTTTTCGGGTAAATACTTAAATTCCTCCGGGACTTCTCCGTCCAATAACACTTCCATTGCATAGGCGCCGTCCTCAGTATATTTCTGAATTGTTGAGCCGCCTATTCCGTCTGCGGAAAGTATAAGATAATCAATATCTCCAAGTTCCGAAAGATACGGCTTTAGCCTGTCCCAACATTTTTTCGCTTTATCGGACGCCGCCTCTCCCGTCGGTTTGGGTTTCTTTTCGTTTACCTTGATTTTTCCGTTCTTTTTTGTTACGGAATATGTTATATGCGGTTCGGAATCATCAAGCTTAATAAGCTCGCCGTTCTTAATCGCATACGCTTCTTCGTCGGTATCACGATAACCCGTGACGCTCAGAGAAGCCTCATTTGTTTTTTCATCGTAATGCAAATTATAACAAACGCCATAGAGCGTATTATAGAAATAGTTCGTCCATTCGTCACCCTTATTCAGATTTTCGGTTAAATTCCTTTCAAGCACAGCTTTTATATCCTCATATTTTTCACTGCTGATGTCGATATAAGGATTTCCGGCAAAATCAGCGCCGAGCTGACCTCGATAAACCATTTTAAGCGGTTTGTCATAGTCAAAAAGCTTTATATTGACAATATATTTAGGTTCACTGTCGTCTGACGGAATCTGCGCCAGCTTTACGCCAAGGCGTTTTGATACGGAGTCAACCTTGTCCGCTGTCGGTATAACGGTTTCAGCGGTAATGTCGATTGTCTTATCGCTCAAAATTGGATTTCTCTCTGCCTTATATGACCCGGAAAGATTGCTCATAACGGTTGACGCTATAAAATATCCGCTGTCCGCCGCTGCTTTAAGCCGATCGGGATTTATGTTATCGGCAATATCGTTTTCACAATGATATTCACCGGTTATCGCCTCGTGTGTAAAGGTTAAGTTAGGTATCGCAAGCGGCGAAAATGACATATGGTCACTCATTCCGAACATATGTCTGCGAAATGCAACTTCGTCAAAATCGGGACACGCCTTTAATATATCGGTCAGATAATTTGTTTTATCTTCGGCGGTATATACACCGAATTCTTTTGCCTTTGCCGCACCGAGCATATCAAAGTTTATCATTCCGACAATATTTTCCTGTTCGTCTTTTAGTGTTTTTACATATGCCTTTGAGCCGTTTAACCCTGTTTCCTCGGCATCGAATGCAACAAATCTGATTTCCGTATCGGACGGCAGATTTTTAAGAACCCTCGCAAGCTCTAAAAGCACGGAAAGTCCCGAACCGTTGTCGTTTGCGGCGGGAAAACCTTTTTCGCCGTCATAGTGTGCGCCGATAATTAAAATATCTCCGTTGGGTGTTAAATCAGCAGGCTTAACGGCAACTATATTTGTTCCGTTTACCGTTTTTGTTGTTTCATTCGAGAAGTCCATATAGTCAAATTCAAAGCTCTGTTTTTGAGGTTCATAGCCGTATTCCGTCAGCTTGTCTGTCACATAATTCATTGCGTCCAAGTGTGTGGCGTCATCTACCGAACGGGGATACCCTGATATTTCTCTGACCGTTTTCATCATATTATCCGCCGAGGTTTCCGTTTTGTCCGCAAATGAATATCCCGAATCTGTTTTTGTTATGTATTTGTCGGGGAATATATCATTCGCAAACGAATCCGAAACATATGTCTTGTCATCAATTAACAAGGGTGCGTCTTTGAGCGTTGATGACTTTCCGTCAACATCGTACAGCCTTTCGTTTATTCTGATTCTGACCGTATGCTTGCCGTTTTTTAGTGTAACGGTATTGTCACCGCCATTCCAATCGACCGTGTATCCGTTGTTTTCAGCCGCATATCTCAGAGGGAGCAGTTCGGCTTGTGCCTCATTTATTCTAATATCTTCTTTTGTAATCGTAAAATCCTGTGCGCTTACGCCTATTGCCGATACAAGCAATGTTCCGGCAAATACCGCAGCCGCACCTCTCTTTAGTTTCACTGTAAAAATCATCCTTTCCCAAGTATAGTGTTACATTATAATCATATCAAAGACGCTAAACACCCGCAATAATTCCGTTGGCACGAAATACGATATACAGGCACGAAAAACATTTTTTTGCGTCTATGCTCTCAAATTATTGTATCACAAAAAATGTTGCTTTTCGCCGTGACTTCGTAAACAACCTTCTAAATGACGAAATCAGCACGATAAAAGAAAAAGCAATGCATCAATCAATAACTTAAAATTAAAAACCATATGTAATACGCATAAGTATTTAATTTTTTTGATTGATAGCATTACTTTCAAATAAAGCTAATGCTGTTTTTTGAAATTGCTGCTACCACCAATAGCCTTCTTATCAATGGTAGTTTAACATATTTCATTATAAAATTCTATATTTTTACACGAACGACACTTATTTCGCACAAACGACATCATTTTCGTGCCCGGCATTATTATTCATTATTATTCTGCATACAAATATGCCGTTTTTATAACTTAACGAAAGAAGTCCGTCGTTATTTTCCAGCGCACCCTTGATGCTCTTGATTCCGTATCCGTGCCTTATGTAATCCGATTTTGTTGTCTTGATTTTATTGTCTTTTATCTCTACATAGGGCGATGTGTTTTCTATAATTATTTTCAAAATTTTTTCGTATGAGGTTATGGAAATCAGGATATATTTTTCTTTTGTTTTTTCACACGCTTCGATAGCGTTATCCATCGCATTATACAATATTCTGCTTAAATCAACCGATGATACATTTATATTTTCGGAAATGTTTAATTTTACATCATATTTTATTCCCAAAGCAATAGCTTTTTTGTTTTCAATATTCAGAATCGTGTCCAAAACCAAATTGCCCGTTCGTGAAATTGAGGTGTGTTTGAGAACAATATTATTTATATCTTCAACATATTTTTCGGCTGCTTCGTGGTTGCCTGCAATAAGCATCTCTTTAATTTCCGTCATATGTTTCAGAATATCGTGTCTTAATATATATAGTTCCTTTTCATTTTCTTCGAGAATTCTATAATTTTCTTCATTTGACTTTAATATTATGTCAAGTGTTTGAGCTTGCAATCCTTTTTCATAGTAATCAAAAAAGTCGAATATCATTACATTTATGTACCCCAATACCAACACGGCGATAAATGACATAAAGTAGTGATGATTCGATGATTGCGCTATATACGAATCCAACAGAATTAACAAATATATGCTGAATAACGGACACAATATCATCAATACATTATACTTTGCCGGTAAACTTCTGTATTTTTTCTTTGCAATATAAACCGTAAATGTATTGAATACAAATAGCAGGGCGGTAGAGAAAGCAATCCCCAAGTATCTCATTGTAAAACCGTCATCATATTCAATTTTGAAGATGGTCGAGAGAAATAAAGCGGTTAATATTTCCGAAATCATAATTGCTATTGCGTTCACCGCCACAAAAAACAATTTCTTGACAAATGTCCCTTCAAAGCACAACAGGGCTATCAGTAAGCATAAAAATACAGTAACGGCTATATTTGCGGCAAACGGCAAAAACAGACTTGTCCTCAAAACATTCAGCACAACGGCAGCACAGAAATAGACAAAAAATAATTTGCCTATGTTTTCTCTGCGGTCAAGTATGCCGTTAAAATATATAAATATTATTACTATGTCCAAAATACAGGAAACAAACTCTATTATATTTTCCATATCAAATTCTCCTGTCCATAAACTCCAAATATGATGATATTGTATCTGCACTGTATTTTCTCCCGATTGGCAGCATTGTTCCGTTTACCATATTTACGCACGAATTTTTCTCAATAGTATCTATGTACTTCATATTAACCACATAGCTCTTATGGCATTGAATAAAACCGTGCGCTTCAAGCAGCTTACAAATATCTTTGAATTTATTTTGACCGATATAGTCATTATCGGATGTATGTACGGTTATTGTATGCCCGAATGATTCTATATAAATAATTTGTTCAGCCAAAATTCGTGCATACTTTCCCTTGTAATTTACGGTTATATAAAAATCAAAGTTCTTATATTCGTTAATGGCGTCTTGAATATTCCTTTTCACAAAATCGTCCGGTTCTGATTTCAAGACATACCTAAAGGCTCTGAATTCATAGCCTTTGGTGGAATATTCTCTATGTGAGGTTATAAATAAAAGCAGAGTTTTTCTATTTCTTTGATATAATTCCGCAGCTACGCTCAGTCCGTCTGTTCCGGGCATTTCTATATCCAATAAAATAATATCAAAATTAATATCGGACATAAGCAATTTATCTCCGGAATTGAAAACATATATCTCTGCTTCTTCATATGAAATCAGATTTTTAAGTCTGTCAATAAAGACTTGTTGATCATCGCAAATAGCTATTTTCACAGTTGCTAACACTCCTCTTGATAACCTTTATTCATTAAGAAAAATGACAAATTTCAATACAAATCGGTTGTCTGAATATTCAATACTCGGTTCAGCTTCATACTTTGCAAGGGCGGTTCTTATATTTTCCAAACCAAAACCGTGATTTCGCTTGTCTGCCTTTTCCGTTTTCAGCGACTTGTCTTTAATCGGCGGTGCGGTATTCTCTATTTTGCAAAACAGCCGATTGTCCTGACAGATAATCGTCAGATTTATTTTTTTATCGCAATTTTGCATTCTGTCACACGCTTCTATTGCATTGTCTGCGGCATTTCCGAATATGACACACAAATCAATCGGCTCAATCGGAAGATTTTCGGGAATCTGAATTTTTGTATCGAATGAAATCCCTTTGCTTTCCGCAATAGCCTTTTTTGTGCTCAAAACAGCGTCAAGTGCGGTATTTCCGGTTTCGATTATATTTCTGCCCGAAGTGAATTTTTCTGTGAATGTACTTAAATACTCGCCTGCTTTTTCATAATCTTTATTCTCAATATACCCCTTTAAGCCTATTATGCAATGCGAAAAATCGTGTTTGAATTTCTTTAACTCATTTTGGGTAACCAATATTTCGTCCAAATGCTTTATCTGTGATTTCAGATGCTGTTCATATTGCTGCTGGTTATATATTTTTTCGGCTTGGTCAGACAGATGTTCATAGAGATACAAGGCAAAGAATGTACTGAACAAAAGTCCGAATGAACATATAACAAACAGATTTTGCAGATAGCTGTCGTTCGTGTTAAGTGAAAGCTCAAAAATCAAAAATATCGCAATGATGTTCGTGGCAAGCATAAGCAGAAACAACACCCAATACGAGGTGCGAAAGAGTACCTGTTTTTTCTTATATTTCAGCCTTATTATATTAACGACAAACAGTGCAAGCATTTTTGAAACAATTATACCGAGCAGTCTGTATGAAGGTATATTTATGGCTTCATTCGCCGACAGTCCGCCAAGCACCATCATAGCCCCCAGCACTATTATTTCCAAAATTGAAAACAGCGACAGGTTAAAAAACGGTAACAGTACACGAGCCGCAGCATTTGTGTCATAGAGAAACGACATCGCAATACACGAAAGTATCATTACGGCAAAATTCAATAAATCGTATCCAAACAACAAATTGCTTATATTTATCATTATTGCCAAGACAATTATCCCGACATTATACACCCAATTCGGAATACAGTCTTTTTTTACACAAAATGTGTTATAGAGCATAAACATCATCATTGCTTCGATTATTCCCGTAAAGAAGTCAGCAATATATATAATCATACATATAAATTCCTTTCAATATAATTTGTGTATTCAAAGAGCACAGATTTTTTATACGAACGGCTTATGGGAATATCTTTGTCTGAGTGATAAAGCTCTATAAAATTATTTCTTATAGCCTTTACATAATGGAAATTCACGATAAATGACGAGTGTACTCTAAACAATAAAGTATCATCAAGACTGCCGTATAAATCGGAAAGCGATTTACAAATTTTATGCGTTCCGTGCGTTGTATGTATATATACCCAATGGTCAAGGCTCTCACAGTAAATTATATCTTCGCAGTATATTCTGATTAGCGCCTTGTTTTCGGTAAAAGACAGGACTTTTTTCTTTTTGGACAGTTTTTTGTAAATATCGTCAAATACATCTTTTAATTCTTCGTTATCAACGGGTTTAACCAAAAACCGAAACGGAGAACACTTAAAGCTGTCTTTCATATATTCCGTGTGACTTGTGACAAATACAACAATAACATACTCGTCAAGCTCACGGACAGCGTTTGCGGTATCTATTCCGTTAAGCCCGTCCATTTCCATATCAAGAAAGATAACATCATATCTTTCGGATTTGGTTTGATATGCCACCGCCAATTCTTCGCCGCTTTGATATGCGTCACAGTCAATTTTTATATTTCTTGCCTTGCTGATTTCAAAAAGGCTGTTTTCAATGGCATTTATGTGCTTTGGATTGTCGTCGCATACAGCTATTTTCATAAACGGCAAAACTCCTTTCCTAAATTTTCCTCGGAATCAAAATGTCACAGATAAAATATCCGTTTTCTTCATCAAACTGTATAATTCCTTTATGCTTATCTACGATTCCTTTAATGTTTTTAATTCCGAAACCGTGATATTCCTTGTTGTCCTTTGTGGTAAGCAAATCCTTGTTGCTTGCAAGAACGGACTTATCTATGGTGTTTTTTATAAATACGGATAGATACACATCTTGGATGCAGACATCTAATTTTATTATTTTCCCGGTTGACTTTTTTGCTGCTTCAATAGCATTGTCGAATAAATTCCCGAACAGAATCGCAATTTCATCATACGACAAGGAGTCCAATGCGTGTTCCATTACACGCACACGGCAAGTAACGCCGTATTTTTCACATAATGCGATTTTGGTATTTGCGATGGCGTCAAAACAGTCATTTCCCGTTTTTATCATCGTTTTAATAGAGGTCAGTTGGTTATTCAAAACCGAATTTATATACTCTTGTGCCTTTTGCGGACTTTCTTCAAGCAATTTTGATATTGTTGAAAAGTGTATAACCAAATCGTGATGAACGCCGCAGGTCTTGGTGTAAAGCTGTTCTATATCCTGTGCGTTCTTTTTATCGCTTTCGACCTTTTGTTCCAAAAGCGACAACCGAACGCTCTTGTCTATATCTCTGTTTATACTGATGAACAACCAATATATAAGAAAAATCGTTGTAAAACAACCCAATGCGGCAATCATCAGTTCGGTACTGAGGTCGGTATGCTTGAAAAATATCTTTAATATACCAACCGTTGATATATGCGTCACTACCGGCACCAGCACAAACAAGAGCATAGTTTGCTTACGGGCAGCACTGTGCGTGTATCTGAATTTAAGAAGTATTACACAAACGAGTATCAACATTATTTTACCTATTGCAATCAAGCCAACTCGTTCCGGAGTCATAGTGAATATTTTTTCAACATCTCCGTTTACAAAAATGCATCCGCAAATTATCGTAAGCAAGGAAATCGAATACAGTATGCAATTTATAAAACTTGAAACAAAAAGCTTTGTCAGTGTGTCCCCTTTCAAAAATAATATGCAGTAAATAAAATATGCCAATACGAATGTTATTCCCCAATATGCCTCAAACAGGTAGAGCGTGTTTATGTAGGTAAGCAGAGCTGTAATTGCCGCCCAGCCTATAACAAAACCGCCTGCCTTTTTTATTCCTTTGTATTTACAGCCAAAATACAGCGTTAAGAACATCACTGTTATAAATATTTCTAAAATATTTACTCCGATTTCAAACAGAGTCATTTCCATTATCTTAAACCTCGCTTATATCTTCCGAAAATCTCTTTTGCTTCGTTCAATCTTTCATCATTGCGTGTTACGTTTATTTCAAGGTCATTTGACAATATAACAAGCTGCGTATTAAAGTATTTGATAAACTTACAATTTATCAGATAGCTTCTGTGTATAAATATGTAGCTTGCACTTTTGAGCTGATTGTATGCATCGTTTATGCTGCAGCGATATGATTTTTCGTTTCCGTCAGCCATATATGCATTTATATAATGCTTGTCGCTTTTGAAGTACATAACCTCGTCCGTATTTATCACATAAGAGTTTTCGCCGACAGTCAGATGAACGAGTGAATTTCTCGTTTTTCTCTTTTTGATTTTTAGAAGCAGTTCGCCGAGATCCTCATCAAGCATTTTCATGTCACGCTTGCTGACAAATGAAAACGGACGGTATCTGAAAGACTGATACGCAAGCTCCTCGTGTGCGCTTACAAACAGTATCTCCGTTTTTGGATTTTCGGCTTGCAATTCCTTTGCCGCCTTAAAGCCCTCCATATTCGGCGTTTGGTATCTGCCGGTATTCGATATATCCGGCATATCTATATCTGTCAGAATAATATCGACCGAATGATTTTTGCAATAATCAGTCAGCTCGTTTCCGCTGTATAATTCGGTTATTTCACATTTGCAATTATTACGCATTGCTATTTCGACAACCTTTTTATAAAGACTATCCAAAAAGTCTGCGTCATCATCACAAATAACAATCTTAAATATTGGTTCCATTTTTCCCTCCAAATTTAATATGTTGTCTTAGTCGGATCAGAAATACAATATAAAAATTATCGATTCAATTTTGTCATAGTTATTTTTTATTATACCACATTTTTGTCGGTTAGTAAATGCCTGCGGTCTGAAATCAGCGTATTGACTATAAATTTCTTGCAAGATGTCAGTTGAATCATACTTTTAATACTGCATATTTAACAAAAAAATAAATGGATTTTTGTTTGCAATTAGTGTAAAATAATAATTGGCAAAAAATAAGGGAACAACCGAAAAGGTTATTCCCAAATCGAACAAACTCATGTATGATAGTATTGTTGAAGTACTAAAGATAAGGAGTTTGTACGATATGAACATTTTAACCGAAAACGAGATAAATATCAAGAGCTTAGAGAAAAATTTTTATGATTGTGGTTGCAAACTTGCTGCCGAAGCCTTGGCAAATACTAAAAAGTATTGACAAAAACAGAAAAATGTGATACACTGTACTCACAAGGAAGTATTATAGAAAGGATTTGGCAAGTATGAAGCGACGGCGTAACATCAATTCATACATTCACTCGCGGCATAGGCGTAGGTTTGCCTTTTTACGGTATTTGTTCGCGGGTATTTATTAAGGTGTGTTCGATTTCAAAGTGTTTTGAAATCGGGCTCATCTTTTTTCGTTCTTACGCCGAAAATACAATAGGTGACTACATACCCGAAAGGAGCGTGCAGCCTATGAAAGAAAAAACGCCGGATGTTCGCACTCCGGCATAAACAGAAAGCTGAGGAACAGGATGAAATTACAAAAAAAGGAGGTCATGAAACATGAAACGCAAAACAAAAAAAACGGCGTCCATTCTGCTTTGTATGGTAATGCTGCTTTCGCTTACACCGCTGACGGCATTTGCGAATGAATCGAAGGCTGTAAAGATTACGGATGAGGCAAAATCCGAAAAGATTACAAACGATTTAAAGACTGAAAAGACCAAAAACGGTTCAAAGGCCGAAAAGGTTACGGAAGATTCAAAGGTTGAAAAGACTGTTGAAAAGACTAAAGATGATTCAAATACCGAAAAGGTTACGGAAGATTCAAATTCGACGAAAATTACGAAAGATTCGGATTCCGGAAAAATTACGGACGAGGCAAAGTTTATCTCTTTGGAGGAAGCAAAAGAGATTGTACTAAAGGACGCCGAGCTTGACAGAAATAAACAAAAAATAACGTTCACCAAAGAGGTACTGAGCCGTAATCAAGGCAGACCCTGCTACCTGTTGGATTTTTATACAGGGGAAAATCAGTATCACTATGAGGTTGACGCAAAGACTGGAGAAGTTATCTACGGCAGAAAATATATTCTGCTTACCGAGGCAAAAAAGATTGCCGTTGATGATGCGGGTTGCACCGAAAAGGTTACCTTTACCGAGGAAGAATTGGTGGACGGCGGCATTAAAACACCGTATTATCTGCTTGTCTTTGCAGACGCAAAAACACAGTGGACTTACCGAATCAATGCGATCAGCGGCGATATACTCGAAAAAAAAGAGGAGAATATCGGCGAGGCAGATTTAATCTCTTTGGAAAAAGCAAAGTCAATCGCACTTAAAGACGCCGGTCTTGTTGAAAATGCGGAAAAGATTGTCTTTACCAAAGAGGAGCTAATCCGCAATCAGGGCAAGCCCTATTACCTGTTGGAATTTTACACCGGTAAATATCAGTATCATTATGAGATTGACGCAAAAACGGGCGAGATTATCTACGGCAGAAGATATATCCTGCTTGCCGACGCAAAAAGGATTGCCGTTGATGATGCCGAATGCAGCGACAAGGTTACTTTTTTGGAGGAGGAATTGGTAGACGGCGGCATTAAAACACCGTATTATCTGCTTGTCTTTGCAGACACAAATACACAGTGGACTTACCGAATCAATGCGATAAGCGGTGCTGTTATTGGAAAGCATATTGATGACATCGGCGGGGCAAATTTTATTCCCTTAGAGGAAGCAAAGAAAATCGCACTCAAAGACGCCAAACTTGATGAATACGCACAAAAAATTGTGTTCACCAAAGCCGAGCTGAATCGCAACCAGGGCAGACCATGCTACCTTCTGGAGTTTTACACCGGTGAAAATCAGTATTACTATGAGATTGACGCAAAGACAGGTGAAATTATCTACGGCAGAAGATATATTCTTCTTGCCGATGCAAAAAAGATTGCTGTTGATGATGCCGGATGCACCGAAAGAGTTACCTTTATCGAAGAAACGCTGGTGGACGGCGGCATTAAAACACCGTATTATCATCTCGTATTTGCCGACAATAAGACGCAATGGACTTACCGAATCAATGCGGTAAGCGGTGCTATACTGGAAAAGAAAAGCAAGAACACCGATGAGCCGGATTATATCTCTTTGGAGGAAGCAAAAAAGATTGCACTGAAGGACGCGGAACTTGACAAATACGAACAAAAGATTGTGTTCACCAAAGTCGAGCTAAATCATTATCAGGGCAAGAAATGCTATTTGCTGGAGTTTTATACCGGTAGAAATCAGTATTACTATCAGATTGACGCAAAAACGGGTGACATTATCTACGGCAGAAGATATATTCTGCTTGCAGATGCAAAAAAGATTGCCGTTGATGATGCAGGCTGCACCGACAGGGTTACCTTTTTGGAGGAAGAATTGGTAGACGGCGGCATTAAAACACCTTATTATCATCTCGTCTTTGCGGACAATAAGACGCAGTGGACTTACCGAATCAATGCGGTGACGGGCAGCATACTCAAAAAGAAACAAAAGGACATCAGCGTAAAACCCGAAATCGAGTGGGAAAATCCGTTCGGTGATGTTAAGAAAAGAGATTGGTTTTACTTTTCGGTGAAATTCGCATATGATTTTGGATTGATGAAGGGTACCACCGAGATGGAGTTTTCGCCTGACTCTTATATGACCAGAGCCATGTTTGTCATGATTATCTATCGTATGGAAAAAGAGCCGCAGGCAGGAGGCACAGTGTTTGTCGATGTTGAAATCGGCGGTTATTATGACAGGGCGGTAGCATGGGCAAATGCAAACGGTATTGTTTCCGGCGTTTCAAAAGACCGTTTTGCACCGAACGATCCGATTACCCGCGAACAGATGGCAACAATTCTTTACCGCTATGCAGATTTCAAGGGATTTGACATAGAATCAAACGGCAATACGGCATATTCGGACAGCGATTCTATTTCCGGCTATGCGAGAAATGCTGTAAGCTGGGCGGCTGCAAACCTACTTATGAAAGGCAATGACGACGGCAGCTTTTTGCCGAATGCAAATGCAACAAGAGCGCAGGCGGCGGCTGTATTTGCCCGTATGATTGAAAATCTGGAATAAAAATGACCCGGTTGTAACATAAGCTATATTTTCAACGTATAAACCACTGTTGCAAAACGATGCGCAGGCATTGGCGATACAATGACAATGCTTGCGCATATCCCCTTAGGGCAGCCGCTTCGACTGCCCTTTTTTGTACCCGAGGCCTTGACTAACTTTGTATGTCTCACAAAAAACAGTTTATTATTTAAAAAAATGATGCAGCTTTACAGATTTCAAAATTGTATATACGGAGGTTGATTTTGTGAAACGGACAATAACTTTAATGCTTGCGGCGTGCTGCCTGCTGCTGACTGCGTGCGATAATTCAAGCAACGGCATAATCGGCGGTTCAGACGGACCGGCACAGGTATATACAAATAAAAGCAATGAAAATAAAGATTATGAACAGTACCTGACAGAACATTATGTCGATGAATCAAAGCTTCTGACACTTGATATAAACTTGGAAAAAAGATTTATATCCGACGATAGAGTTCTTCTTACGGATGACTCGGTTGAAAATGAGTGGGAGCTGGCGATTTATGAGTTTTATCACAATATGACGTCAGGCTCTTTTGGGAAGATGAAAGCTGTTATCGAAGATGAATCATTACTTGCAGCTATAGAAAACGAAGAAAAAAATTTTAAGGACGGGATTTACTATAGTAAAATTTGCATTGATGATTTAGAACTTTTGGAAAAAGATGACCTGAAAGATATTTCGGAGAAAAATAAGCGGGAAATTTACGAAAGACTGAATAATTTGGGTATAAGCGAATTTGGCATTGTAGAGGTTGAAACCGAATTAAAGCATAACGAGAAATCGCTGAGTTTAGCTCCGCAAGTCGGTGACGGCGAGGTAACACGGTATTACCTTATCGGTAAAAAGGCTGATAAATATAAGATTTTTGAAGTTTATTGGGAAGGATTTTTAAATGACTGAGGGGTGCGGATAATGAAGAAGATGGTTCTCGGCATTGCGGTAATTCTTTTTGCAATATGCATTGAAATATCCGCCGCAGGGCATTTGGAGTATATCACTTGGGGCATAGGCGCAATAGGGTTGGTAATATCCGTTGTGGGATATGCGGAAAACGGAAAAGGAGACAAGCAATGAAAAAACATTATTTATAGTACTCAAAATACTTTTAACGGCGGCAACTTTATTTGCAAGCTATTATGCTTTATTTGTAACCGCTATGTTATTGTTTTCGAGCGGTATAAATCACATTATAACATACATAGGTTTAATTGTTGTGCCGTCACTTCTGCTGC
>ERZ857775.2593-NODE-2593-length-16924-cov-2.792460_pt1 | contig 16924 bp, 9 predicted proteins | sample MGYA00519698_ERZ857775 | MGnify/ENA primary metagenome ERZ857775 (study PRJEB31778, sample SAMEA3449363) | human gut metagenome | biome: human gut; feature: human-associated habitat; material: faeces | place: United Kingdom | collected 2010/2012 ...
GTAGCGGACGGAAACAAACTGATAACAGTGAAACGTTGACTTGACGAATATGTAAAGAAATGAATTACTAAGCAAAAAACAATGGATATATAAAAGACAATAGATCACTTGTCCTATAGAATGGTTCGATTCTGTTAAATAGCCGCTAAAGATTGCATAAAAGTACAACTATTTTTCTATCTTTACGGCACAGAACCTAGTTATATGATGAAGAAAACCTTAATTTCAGTAATTCTTTTGCTAGCTATTGTGTTCTCGACACATGCGCAGCAGCACTGTTTTTTCACCCACTATTCTACTGAAGATGGATTGTCCCAAAATACGGTGATGAACATCTTGCAAGATCACAAAGACAACCTTTGGTTTGCCACTTGGGATGGAATCAACCGTTTCAACGGTTATACCTTCAAAACATATAAGGCTCGTCAGGGAAATTACATCAGTCTGACCAATAATCGCGTAGACCGTATCTATGAAGACCGTTATGGTTTTTTGTGGCTACTGACTTATGATAATCGTGTCCATCGTTTCGACCCGAAGACAGAGACTTTCGAACAAGTACCTGCTGCCGGAGAGGAGGGGAGTGCTTTCAATGTGCATACCATTGAGGTGATGCCGAACGGAACCGTCTGGCTGCTGACAGAAAATGACGGAGCTATCCGCATCCTGACTCATCCAAATGAGAATCATCGCCTGACATGGGATATTTATTCCAGTAAGACGGAACTGTTTCCCTCTTTACATGTATTCAAAGTTTATCAGGATAAAGCAGGCAATGACTGGCTGTTAACAGACAACGGCCTCGGCATGATCCATCCCGGAAAGAAAGAACCGGATTCCTATTTTACGGAGACAAAAGGAAAGTTTGGCGGAATGAATCAGGCTTTCTATGCAGTACAGGAGCGGGATAAGGACATCTGCTTTGCTTCGGATCAGGGACGTATCTGGTCTTATCAGAAAGATAGCGGAGAATTTACGTTGATCGAACTTCCTACAAAAGGGCAGATCACTTCCATTCACCCCGTTGCACCGGACGTTTCTGTAATTACTACCGATTCGGATGGTTTCTTTACTTACAATCTGCGGACCAAAACAAATGTGCATTACTCATTCCTGACTTGTAAGGCTTTACCCGCAAAACCAATCCTTTCTGCTTATGTAGACCGTTCTTCGGAAGTGTGGTTCGAGCAGGAAGAACCGGGTGTTGTAGCCCATTTTAATCCCTCGACCGGAGTGGTGACCCGTGAACAGATTCTTATTGAATACAGTAATCCCGAACGTTCCCGTCCGGCCTTCCATATCCATGAAGATGTAAACGGGTATCTTTGGGTACACCCTTACGGAGGAGGTTTCTCTTACTTCGATCCTCAAAAAAAACGGTTGGTTCCTTTCTATAACGGACTGGGTAGCCGTGACTGGCGCTTCTCCAATAAGATTCATTCGGCTTTCTCCGACAAACAAGGTAATTTATGGCTTTGCACCCACTCCAAGGGATTGGAGAAGGTGACTTATCGGAATGTACCTTTTGCGATGATGACTCCCATGCCGCATGAACATGAATCATTGCATAATGAGGTACGTGCCCTGTGCGAAGACAAACTGGGTAATCTGTGGGTTGGCTTGAAAGATGGTATGCTTCGTATGTATGATGCCGATAAAGCTTATAAAGGATACCTGACCGAAAGCGGCATCGTTTCTACTACCGGTACTCCCATGTTGGGAACTGTTTATTTTGTTATTCAGGATTCGAAAGGAATCATCTGGATTGCAACAAAAGGAGACGGACTTGTCCGTGCCGAGCCGACTTCTTCCAACGGAATGTCTTATAAACTGACCCGTTATCTTCATCGTGAAGAGGATATGTACAGTTTGAGCGATAATAATGTGTATTGTATCTATGAAGATCATTATGGTCGTATTTGGGTAGCTACTTTTGCCGGAGGTATCAATTATATCACGCAGAATGAAGCAGGAAAGACATTGTTTATCAATCACCGGAATAATCTGAAAGGGTATCCGATTGATCCTTGCTACAAAGCGCGTTTCATTACTTCCGATAATAATGGACGCCTGTGGGTAGGTACAACTACGGGAGCTGTTGCTTTTGATGAGAACTTTAAGAAACCGGAGGATGTGCAGTTTTATCATTTCTCCCGTATGCCGAACGATACGCAAAGTCTGAGTAATAATGATGTCCATTGGATTATTTCCACTAAGAAAAAGGAACTGTATCTGGCTACTTTCGGTGGGGGACTCAACAAACTGATATCTATCAGTAAGGACGGCCACGGAGAGTTCAAATCATATTCCGTACTGGACGGTCTTCCTTCCGACGTCTTGCTTTCTGCCCGCGAAGATAGTAAGGAGAATTTATGGATTAGTACGGAGAATGGAATTTGTAAATTTATCCCGTCTGAAGAACGTTTTGAAAGTTACGACGAACGTAGTATTACTTTCCCAGTGCGCTTTAGTGAAGCGGCTTCCACATTGACGGCTAAAGGAAGTATGCTTTTCGGTGCCAGTGGGGGAGTCTTTATATTTAATCCCGACTCTATTCGTAAGAGTAGCTATATCCCACCTATCGTATTCTCCAAACTGATGGTGACTAATGAGGATATTACGCCCGGAGATAACTCCTTGTTGAAGGTGGATATTGACGATACCGACCCATTGGTGCTCTCACACAAAGAGAATATTTTCTCCGTTCACTTCGCTGCACTCGATTATACTAATCCGCAGAATATACAGTATGCTTATATTCTCGACGGATTTGAGAAACAGTGGACTTTTGCCGACAAGCAGCGTAGTGTGACTTATACGAATCTTCCGAAAGGAGAGTATGTGCTCCGTGTTCGTTCAACGAATAGTGATGGTGTGTGGGTGGATAATGAACGTATACTGAACATTGTTATTCTGCCTTCTTTCTGGGAGACGCCGGTAGCTTATGTGCTTTATGTTCTTTTTATTCTGATTATTATTCTCGTAGCCGTTTATATCCTGTTTACTATTTATCGGTTGAAGCATGAAGTTTCGGTCGAACAGCAGATTTCAGATATAAAACTGCGTTTCTTTACTAACATATCGCATGAGTTGCGTACTCCGCTTACGTTGATAGCCGGTCCGGTGGAGCAGGTCTTGAAGAATGATAAATTGCCGGCTGATGCTCGCGAACAGTTAGTGGTGGTTGAACGGAACACCAATCGGATGCTTCGTCTTGTCAATCAGATTCTGGACTTCCGCAAGATTCAGAATAAGAAGATGAAGATGCAGGTGCAGCGGGTGGATATTGTACCTTTCGTCCGTAAGGTGATGGAAAATTTTGAAGCTGTGGCCGAGGAACATCGGATTGATTTCCTGTTCCAGACCGAAAAGGAACATCTTTATCTTTGGGTGGATGCCGATAAGCTGGAAAAGATTGTATTCAATTTGCTTTCCAATGCATTTAAATATACGCCGAATGGCAAGATGATTACGATGTTTATCCGGGAAGATGAAAAGATGGTTTCTATCGGTGTGCAAGATCAGGGTATCGGTATCGCGGAAAACAAAAAGAAGTCACTGTTTGTCCGTTTTGAGAATCTGGTAGATAAGAATCTTTTCAATCAGGCTAGTACGGGTATCGGACTTTCATTGGTGAAAGAGTTGGTGGAAATGCATAAAGCGACTATTTCCGTTGATAGTCATTTGGGAGAAGGGAGTTGCTTCAAAGTCGATTTCCTCAAGGGAAAAGAACATTACGATAAGGAAGCCGAGTTTATTCTGGAAGATGCGGATGCTCCGGCAAGAATGGGACAGGTAGTGGATATTGCCAATTCTTCCATTCAGTCTGAAACGTTGGTAAGCGATGATTCGGAGAAGATTGATGATGTGTATGGGGAAGAATTTGCGAAAGAAGAGAACTCCAAAGAATTGATGCTGTTAGTCGAAGATAATCAGGAGTTACGTGAATTCTTGCGCAGTATATTTTCTCCGATGTACCGGGTGGTGGAAGCTGCTGACGGTAAGGAGGGGGCAAGCAAGGCTTTGAAGTACCTGCCGGATATTATCATCAGTGACGTGATGATGCCTGAAAAAGACGGTATCGAAATGACGCGTGAACTGCGTGCGGATATGACGACCAGCCATATACCTATCATTTTGCTTACTGCCAAAACTACGATTGAAAGCAAACTGGAGGGATTGGAATATGGTGCGGATGATTATATAACGAAGCCTTTCAGTGCTACCTATCTGCAAGCACGTGTGGAAAATCTGTTGATGCAGCGTAAGAAACTGCAAAGTTTCTACCGGGATAGTCTGATGCATATCAATATTTCTACCGGTCAGGAGGAAGTGCCTGTGGCTACGGATATGCCGTCTGCTGAAGAAGATGTGTCCGAAACTCCACCTACAACTCTCGAAATGTCTCCCAACGACCGTAAGTTTATGGATAAATTGGTTGAATTGATGGAGCAGAACATGGATAATGGAGAACTGGTGGTAGATGATTTGGTTCGGGAACTGGCTGTCAGCCGTTCTGTCTTCTTCAAGAAGCTGAAAACACTTACCGGATTGGCTCCGATTGAATTTATCAAAGAAATGCGTATCAAGCGGGCTACACAATTAATAGAAACCGGAGAATTTAATATGACCCAGATTTCGTATATGGTCGGCATTAATGATCCGCGTTATTTCAGTAAATGCTTTAAAGCACAGGTTGGAATGACGCCTACAGAGTATCGGGATAGAGTGGGGAGATAATAATAGGAAAGGAAAGAAATAGAAAGGGGGATGTTCAAAGCTCCCCTTTTATCGAAATCACCCTCACTACAACTATCTGTGGCGAGGGTGATTTTTTGTTTATGAGAGTTCCGATACATTTACCCTCATCTTGGTTATCCGAAATTATTTTTTAGGGTATAGATGATTCACAAGGCTGTTCATATACATTTCCAGGTTTGTATATTCCGGGCTTAATGTATATTTGGCTCCGTCTGAAGGATCATTGGGATTAAGGTTGTGTTTCTTTTCCCATTCATCGGGAATACCATCACCATCTGTATCAACAAGTGCTGTTTCTGATTTATATTCCGGCCATCCTCCTACATCAGACGGTTGGTCAATCATTCCATTCGTGCTTCCGTGAGAACCTTCGTAAGTATAAGTGCCTTTGAGAGTTTCATCTACGATGCGTTGGTCTATGGCGTCACGGCGATATGAAGCACCGGCAAACTCGAGAACATCTTTGTAGGCTTTCTTGGCAGGTTGCAAAGAAGTATGTTCGGCTATGTCAAATGCTTTTTTAGACAGTACTTCCTTTTCTGTGGCAAAGTCCTTTTTGATAACCAGTCCGTAAGAGTTATCCATATTCACTTTATAAAGAGCCTCTTTCTGCTTATCGGTCAGTTTGGGACAGGTAGGATCCATATAGTTACCTTTGAAATAGAATACACCATGAACACCTGCTTTATTGTTGTTTTTGCCATCATCGGCATACGCTGTAAACAAGCGTTTGAAAGAACCTTTTGTCGCACTGAAAGGTCCCGGTTTATAGTAGTTATTGATAAAGTTGTAGGAACCTCCTTCACCGGCATAAGCACCGTCACTGCCATAATTATAAATCACATTATTGAATAATTCCACTTTTTCATCTTCTGGACGACCCGTATAACGGCTTCCGCAAAGACGGGGTGTGCGGTTAGTGTGATGGGCGAGTAAGTTATGGTGAAAAGTAGCAGGTTGTCCACCCCAGATACCCCCATAACCATGTGCTCCCTTTTCGTGGATAGAATTGGCGAGACTTTCACTGATGATGCACCATTGAAGAGTGAAATTACGGTTATCATAGAATGTGGCACATTCGTCCGTACACCAACTCATGGAGCAGTGGTCTATGATAATGTTTTGGTGCGCTTTAGTACCATTCATTGAGTCGTCACCTTTTTGTTTGATGTCGACTCCCATACGGGAACGGATGAAACGGACGATAACATTGTCTGCCTGAATAGAGAATGTATAGTTTTTCAGGCAAATGCCATCACCCGGAGCTGTCTGTCCTGCAATGGTCACATCACCATTGCTGAGTTTTAATGCTTTTTGTAGTTCAATAATTCCGCTAACCGCAAAGACAATGGTGCGGGGACCTTTCTTGCTGATAGCCCAGCGAAGTGTCCCTTCCGAACCGTCGTCTGCCAGGGACGTAACAGTGTATACAGTACCTCCGGCACCACCGGTGGTATATTTTCCTGCTCCGTCGGCACCGGGGAAGGCGAGAACTTTGGAACGATTCGGGGTAGGATAGTCCTTTGATGCTTTTTCAACCGAAATGGTAGGTTGCATGGCTTGTCCCACTAGAGGAAAAGCCAATATCAAACTACAGATTGCTAATATATTCTTTTTCATTATTAATTTATCATTTGGGTTCGAATTTACTAAAATTATTCTATAACACTGCCACCTGTCGCACCATTTACCATGATTTCGTGCACCAGGCTATTGAGATACATTTCCAGATTAGTGTACTTCCCATTTTTGTCAATAGTCGTTTCTTTTCCATCAGCAGATTTCTTGGGATTCAAACCATATTCTTCTTCCCAGTAGTCGGGAATACCGTCACCGTCCGTATCTTTCACGTTTGCATTGGTTACAGATTTCAGAACATCGTAGGGATCGTTTACGCCTAAGGCTGTGCAGACATCTTTCGGGTCGTTGATATATCCACTTTTGTTTTGTGAGTAGCCGGAAAGACCTTCCCATTTGCTGGCATCTCCCGTGCAACTTGCTTTTCTGTTTTTAACGTCGCTAATTATCAACTCGTCGACTTTATCACGATAGTTGCTGGCTCCTGCATAGCTCATCACACGTTCATAAGCCTCATCCGGTGTATGAGTTCTTACATTTCCTGCCTTAACTATCGGTGAACTTGATTTTATCTGGGTATGTTGGTTCCAAAGCTCCGTAGTTGCACAGTTTTTATTATCCATTTGTTCAAATACGCCTTTTGTCCAGTTATCATTGCTAACAGTCGTATTGCCTACCACTTTATTTCCGTCGATATAAAACTTCCCCCAAGTTTGAAGCCATTTTTTGTAGGCTTCGCCAGAGTAATTTTCCGGATATACATCCGGTTTGGCGATACGGTAAGCACGGTCTGCTTTACCGCTTTCATCGGTTCCGGGGCCTGGCTTGTAGTAGTTGTTAACGATATTCACGTGTTGCGCTTCACCACCGTAGCAGCCTTCGCCTCCCCAATTGTAGTAAACATTGTTGCGCATATCCACTCGCTCTCCATCGTTGTTGTTCAGTGCTAATGTAGTATATCGGGGACCAAGGCGTGGAACACGGCTTTCGCAATGGGCTATCAGGTTATGGTGGTAAGAGGCATAGTTTCCTCCCCAGTTACCGCCATATCCGTGAGAAGCGAATTTACCTGTGGCAGCATTGATCTTTACATTAGTCACACGTAAGGCTTGATAAGCTAAACACCATTGTACGGTAGAATTTTGCATACCATAGACAGAAAGACATTCATCGCTTCCCCAGCTTACTGAACAATGATCGATGATTACATTTTGTTTGTCACAACCTCCTAATCCGTCGCAGTCTACGTTAGAGTTTCCGGGGCGAAAACGGATGAAACGAATGATGATATTGCTGGAATTAATCGTAAATGGGTAATTGGCGATACAGATACCGCCCGGTGATGTTTGTCCGGCAATGGTCAGATCATCTTTCTGGGTTTTTAATTCCGATTTCAAATAGATGGTACCCGACACATCAAATACAATCGTTTTAGGACCGTCTTGTTTCATAGCCCAGCGCAGACTTCCGCTGATACTTCCACTGGCGTCGTCTTCAAGGCTAGTCACATGATAAACTTTTCCGGTGGTATTGCGACCGTGACCTTCGGCGTATGGGAAAGCAAGAAGTTCTCCATAATCCAGTTGCTTGACATCAGAAGATGTTCCACCTGGATTATTTGTTCCTCCACCTGTATCATCTACAGGATCGTCGGAAGAGCATGAGGTACATAATCCTGCGATGCTGAATGCAATAGCTACATAAAATAGAGATATTTTCTGCTTCATTATCTTTTAACTGTTTGGGGATATAGACGATTTATTTGTTGGGATACAACGTTTCTACCAGACTGTTGAGGTAAACCTCCAGATTGGTATACGTTTTACTTAGAGTATATTTGGCACCGTCGGCCTTACTTTTGGGGTTCAAACCGTTGGCAGTCTCCCATTCATCAGGGATGCCGTCGCCGTCGGTGTCTTTTGGACCGGTTTCCTTTTTATATTCCGGCCAGCCACCTACATCGCTGGCTTTATCAATGAGTCCCTTTTCACTGCCATTGCTGCCGTCTGCCGTATAATCTCCGTTGCGAACGTTGGCTATGATGCGTTTATCGACATCATCATATTTTAAGGAAGCACCGGCATACTTTAATACTGATTCATAAGCTTCTTTTGCCGATTGAGTGAATTCGGATGCATCTTCGGAAATAGTAAATTCGTTACTTGACTGAAGTGCTTTTTCTCCTCCATCGGGTAAAGGAACGGCTTCTGTTGCATTGGGGTGTAACCCTTGCCAGTTGTCATTGTTTACAGAAGTAAGCAGAGATTGATATTCGGCTTTCAATTCAGGACATGTGCCATCAAAATAGTTTCCTTTCAGATAAAAAGTACCCCATATACCTTTGGTGTTTTTATTTGTACCGTCATCACCGTTAGGTTGGAAGATACGGTTTACAATATTTTTCTTGGTATTGGTAACTGGTCCGGGCTTGTAGTAGTTGTTCACGAAATTATAGCTTCCTCCTTCTCCTGCATAGCCACCATTGGTCGGTCCCCAGAAAACATTATTTCGTAAATCGACTTTTTCATTTTCCGGTTTCCCTGTATAGCGGCTACCGCATAAACGTGGTGTACGGCTGCTGTGGTGGGCTAATAAATTGTGGTGGAATGTAGCGGGTGATCCTCCCCATATTCCTCCATAACCGTGATTACCTTTGGTGTGTACCGAACGATTCAAACTTTCGCTGATGATACACCATTGCATGGTAAAGTTAGTGTTATCGTAGAAAGAAGCACATTCATCAGTGCTCCAACTCATCGAACAATGGTCAATGATAATATTTTTATGTTGCTTTCCCCACAGTGCATCACCACTGTCGGCTTCTGCTTCTGTTGTAAAGTTGTCCGATCCCATGCGGAAACGCATGAAACGGATGATTACGTTGTCCGCCTGTACGGATACGGGATGTCCTTTCAGGCAAATACCGTCACCCGGTGCACTCTGGCCGGCAATCGTTACATCTCCGTTGGTTATCTTCAAGGGGCTTTTCAGTTCTATCAATCCGCTTACCGCAAATACGATCGTGCGCTTTCCCGTGCGATTTAATGCGTAGCGTAGTGTCCCTTGTGTTGTGTTATCGTTGTCTTCAAGCGAAGTTACTGTATACACTTCTCCGCCTGCTCCGCCGGTAGTATAACGACCTGCACCGTAAGCACCCGGAAAGGCATAACGCGTTTCGGCAGGTGTCTCTTCTTCACCACCTTCGTTCTCATTACCACCGTTACCGGTATTCTGTCCCGGTGTTTCATCAGTGATACTTGGGTCTTCGCTGCTGCAAGCAACCGATAGGTTGATTACACAGAAGCACAATAATCCCATTTTAATAGATTTGAGCATACAAATTATCTTTTAAAAAAAATAGAGTTCTTTGTCTCATACATTATATTTGCTGATGATGTGACAAAGAACTCTTTATTAAATCTTATTGTAATACCTTCAGTTTCTATTTTATTGTACATATCAGCTATTGCCATATCTATTATCTTGCTTATGGGTTTTATTCGCTTACTGTACCGTACTGGCTTACAGTTTTCACTGTATAAATATTGCTTTCGTCAGTGTTGGTCAGTGTAACGGTAGTGTCTGTAGTTTGCCCTGCATAGTTGCCATTCATAAAGATGAGGTAACCGGCAGCACCGGATACTGCATCCCATGTCAGAGTGTTTCCCGACAGATTGACATTGGTAGGTGCTGCAAGGGGAGTTTCCATATACTCTTTCGGGTTCCAACTGTCAATAGTTATTATATTCTCATATGTATATTTAGCAGCTTCGGATGCTGTTAGCACTGAACTAGTGAAGGAAACGTTTCCGGAGGTGATTGTTTTACTTTCCGCAATCATATTTCCATTCTTGTCGATAGTGTTATATTCAGCATATAGTGTAGGTACTTGTCCACCATATCCCCAGTGTGAATCTATAATATCCATTTTCAACTTGGTGTTGATCCAGACAGTTTTCGTGGTTGTGGCTTGGGAACGTCCGAATGAGAATTTTGTATCATCACCGTTTACCGTACAATCTTTTATAACATATCCGTATTTATCGCTTTCACTGGTACGCGAAGCAGTTATAACACTACCACCGTCATTGTCTGTATTATAGAATGTACTGTTTTCGATAAGTACATCGCCACTTCCCCAGATATAATCTGTATGACCTTCAATCCATGAGTTATAAACGTATGCACGATGAGGGGTTGTATTGTTCCAATAACGGGTCCACCATGTATCCTGATAGGAGACAAGCAAACAATTATTCAAAGCAAAGCGGTCTTCACGGTTTATCAAGGCTTCTGCCTGTCCGTTTTTACCTAAACCACCAGTGTGACGATTTGAGAATGCACCATAAAGATTGATGATTGAAATGTTTTCAGCATAAAAATCTGTGGCTTCAATCAACACTACTGTGTTTTGCTCTTCACTATATCCGGCTTTGCGGGCTGGTGAGTTTTCGTTGAAAATAGAATAAGGCCATGAGGTAGCATTACTTGAATCATCTACACGGTTTACTGCAAACTGGATTTTAACACCATCGCGGCTCTCACCGATTAAATGAACAAATGGTTTATTCTTATTGATCCGGACACATTCATTATAAGTTCCGTTGGCTATGAAGATTTTATAAGGACTGGTCGGTGGAGTAGTGATGGCGTTGATTGCTGCCTGGAGAGTAGTGTAATCGCCATTCCCTTTTGAATCAACAATTGCATCGAATACTTTTCCACCACCCGAAATTTCAGATTTGGCAGTAAAGCTTAAAAAGAAGTCTTCGTCGTAAGCTCTTCCCTGCATATCCGTTAATGCTCCGGCAGGAACTTCGAAAGTACATTCTTTGTTTTCCATACCAGAGAAGGTATAACGTACTTTTTCGTAGTTGATGGATACACGCACTACTCCTCCGTTGAAATAGATTTCTGTGTCTGGAGCCTGACGCATAGCTTTGCTGAAAGTCAGTTCTACATATCCGCTCGGACCTACTACATCACCATCATTGATATTCTGTGAAATCAGAACAGGGATGCTTGTATCTTCTGCATCATCGTTGTCATTACAGGAAGCACCTGTAAGAATCAACAAGAGCAGAAGTAAGTATTTACTTATTGTATTGATTGAATTTGTATTCATAATATCTGTTGCTTTTTAGAGAAGATTCTCCGTCAAGTAAATGCAAATTCCAGACTTGACGGAAAACCTTGTAGTTTTATTTAGTTATTTGTTCCAACGTTGGTCACCGATGACTTTGTATTCTTCAGAAACATTGTTGCCATAAGTCAATGTGAATTCGGAATTAGAATCAGTGCATGAGAATAATTCAGATGAACTTAAAGTCATAGTGTCATATGTTGTAGAACTAGTTGTATTAGTGAATTTGAAGTCACTAGTAGCATAAACTTTCTGCCAACTAACATTTGACGGTGCAACTGTTGCCGAATTAAAGACTTTATAATTAGTGTTACTTGCAGCGAACAAAGTATTTGAAACATTAAATGTACATGTTGCTCCAGTAATATCTCTCATTAATTGCTCACCAGATGTTGTTAAGCCATAGAACGTACAATTTTCAATATTAGTAGTGACATTCTGTTGAGTGTTTGCTGTTCTTACTATTGATGAAGCGGCTCCAATGAAGTTTGCAATGGTAGAATTGGTTAGATTTAATTTGAGAGATGCGAGAGAACCTGCACCACTACTTCCTGTTATATCGCTTGCATGTAGAATGCCATAATGTCCACCTTGTAATCCTTTGATAATACAATCGTCAATTTCTATTGTTGTATTTGCATTACTTGTTGTTTTACGTACACGAATAACACCACGGAAATCTCTTATCATACAAGATGAGATAACTAACTTTTCTACAGAACCAGAATTAGTCTTACCTTGATTATCCAAATAAATGACAAAATTGCCACCTTTATTTGTAGAATAAATATCTAGATTATAGAATTCAATCTTTTTACATTGTCCAGAGAAATCAATGTTATTAATTTCTACACTTGGTTTTGTTTCGCTTCCCCAGAATACAATTTCCTCAATGTCAGCAGGAATACTGTTATTAGGCAGAATTATTGATGCATCGTTGCTTATATTAATCAGTACCTTTCCACTCAAAGTAGACCAATCTACATTTTCCCATTCTATTTCAGTATAACCCGTCGGTTTACCTTTCTTAGTTGTAAAGGTGATACGGGAACATATAGAGCCGTTTGCGAAAGCATAAGCCGTATATTCCGTACTGGAAGCCAAACCTGTGATTGTCACCTTATGTGCAGCAATATCTGCTGGTGATAATTGGGTTCCTGATTCAGGTACTCCTTCGGTAGAAAGAACACAAGCATATTCATCTACATCCACCGTTTCTTCCCATGAGAATACAGCTGAATTTGCTGTTATATCACTGATGGTAGATTCGATTTCCAAACCAGGAATGGTAACAGTCTGTGAACCACGCGGATTATTTTCATTATAAATAGTAATTGTGTATTCAGTGAACGACTTCAAATTTTCAACCCATGCTTCACCTGCGGCAGCTTCTGTTGACGAAATAACACGTGAAGTTGCTTCTGTGGCACCCGTTTCCATGATTTCGAAATGATCGACTGCTAATCCGGCTTCCCATGACATGCGTACTTTTCCTTGACCTTCAGGTAAGTCTTCAGTAGTTGGAATATTTAGGATAGCTTCTTCCTTAACTGAAGCAAAAGTCTTTTTATAATTTACCCAGCGAGATTCTTTCTCTCCGGAAATAGACTTGATACGCATATAATAAGTCGTATTTACAGCCAGATTATCCATTGTGTAAGGTGACTGCTTGATCCGGTTGGCAGGATCATTTCCATAAACGATATTTCCATTTTCTTCTGATCCCATTGGAGTTTCGTCAGTCATCTCGTTAGGACTAATCTCGATAATGTAATAGTCGGTATTGGATGTTGAGCTCCAAGTTACTACCGCTCTGGCTACTTTACTGTCTGTTTCTACACTGATTCCGTTTTCATCAGTTCCGAAAGGACGGCTGTAGGAAGAGTCAATATCCCAATCACTTTTCTCTGTACACGAAGATACAGCCAAAGAGGTCAGGAGCATGAAAGCTCCCATTCCCAATATATTTTTTATATTCTTCATCATTTTACGATTTTAAGATTAATCCGAATAACCATAAGAGTTATGTAATTTACCGTTTGAGGTAGAGATGGTTGTAGAAGCTATCGGCAATAAATAACGATTCTTCACAGCCTTGTTCAATCCGCCAGAAATACTAGGCAAGTTTACTTTCAGATTCTTTTGCTCCTTGTCACTGGTTTCAGCTCCGAAAAAGCTCTTGTTTTCATATTCTCCACCTACTTTAGCTCCAAATACGAGAGAAGTCATATCGATATACATCGGATTGTCCGTGCGATATTTATAGTTCACATACTGTGGATATGTACCATTATACACTGCATTTGTATATTCGTTTTTGAATTCGTCTATTTTTTCGCTCAACAGGTTCCAACGGATTAGGTCGAACTTACGAACACCTTCTCCTGCCAGTTCCCATGCATTTTCGTCAACAATTGCATCGAAGAAGTCTTTTCCCATTAGAGCAGTCCATGCAGCATCACGTTTGGTTGCATCGGTGAAAGCACGGTCGTGTACTTCTTTCAGGGCTGCTGTGGCTGTTAATGTACAACCTTCGGCTGTTGCACCCTTACCATAAAGTTCGTTCACAACTTCGGCATACATCAGCAATACTTGCGGATAACGCATTTTCACTACGTTGATACCGGAACAAACTTTCTGATCGCTGGCCAATACAGCTGCGTACCATTCAGAGTTTTCCATCATCTTACGATAATCCCATTTTCCACAATAAAGACCGAAAGGAGCATTTCCTAACATATATTCTTTAAATACTTTGGTGTTTTTGTCTGTAGAAAGTTGTGAAATAGCACAAGTCAGATCGCGGCGGATATCTCCTTCGCCAAATGACAGATAATAAGGAGCAGTCAGTTTCAACTTACCGGATGAGTTACCTTTCGGACCAAATAGGGAACTGGCACCGTTTATACGATATCCGATAGTATATCCCAGCTCACCACTTTTGTTTAGTCCCATTGGAATCTCGAACAGGTTTTCTTGATAAGTCTGATCTAGTTGTCCGATATTTATTAAACGCCAGTATTCTTCTACAGAAGGATTCAGTTTATGTTTTCCTGAACTGACAACAGCTGCCAGATGTTTTTCGGCCAATTCGAATAGTTCTCTACGTTTGGTATCGCTGCAACGTTGAGTAGGATAAGTAGCGTCACTGTTATCTCCGGTGATATATCCGTCTTTAGCTTGTTCGCGGATAGCATATCCGGCACGTGTCATTGCAATGTTAGCCAAGAGAGCGTGAGCATAGCCTTTGCTTACATGTTCGGTTGTATAACCGTCTTCACCAGCCCAAGGTAAATATCCGATAGCTTCCTCGAGTTCAATTATCAATTCATCCATGATATCGTCACGATCTGCCTTTCCAATGTAAACATTAGACAGGTCGCTGTTGGAAGATTCTGTTTTGAAAGGAATATCACCGAACAAGCGGATCAGATCGAAATAAATCATCGCACGCAATGTCATCGCTTCTGCACGGAATTTCATCATGCTGGTACGGGTTGCTCCTGCTTGTTGTATCAGTTGGCTATTGTTTATACCATCTACTACCAGATTCGCATTCTCGATTACTCCGTACATGGCATCCCATACTTTGGAAAGTTGTGACCATCCCGGATTAGCGTTGTAGTTCATATTACCACGTTCGCTGGACGTGTTGCTTGCATCCGTACCCAAACCGTCAATCAGTTCACAGTCGGTATTGGTTCCGGCAATGATAGGTAGGAAGTTAGAATAAGTCTGGTCTTGCGTCAGGCTGCCGTAAACTTTATTAAGTGCCAATTCTGTATAATAGGCATTATTAAAAGTTGATTCATTATCCAATTCAGACGGTGAGGTCTGATTCAGGAAGTCCGAACAGGAAGACAGGGCAATTAACCCCAGCCCCAGGAATAATGTCTTATATATTTTCATACGATCAATCTGTTTAATGTTTTAATTAGAATGTAACGTTAATACCACCCACAAATGTGCGGCTCTTAGGATAAGCGGCGTAATCTATACCCGGAGTCATCGCATTTTTCTTACTGCTTGTATCGACTTCAGGGTCTGCTCCGCTGTAGTTAGTCCAACAGAACAGGTTATATCCTGTCAGATAGATTCTCACATTCTGCATAAACGCTCTCCTTACAATTGTTTTCGGAAGAGAGTATCCGATAGTAATGTTATTCAAACGCAGGAATGAGGCTTTTTCTACTGCATAATCAGTCAGCTGCATGGTAGTAGCGCTGGCCGGATTGTACATATTGGCGTTAGCGTTTATTTCATTCAGACGTAATCCTGCTGTTGTCATGTCTCCATAGGTATTAAGGACATCTGTAGAGCTGGACGACAGGTTCAAACCAGTTTCCGGATCAATCCATGTGTAACGGTTACCCAACGCAAAGTCGTTATTCAAATTATAACCTGTCCTCGAGCCGGAACGGAACGAAGAAGCCAACTTTGTACCATTGATAATTACATTTCCCAACGAGTAGTTGAAGAACAGATTGAAATCGAAATTACCGACATTACCGTTAAAGCCAAAACCACCTGTCAGAGGAGCCACAGTATTACCTAACCGTTGTTTGATGGGGTTACCGTTTTCATCGCACTGGAGTTTCAATCCTCCCGGAGAGTAAGCGCCGCCGGTAATGGTCTGACTATTATCTTTCAGTCCGTCACGCAATGTCCATTCACCGTCACCCCAAATCAGATCACCATTGGGATTGGAAACAGGGTCGTACACCGTATAATATCCGTTAGTTTTGAATCCCCATACTTCACCTAAACGGCCACCTTCTTCTACACGGAAATCCTCATACTTGGAAATCGTACTTCCCGCCCAGTTGCTGCTCTGCCATGGAGTATCCGTAGTCAGTTTATCAATCTTATTGCGGTTATATGCCAGATTGAACGTAAAGTTCAAACCGTATTTCTTCGTATCCAGCAGAACGGCGCTCATCGAAAATTCCACACCCTTATTGGAAGTCTGCCCGAAGTTGCGGTACTGATAGTTGTATCCGGTAGTAGACGGAATTTCCGTTTTCATCAACAAATCTTTGGTAGTGTTCCAATAAAGGTCGATAGAACCGGAAATACGATTATTCCAAAAGCCATAGTCGATACCAAGGTTACGGGTTACGGTAGTTTCCCACTTCAAATCAGGATTATATAAATTCGTACCATGTTCCAGCATGGAAGACATGGCATCGCCGAAAGCCGGATAGCGGGCGTCGTTACCCGAAAGGGAATAAGTAGTATTAAGCAATCCGGAATTAATGCGGTTGTTGCCTGCCGTACCAAAACTCAAACGGAGTTTTAACGAAGAGAGCCAGTCTTTAGCGCTTTCCATGAACGTCTCATCCGAGATACGCCATGCCAATGCAGCCGATGGAAACAATCCCCATTGATTACTTTTACCAAACTTACTGGAACCATCGCCACGCAGTGTAAAGGTCAGTAAAT
>ERZ857775.2604-NODE-2604-length-16854-cov-22.975594_pt1 | contig 16854 bp, 12 predicted proteins | sample MGYA00519698_ERZ857775 | MGnify/ENA primary metagenome ERZ857775 (study PRJEB31778, sample SAMEA3449363) | human gut metagenome | biome: human gut; feature: human-associated habitat; material: faeces | place: United Kingdom | collected 2010/2012 ...
ACATCGAAGTTTCCGACGAAGTGGCCGCCGAGCTGAAGGCGGACAAGCTGTATGAGGCAGCCTATCAGCGGCGCACGACCCGCAATAAGGCGCAGTATTCCCTCGACTGTGACGATGGGATCGAATACTCGGCCTGTCTGCATGAGCCGACGCCGCAGGAGCTTCTGGATCGTATGGAGCTGTTCGTCCACCTGTGGAATGCCCTCAACTCTTTGCCGGAGGTGCAGGGTGTCCGGGTGGAGGCGCATCTGATCCTCGGCAAGAGCTACCGCCAGATTGCCCGAGAGCAGGATGTGGACAAGAGCGTTGTCCGGCGCTCGGTGAAGCGCGGCATGGCTGCTATGAAAAAATATTTGAAAAAAGTTCTGTGAGCGAGGCTCCATTTGCCCGATTTTTGTCCTTGGTATATGAGAGGTAGTTTCAACCTCTCCGCAGCAAGGTAGTTGATGCTCCGTGACGGATCGTCGCTATCCGCTGTGAGGGAGCGCCGCATTGAATATGAGCTGTCTTATGACAGGCCAACGGGAGCGGGTGCGGCGCTCCCGCCTTTCAAAAATACCTTGGGACATTTCGTCCCAAGGTCATAAGCCGCAGGCCAGCGCTTTTATGAGGCACTGGCCTTTCCCTGTTGCCGAGAATTGAAAAGGAGGTCTTTATGCAGCAGAGAAAACAACACACCGCATTTGCTGTGAATGGCTACGCCATCACCGCCAGCTTTGCAGACTGCAAAAATGCGGCAGCGCTCCATCATGTAAAGCAGATTTTACTATCTTCCTTTGCCAACAATACGGCAAAAAATAGCTCCGGCGACATCCTTGCAATCCCTCCCGAACAGAGGGATAATAATAGTGGGGGTAGTCCCTATGTACCTTGAAAACTTCATATTCCCCGCGTATTGATTGCGTTCTTTCGTTGACCCATCGACAAATGAAAGGACGGATCAATATGATAGAAAACAGAATGATGACAGGTAGTCGGGTTGATTGCCTATACCGCGTGTCCACCGACAAGCAGGTGGACTACAATGACAAAAGCCAAGCCGACATTCCCATGCAGCGCAGAGAGTGCCATCGCTTCTGTGAAAAAATGGGATGGACGATTGTTCACGAGGAGCAGGAGGACGGCGTATCCGGGCATAAAGTTAGAGCCGAAAACCGGGACAAGCTGCAAATCATCAAGGAACGAGCCAAACAGGGAAAATTCGATATTCTGCTTGTGTTCATGTTTGACCGTATCGGGCGTATCGCTGACGAAACGCCTTTCGTGGTGGAATGGTTTGTTAAGAACGGCATCCGGGTCTGGAGTACGCAGGAGGGTGAGCAGCGTTTTGATAATCACACGGACAAGCTCACCAACTACATCCGCTTTTGGCAGGCTGATGGCGAAAGCGAAAAGACTTCAATTCGCACAAAAACCGCTCTCGGCCAGCTTGTCGAGGATGGCGGTTTCAAGGGCGGTCTTGCTCCTTATGGGTATGACCTTGTAAAGAGCGGGCGCTTCAATAAACGCAAGCACGAGGTTTTTGAGCTGGCTGTCAACGAGGCCGAGGCTGCTGTGGTACGGATTATCTTTGACAAATATGTGCATGAGGGTTTCGGTGCTCAACGGATCGCCACCTACTTAAATAACCTCGGCTATCGGGCGAGGACGGGTAAAATGTGGCATCACGCCAGCGTCCGAGGTATCATTTGCAATCTTACATATACCGGGGTGCTTCGCAGCGGCGAAAGCCGCTCCCAAACGCTGCCCCATTTGCAGATCATAGCGCCGGAGCTGTTTGAGGCCGCACAGCACATTCGTACCTCCCGCGCCAACTCCGCCGAACAGGAACGGCATGTACCGCTGAATACCCGTGGCCAGTCCTTGCTGGCCGGGAATGTCTTTTGCGGGCATTGTGGCTCCCGGCTGGCGCTCACCACCAACGGCAAGGCTTATCCGTGCAAGGAAGATGCTCACCGCATTGTAAAGCGTGTGCGGTATATCTGCTACGGCAAGACACGCAAGCAAACCGAATGTGACGGGCAGACTGGCTACACAGCGCATATTCTTGACGGTATCATTGACAAGGTGGTGCGGCAGATCTTTGAACGGATGAAAGCGATCCCCAAAAGTGAAATCGTCAATATCCGTTATCGTGAAAAGATGGAAGAACGAAAAGCACTTCTCAAAAGCGCTAAATCCGATTATGCCAAGGCTGCCGCCGAGCTTGATACGCTCCGAGCGGAGGTCATTAAATCCCTCCGGGGCGAAAGCGCTTTTCCGCAGGACTTGCTTAGTTCTCTGATCTCTGACTGTGAGACAAAATGTCTCGAAGTTCAGCATACTATGGAGGCAGCGCAGGCGGCCTACGACGAGGGGCAGGCCATGCTGGATGCCTTAAACGCTCAGTACGACGATATTATCTCATGGGCGGACATGTACGACAGCGCCAGCATGGAGTCAAAGAAAATGATTGTGAGCTGCCTGATCCGGCGTGTGGAAGTGTATCGAGACTATCGGCTGCATATCGACTTCAACATTGACTTTGAGCAGTTCAGCGCTGGGCTGGACATTTCGGCAATCGCCGCATAAGAAAAGCCCGCTTCAAAAGAGAAGTGGGCATAAAACAAAAAACTTGCTTTTTTCAAAGCAAGCATTTATTAAGAATACCCAGCGCACCCGATTGGTGGAGATAAGCGGGATCGAACCGCTGACCTCTTGACTGCCAGTCAAGCGCTCTCCCAGCTGAGCTATACCCCCATGCCGTTTTGTTTTTCATCGTTCCGTTAGGCTCGGAACAAGTGATAATATAGCACAGAGAGTCGAAACTGTCAATACTTTTTTGAAGAAATTTTTGCTTTTTCAAAAAGTTTTTTGTCAGGTGAGAAAAGCGCTCCGTTTGCATGACATTTCCAACCTTTTACCCTCTCGCAAACACTGTGTAGCGTCCGCTCGGCGCGTCGAAGAAGTTTTCGCCTGCGACGGATTTGACGTGCAGGCCGTCGCTGCCGCGCAGCAGCGTGAACGCGCCGTAGCGCACCGTGCCTGCATTCTCGTTTAAGTGGTAGCCGAAGACCATGCCCTCGCCGTTCGTGCCGAGGTAGTTGAGCTGGCCGGTGTACTCAAAGTAAAGCCCGACCTCGCTGTTGATGTCCTGCACCGTGAGGCCGCCGCCATCCGTGAGCGTCAGAATATAATCGCTGTCATAGCTGCCCTGCTCGGCGGTGTCGTGCGTCACGGTCGCCGTCCACTCGCCGAGAAATTCCGACGGGATCGTGTAGTCCGCGTCGCTGACCGCGCCGGAGAGGTCGTGTTTCTCCCCTGATGCGTCGACGGCGAACACCGTCTGATACGTGCCGTAGTCCTCCTCGACCTCGCCGGACTCGAACGAAACAATGCCCTTCACGCCGCCGAGCGGTCCGCCGTCGCAGAGGAAGCCCGCCGTCAGGCCCTCGAGCAGGTTCACGTACTCCACCGTGCCCTCGCTCGTCAGCAGGAAGATGTACGGGAAGTACCCCTGCCCCACCGAGCCGACGAACACATCCGTGTAGTCGGAATACAGGCCTTCCACGGGGTAGATGGTCTCGTAGTCAAAGCGGAAATTCTCCGCGTACCACGCGGAGTCCGCCGTCTTTTCAAAGCTGACCGTCAAATCGCCGCCCGAGAGCGCGGCCTTGACAAAGCTGTCCTGCGCCGTCTTTTCGACCGTCTCGCGCGCGGAGAGGTCGAGTGCAAGGTCAGCGTCGTAGCTCTCCGCCCCGGCGAACGAGCCGACGGGCACGATCATATGCAGCGCGCCGCCGTCGAGATAGAGCCGCATCTCCGCGTTGATGTTCTCGTCCGAGAGCGTCCACGCGCGGCGCTCGGCATAGGACGCGATGAAGCCCGCGCCGCCCATGCTGCCGCTGAGCGCATCGCGGTACGTCTCGTCAAAATAGTTTGCCGCAGTGCGGCGCGCCGCCGTGATGAAGTCCTGCGTTGAAAGCTCGCAGCGCGCCAGCAGGTCCTCGCTCATGAGGCGTTTGCCGCCGAAAAAGTCGTAGCTGTACGTCTCCGTCATGCTCGTGTCGCCATCCATCTCCGCGCGCACCACAAGGCAGAGCAGGCTGTCGTTCCAGTAGCTCGTCCACGTGACGGAAAGGCATGTGAGCGAAACGCGGGAGGCCATCATGTTCTTCTGCTCCTGCACGAGCGCGCCGAATTGATCGGCGATCTCGTCGTTCAGCGCGGCGGCGACCGCCGTTTCCGACACGATTCTTGGCACATGGTAGCTGTATGCGAGCGTGTTGTTCTCGGCGTCCGTGTACTCGCCCTCCTCGCTGTAAAGCTCGGAAATGAGCGAATCGTCGTAGCCGGACGGGGTGTCGTCCGGCTCCTTTTCGCCGCAGGCGGCAAGGTTCAGCAGCAAAAGCGCCGTGAGCAGCGCGGTGGTCAGTTTTTTCATAGGCTTCTCTTCTCCGATCTCAAAGGTCTTGTCTTTTCTGCCATTATAGCGGATTTTTGCAAAAGCGCAACGGCTTTTCGCGCGCGGCAGCGCGCGCTGATTGACAGAATTCCGACAAGGTTATAGAATATGTGTACTTTCAAACCTCAGGAGTTTTTATGTACGATTATACACAAGCCAAAATGAACGACGACGCCATCCGCGCCATCAGCTCCATCGGCCTCGCCCATCTGGGCGACGCGGTGTATGAGCTGCTTGTGCGCACATATCTGTGCGTGCACGGCAAGGCGACGGGCAAGGGCCTTCACCGCGCGACGGTCGAGCTCGTCTGCGCGCCGCAGCAGGCGCGCTTTGCCGAAAAGCTCTTACCCCTTTTGACGGAGGACGAGGCCTCTGTGTTCCGCCGCGGGCGCAACGCGAATGTCCATTCCATTCCCCACCACGCCGACCGCGCGGACTATCAGAAGGCCACGGGCCTCGAGGCGCTGTTCGGCTGGCTGTATCTGCGCGACGATCACGCGCGCATCAACGAGCTTTTCAACCGGATGATGGAGGACGACGATGCCACTTGACGCGATCTGCCTACGGGCAGTTTTACACGAGCTGAGACCTCAGCTCATCGGCGCGCGCATCGACAAGGTGCAGCAGCCCGCGCGCGACCAGATCGTTCTGCTGCTGCGCGGCAATCTGCGCCTGCTGCTCAACGCGGGCGCAAACCAACCGCGCATCCAGCTCACGAACATTCTGCGCGACAACCCTGCCCAGCCGCCGATGTTCTGCATGCTGCTGCGCAAGCACTTAGTCGGCGCGCGCGTGCTGTCCATCGAGCAGCCGGATCTTGAGCGCATGGTGATCCTGACGCTCCAGTGCACGGACGAATTCGGAGAGATCAGCCAAAAGCAGCTCGTGCTCGAGTGCATGGGGCGGCGGTCGAACCTCGTCCTGCTCGACGCGCAGGGGCGTATCGTCGAATGTCTGCGCCGCGTGGACGCGGACCTTTCCGCCACGCGCCAACTGCTGCCCGGCCTTTTTTACCATCTGCCGACACCGCTCGACAAGCTGTCGCTCCTTTCGCAGGAGGAGGACTCCCTCGCCCTCGCGCAGCGCGGCGGCGACGCGGAGCAGGCTGTCGACAAGTGGGTGCTCGACCATTACACCGGCATTTCGCCGCTGATCGCGCGCGAATTCGCCTTCCGCGCGGGACACGAGACCGACGTGCGCTTCGGCGCGCTGAACGATGCGCAGCGCGGGGCGCTGGTGCAGGAATTTTCCGATACAGCCAACGCTGTAAAGGAAGATAACTATATGCCCGTCATCCTCTACCGCGACGGCAAGCCCGTGGATTTCACCTACCGTTCCATCGCGCAGTACGGCGCGGAAACGCAGGTCGAGACGCGTGAGAGCTTCTCGCAAATGCTCGACGAGTTCTACGACGCGCGTGAGCGGCAGGAGCTCTCCGCCCGCCGTGGCCGCGAGCTGACGCACGCGGTCACGGTCGCGCGCGACCGCATGGCGCGCAAGGCCGAGAACTTAAAGCACGACTACGCTGCGACGCAGAAGCGCGACGAATTCCGCCTGCGCGGCGACCTCATCACCGCAAACCTGTACCGCATGAAGAGCGGAGAAAAAGTCTTGCATGCGGAAAACTACTATGAGGACGGCTGCCCGACCATCGACATCCCGCTCGACCCGCTGCTCTCCCCCCAGCAGAACGCCGCGAAAAACTACAAGCAGTACAACAAGCTCAAGACCGCCGAATTCCACCTGCGCGAGCAGATCGAAAAGGCGGAAAACGAACGCGCGTACTTGGAAAGCGTCCTGCAGGAGCTTTCGCAGGCGGAGACCGAGCAGGAATTCAACGAAATTCGCCGCGAATTGCAGGAGACGAACTATATCCGAAAGTCGAGCGGCAAAAAGGAGCTCAAGCGCGCCTTCGCCCCGCGCACATTCAAAACCTCGAGTGGGCTTGAGGTCCTCGTCGGCCGCAGCAACGTGCAGAACGACCAGCTGACAAAAAAGGCCGACAAGCGCGACTACTGGTTCCACACCCAGCACATCCACGGCTCGCACGTCATCCTGCGCTGCGCGGGCCTCACGCCGAGCGACGATGATCTGCGCGAGGCCGCAATGCTCGCATCCTACTTCTCGCAGGCGAAGGAGAGCAGCAACGTCCCCGTCGACTACTGCCCCGTGAAGTTCGTCAAAAAGCCCGCGGGCGCACGCCCCGGCATGGTGACCTACGACAATTACCGCACACTCTATGTCACGCCCGAAGAAGGGCTTGTCAAAAAGCTCTTTCTCAGGTAAACTATCGAAAAGCGATTCCCCTCTCCCCTGTTAGACGACAAAAGCAAGTTTGATGTTGGAAAGGAGATCCCCATGGACAAAAAGAGAAGGACTCTGCTCATTACTGTTGCCGCAGTGCTGCTCGTCGTGGCTATCTTTTTGCTGCCGCGCCGTTCGCAGCCGCTCGGCGAGCTGATCCCCGCGCCTGAGACCGCCCGCGTCGACGGACTCTTCTACATTTCGACCATTGTTCCCACGCCGGACGGCTACGGCACGTTCGACACCGGCGACTGCCGGGTAGAGGGCTATCCGGACAGCGAGGCCGCCGCGGCTCTGCGCAGCGCTATGTCTGAAATTTCGGTGCAGCGCTATTACCGCCTGCCCACCTCGCTTTTCTCCCGCTTCACGCAGAATTGGAACTACGCCACCATCTGGTGGATCCCCGAAGACGGACAGAAGCACGACCTATACCTCAACTGGGACGAGGGCTTCATCTACGACGACGCCAACCGCGCCGTCGCCTACAAGATCGACGGCGACGCGCAGCAGGTGTTCAGCGAGCTCTGCGCCGTCATCAGTGAGTACGGCACGTACACCCGATAAAATTCAGCAATAAAAAAACTCCGTATGAGAAATCCTCATACGGAGTTTTTGCATTCTTACAGCATTTTCTGCGGCATCTGCCACGCATTGTGGTCGGTGTGCAGCAGGTGGTGCGACTTTTCGCCGAGCGGAGATCCAAGATAGTCCCTGTAGAGCTCCTTGACGTCCGGATTCTCGTGCGAGAAGCGCAGAAGCTCACCCTGATCGAGCCGCCAGAGCACGTTGCCGCGATCCTCGGCAAGCTCGGTACCGTCGTGGATGGGCTGGCCGCCGCCGCCCGCGCAGCCGCCGGGACAGGCCATGACCTCGACAAAGTCATACGCTGCGTCGCCGCGCTTGACAGCCTCAATGAGCTTGCGGGCTTTCCCGAGCGAGCTCACGACCGCGACGCGCACGTCGCCCGCGCCGGGGATGTTGAACGTCGCCTCCTTCCACCCGTCCATGCCGCGCACGGCGGTGAAAGCGTCAGGGTCAGGATTCTTGCCCGTAACAAGGAAGTACGCAGAGCGCAGCGCCGCGTCCATCACGCCGCCGGTCGCGCCGAAGACGACCGCCGCGCCGGTCGCGGAGCCGAGCGGGCTGTCGAACTCCTCCTCGGGCAGATACTTGGGTTCAATGTGATTCGCGCGCATCATAATGTTCAGCTCACGCGTCGTGATGCTCACGTCGACATCGGGGTCGCCCGCGTCGTTTTTCATCGTCGGCAGCGCGCATTCGCTCTTTTTCGACACGCACGGCATGATCGAGACGACGAAAAGGCGCTTGGGGTCGATACCGACCTTTTCGGCAAAGTAGCTCTTCGCCACCGCACCGAACATCTGCTGGGGCGACTTGGCCGTGGAGAGATTGTCCGTCAGTTCGGGGTACTGGGACTTCACAAAGCGAACCCAGCCCGGGCAGCAGGACGTGAACATCGGCCACTGATACTGATCCTTGTGGGTGAAGCGCTCGATAAACTCGCTGCCCTCCTCCATGATCGTAAGGTCGGCGGCAAAGTCGGTGTCGAACACATAGTTGAAGCCCAGCTCGCGCAGCGCCGCGACCATGCGCTTGGGCGTTGCGAACTCGCTGTCGAGCCCGAACTGCTCGGCCCATGCCGCGCGCACCGCGGGCGCGACCTGTGCCACGGTGACGACGTTCGGATCGTCGATCGCGTCGAAGACGAGACCCGTGTCGTCGCGCTCGCGCAGCGCCGCCGTCGGGCAGTGGGTGATGCACTGGCCGCAGTAGGTGCACTCAGTGTCCTGAATGCGGCGGTTGTACGACGCATCCACGACCGTGCGCGAGCCCGTGCCGAGAAGGTCCCAGATCTTCACGCTCTGCACGTTTTCGCACACCTGGATGCAGCGCAGGCACTGCACGCACTTGTCGTTTTCGCGAATGAGCGGCGTGGAATAATCCACCGCCTCGTGACGCAGCTTTTTGGGGAAGTGCGTGCCGCGCATGTTGAAGTCGTTCGCGAGCTGCTGCAAGGTGCAGTTGCCGCTTCGCGTGCAGTTCGTGCACGATGTATCGTGGTGTGAGAGGATGAGGCGCAGGTTTATGCGGCGCGCCTCGCGCGCCTTGGCGCTGTTCGTGAAGACGACCATGCCGTCCGCCACCACATTGTCGCACGCGGGGACAAGGCGCTCCATGCCCTCGACCTCCACGCAGCAGATGCGGCACGCGCCGATCTCGTTGATGTCCTTTAAGTAGCACAGCGTCGGGATACTGATATTGACCGAGCGCGCGGCCTCCAAGATCGTGGTATTCTCGGGCACGGTGACGCTCTTGTGGTCGATGGTCAGTGTAACGTTTCTTACCATTTGCCTTTCCTCCCTCCGCGGAAGATGCCGTAGCCGAAGTGGTCGCAGCGCAGGCAGCGCGACGCCTCGGAGTATGCCTCTTCATCGGTGAGGCCGCACTCGATGCACTTGAAGTCGTGCTTGCGTTCGCCTGCCTCGCGCTCGGTGGTGTCGATACGGCCGTGGGGCGGCTTGTTGTTCAGCCGCGCCGTGGGGATCTCGACGCCGGGGTCGATCTCGTGGTGGAAGCCGAGGTATTCGTCGATATTCGCCGCGGCGACCTTGCCGGCCGCGATGGCGCGGATGACGGTCGCAGGGCCGGTGACGCAGTCGCCGCCGGCGAAGACGCCGTCCATATTGTCGATCTGGCCGCTGGCCTCGGCGACGAACGCGCCGCGCTTGATGGCGATCTTCGTCTGCTCAAAGCCGTGGGTCTCCACGCCCTGACCGATGGCGACAACGACAACGTCCGCCGCGATGCGCTTTTCGCTGCGCTTGGCCTTTTCGGGCGCAGGGCGGCCCTTTTTATCCATCTCGCCGATGATTTGCGGCTGTGTCCACAGCGCGACGGCGTGACCGTTCGCATCGGTCTCGATGCGGACAGGTGCCTGAAGCGTCACGAGCTCCACACCCTCGGCAACGGCGCCCTCCACCTCCTCGGGAAGGGCCGTCATGTCCTCCTGGCGGCGGCGGTAGACGCAGCTCACTTTGCGCGCGCCGAGACGAACCGCGCTGCGGCAGACATCCATCGCGACGTTGCCGCCGCCGATGACGACGATGTCCTTGTTGCGGAAGTCCGGCATGTAATCGTCGCCGATCTCGCGCAGCATCTCGACCGCGGAGATGACGCCCTCAGCGTCCTCGCCCTCGATGCCGGTCTTTTTATCCGTGTGCGCGCCGAGCGCGATGTAAAGCGCGTCGTTCTGCTGGCGCAGTTCGTCGAACGTCACATCGTCGCCGACATTGACGTTGACATGCACGTCGATCCCGAGCGCCAGCATCGACGCGATCTCCGCGTCGAGCACTTCGCGCGGCAGACGGTAGTTGGGGATGCCGTAGCGCAGCATGCCGCCGAGCTTCGCGCGCTTTTCATACACGGTGACCTTGTGGCCCATCAAAGCTAAGTAATACGCTGCGGAAAGGCCGCTCGGGCCGCCGCCGATGACGGCGACCTTCTTGCCTGTGGGCTCGGCACAGTCGGGCTGCGGCACGTAGCCCGCGTTATCCACTGCGTAGCGCTTGAGGCCGCGGATGTTGACCGCGTCGTCGATCATATTTCTTCGGCAGCGCGCCTCGCACGGATGCTCGCAGATGTACGCGCAGGCCGAGGGGAATGGGTTATCCTTGCGGATCAGGCGCACGGCGTCGGCGTAGCGGCCGTACTTGATGAGCACGAGGTAGCCCGGGATATCCACGCCCGCGGGGCACAGTGCCACGCAGGGAACGGGCTCGCGCATGCCGCCAAGGCAGCGGTGGCGCAGAATATGCTCTTCGTAGTCGTCGCGGAAGCCCTGCACGCCGTCAAGCACCAGGCGCGCCGCATCGCGGCCAATGGCGCAGTCGGCGCTGTTGACGATCACGCGCGCCACGCGCTCGATGATCGAGATGGTCTCCATCGTGGCTTCGCCCTCGAGCACCTGCTCCATCAGCTCAGAGAGCTGGCCGAGGCCGATACGGCAGGGAACGCACTTGCCGCACGTCTGCGCATGGCAGAGGTCCAGAAAGCTCTTGGCCAGGTCCACCGGACACAGTCCCGGAGGGCTTGCGGCGATACGCCGCTCCACATCGCGGTACAGCCCGTCGATGACGGTCTGGGCATGGGAGGGCGTCATAATATCGAGTCTTGACACTGCTGTTTTCTCCTTTCACTGCTTGCCATCAGTGTAGTATCGGCCGGCAGGACAAATGCACGTATCCCGCCGCCTGATGTCAGCATCCATAAATAGATGTTATCTATAATAAACGTTAGTCATTCCATTTTCAATAGTCAATGCGGATTTTTTGTCATATTTTTCCATTTCACTCCATTTGCCTAACAAAGAAAAGCGAGGGCCGCAGCCCTCGCCTGTTCTTCCCTTTTATTTGCCGCAGATCTCGTCGAAGGTATCGGTGACGGCCTTCTCCGGCGCGGGCGTCGCGAGCGATACGATCACGATCGCAATGCACGCCGCAAGGAACGCGGGGAGCAGCTCGTAGATGGCCCACGCGCCGCCCATCGGCGCGATGAGGTACTTCCAGATGAAGACCACCGCGCCGCCAGTGATCATGCCCGCGAGCGCACCCTGTTTGTTCGCGCGCTTCCAGAAGAGCGAGAAGAGCATCACGGGGCCGAACGCCGCGCCAAAGCCCGCCCACGCGAACGAAACGACACGGAACACGGAGCTGTTGGGGTCCCAGGCAAGCACCATGCCGATGATGGCGATGCAGATGACCGTGGCGCGCGCGGCCAGCATCGTCGTGCGCTGGTTCATCTTCATGCCGAACGAGTGCTGCATGAGATCCTGCGACACGCTGGACGCCGCGGCCAAGAGCTGCGAGTCCGCGGTCGACATCGTTGCGGCCAGAATGCCCGAGAGGATGATGCCCGCCATGACGGCGAGCAGCACACCGTGGCGGCTCATCAGATCTGCAAGCTTGATGATAATGGTCTCAGACTCCGCGCTCGTCGTCAGGAAAGGCACCTTGCCCGCGGCGGACACGCTGTAGCCGATGACGCCGATGCACACGGCGATGAACATGGAGATGACAACCCAGATCGTCGCGATGCGGCGGGACTGGTTGAGCTCCTTTTCCTCGCGGATGGCCATAAAGCGCAGCAGGATGTGCGGCATGCCAAAGTAGCCGAGGCCCCATGCGAGCGTGGAGACGATGCTCAGAGCGCTGTACGTCGAGGCCGTGCCGGTCGAGGTGTCGTAGCCCTGCGTCATGTTGAGATAGCCCGGCAGCGCGCTGGCGTTGTCGATGACCGTGTCCAGTCCGCCCGCCTGCTGCACGCCGAAGCATACGATGACGATGAGCGCGATCGTCATGAAGATAGACTGGATCAGGTCGGTGAACGAAACGGCCATGAAGCCGCCCATCACCGTGTACAGCACGACCACAATGCCGCCGACGATCATCGCCGTGTGGTACTCCACACCAAAAAGGCTATTGAAGAGCGTGCCGATGGCCTTGAAGCCGGACGCCGTGTAGGGAATGAAGAAAATGAGGATCACGACCGCCGCGATGCAGGAAAGCAGATGCTTCTTATCTCCGAAGCGGCGGGCGAAAAAGTCGGGGATCGTGATGGCGCCGAGTTTGGCCGAATACCGGCGCAGGCGGCGCGCGACGATCAGCCAGTTGAGATACGTGCCGATGGCCAGACCGATGGCCGTCCACGTCACCTCCGGCAGTCCGCAGAGGTAGGCAAGGCCAGGCAGACCCATCAAAAGATAGCTGCTCATATCGCTCGCCTCAGCGCTCATGGCCGTGACGATGGGGCCCATCTTGCGGCCGCCGAGGTAGAAATCGTCCGAGCTGCTGCCGCTGCCCTTTTTGCCAAAATACACGCCGACGAATACCATCGCGGCGAGATAGAGAACGATGGTCACTACAATAATGATCTGTGCGCTTGTCATGTGATTTTCTCCTTCAGCTTTCGTTAAGACCTGCACAATATAGCACAAAAGAAAGCAGACGTAAATACAGAACGCCGTACAGAATAATTCCTGTACGGCACTGCAAAATTCTGAATTTTTGATTGATTTTACTGCATTTTCTGCAAGACGATTTAGTAGACTGTTTTTGAAACGAATTTTATTTTTTGCGAAAGCCGTCTAAAAAGAGCGGCATCATCTCGCGCGCATACTGCACAAGCGAATATTCCCCGCCCGAAAGGCACCAGTCATACATCAGCCCGCGCTCGAACATCGCGTAGGCCTTGACGATCTCGCTCACGGTACGCGTGTCGGTCAGCTCCTCGCGCTCCTGCCCCTGAGAGACGATTTGGCGCAAAAGACGATAGTACGTGCGTTTGCGGTCGAGCAGGTGCTTTTCTCCCTTGGTCACGAGCTGGGAGGAAAAAAGCCGCGCCAGAAGCTCGATGGAGACCGTGTTCTCGATCGTCGTGAACAGCTCCTGATTGAGCCAGCATAAGAGCTCGATGCAGTCCATCTCGTCGTGGGGCTGCTGCATCAGCTCCTCATACCGCTCGTCAAACAGCACCGAGAGGGACGAGAGCAGCGCGTCCTTGCCGTCAAAATAGTGGTAGAACGAGCCCTTCGACGTCTCCGACTCGAAGATGATCTCCTCCACCGTCGTCTCCTCATAGCCCTGCTCGTAAAAGAGCTTCCACGCCGCCGAGACGATGCGCGCCTTGGTGTTGCGGCTCGATTTTTTTGCCATGTGCTCCCCTCCCCTGCTTTTATTGATTGTATCACAGTGCGCCGCCCGCTGCCAAGCGTTTTGCGCTCACCCAAGGTTTTTCCGCAGGAATGTGCGAGCATTTTCAAAGAAAATGCCGTCTGCGTCCTGCTGCGATACGCCGCGCGAAAGCAGATACTCGTAAAAATCCGCCGCCTTCTCCGGCGAATCAAGGCACGGCGGCAGCACCGCGCCGTCGAAGTCCGAGCCGAGGACGAGGTTTTTGCGCGCGCCGAGGTCAAAAAAGTGCGCCACATGGCGATAGACGTCGTCTAAGCTCCTGACCGCTCCCCCGTCGCGCAGGAATGGCCCGTAGTAGTTGAGGCCGATCAGGCAGCCGCGGCGCACCATCTCCTTGATCTGCACGTCCGTCAGGTTGCGCTTGTGCGCGCAAATTGCGCGGGCGTTGGAGTGCGTGGCGAGAAACGGCCTTTCCGCCGTCTCGAACACGTCCGCGAGCCCCGCGTCGTTCAGGTGCGAGACGTCGATCAAAATGCCGCAGCGCTCCATTTCGCGCACGGCGGCGCGGCCAAAGTCCGTCAGGCCGCGGTCCGTCACATTGCCCGAGCCGAGCTCGTTTTCCCCATTCCACGTCAGCGTCACGGCGCAGACGCCCTGACGCTTCGTCTTCCCGATGCGCGACAGGTCGCCAGCAAACGCGCTGCCGTTTTCCACGCTCAGAAAGGCCGCGGTCTTCCCTGCCGCCCACGCGCGCTCCATATCGGCAACATTGCGGCAGGGCGACACACGATCTGCGAATTTTCGCATCTGGCGGTCGAAATTCGCGCAGGCGTCATCAAAAAAGCGAGCAGCCTTCTCCCCGCGCAGCTCATCGGGCACGAACACGGCGAAAAACTGCGCCCAGTGGATGTCCTTCGGAATACTTGTGAGCGACAGCGTGCGCGCGGGATCGTCGAGTGTGTCGATGATGTTCGATCCTGCGTACATGCAGTCGGTCAACGTGTCGCAGTGGAGGTCGATGAGGGCGTAAGGGCGCATGCGGGCACTTCCTTTTCAAAAAAGATCACGCTGCATTATACGCTCTTCCCGCCCGTTTCTCAACCGGCAAAGTTTAAGGAATTCTGAGGATTCTTAGCGTGCTCTTTACAAAGGCGCGGCAACACTGATATACTGGGCATCGAAAGGGGCGAAACGCCATGGACAATATTTCCCAGATCATCTCCCGCTCGATCGGTGGCTACAGCATCGGCAGCATCCTTTCCGCGCTGCTGACGTTCCTCATCTGCCTGATCGTCGTGCGGCTCGTGCTCAAGCTCTGTTCGCGGCTGCTCTCGCGCGCGAACCGCCTGAACGAGCGGCTGCAAAAGGTCATCCTCACGAGCCTCAAAACGCTTCTGTATCTGCTTACCATCATCATCACAGCCGAGGCGCTCGGCATCAACACCTCGTCGCTCACCGCCATCATGTCGGTGCTGACGTTGGGCGTCACGCTGGCCGCCGAGGACATTCTCGGCAACGTCGCCGGCGGACTCGTCATTCTCTTCTCGCATCCGTTCTCGCTCGGCGACGAGATCGAAGTCGGCGGCACGACCGGCACGGTGCGTGAAATTTCACTGACGCACACGAAGATTGAAACGCCGGACGGACAGATCGTGCTCCAGCCCAACCGCGAAATGTCCAGCTCGAAGATCATCAACTTCACCGTCCTGGGCCGCCGCCGCATCGTCTACAAGGTCACAGCATCCTACGACGCGCCGACGGACGAGGTGAAGCAGGCCTGCATGGACGCCGTTCTCGCCTTCCCCGCCGTGCTGAAAGAACCCACGCCGACGGTGTATCTCTCGAATTACGGTGCCAGCTCCATCGAATACACCATCCGCTGCTGGACGGCGGCAGACGCCTACTGGGACACTTATTTTAAGATGTACGAGCGCCTGCGCAACACCTTTGCAAAGCACAACGTGGAGATGTCCTACGATCATCTGAACATCCACGTCGTGCCGGAGAAACAGAATGAAAATTAAAGTCGTCGACCGGACCTACGAGCAGGTTCTTGCCCAGCCGCCGCAGGTGCACAAAAAGCCGAAAAAGCCGTCGCTGCTGTTCCGGACGGTTCTGCGCGTGGCCTCCGCGCCCGACCTTTTGGCGACGCATTTCCACTGCGAGAAGATCGGCATGGCGCAGATCAAAAGCGATGAGCCCTGCCTTGTCCTGATGAACCACTCGTGCTTTCTCGACCTCAAAATCGCGGAGGCGGTGCTGTACCCGCGCCCGTTCAACATCGTCTGCACGTCGGACGGCTTTGTCGGCAAGGAGTGGCTGATGCGCAGCGTCGGCTGCATCCCCACGCGCAAGTTCTGCTCGGACACGACGCTCGTGCGCGATATGCTCTACTGCGTGCGGACGCTCAAAACGTCTGTGCTGCTCTACCCCGAGGCGAGCTACAGCTTCGACGGCACGGCCACACCGCTGCCGGAGAGCATCGGCAAGTGCGTCAAGGCGCTGAATGTACCGGTCGTGATGATCCGCACCTACGGCGCATTCGCGCGTGACCCGCTCTACAACGGGCTGCAAAAGCGGCGCGCGAAGGTCTCAGCGCAGATGCAGTGCCTGCTCTCGTCCAGCGACGTTGCAGAGAGGAACGTCGCCGAGATCAATGAGCGCATCTTTTCCGCCTTCCGCTTCGACAATTTCCGCTGGCAGGAGGAAAACGGCGTCTCCGTCAGCGAGCCGTTCCGCGCCGACGGACTCAACCGCGTGCTCTACAAGTGCCCGCACTGCCTCGCCGAGGGGAAAATGGAGGGCAAAGGCACATCACTCATTTGCCGAAGCTGTAACACGGAATACCGCTTGACAGAGATTGGTACGCTGGAATGTTTGAACGGCGAGGCCGCGTTCACCCACGTGCCGGACTGGTACACCTGGGAGCGGCAGTGCGTACGCGAGGAGCTGGAAAGCGGCGCATATCAGCTTGATATTCCCGTGCAGATCTGCATGATGGTCAACATGCGCGAGATCTGCCGCGTGGGCGAAGGCCGGCTGCACCACGATGAAAACGGCTTCCACCTGACCGGCTGCGGCGGGAAACTGGACTATTTCCAAAAGCCCGAAGCCTCGTACAGCCTGTACGCCGACTATTTCTGGTACGAGATCGGCGATATGCTGTGCATCGGCGACCACAAAGCGCTGTATTACTGCTTTCCGCAAGGCGGCGGGGATGTGGTCGCCAAGACGCGGCTGGCTGCCGAAGAGCTCTATAAATTAAAGCGCGCCGCTAAGGCGCGGGGGTGATGCAGCGCGGCAGCGCTGCTTTTGTCCCTGCACCGCGCAGGGGGTGCGTTAAAGGGGGCCATTCTCTCACGTGAGAGAATGGCCCCCTTTAGATCCCCCAAGAGA
>ERZ857775.2605-NODE-2605-length-16850-cov-4.487764_pt1 | contig 16850 bp, 17 predicted proteins | sample MGYA00519698_ERZ857775 | MGnify/ENA primary metagenome ERZ857775 (study PRJEB31778, sample SAMEA3449363) | human gut metagenome | biome: human gut; feature: human-associated habitat; material: faeces | place: United Kingdom | collected 2010/2012 ...
TATTAATATATATATATATAAGCTCATTAATTTGCGCCCTTTTCAATCGGCATGGGCAAAGGTACGACAGGAAAGGGGCATTTTGTAATACCCAAAAATGCCGGATAAAAAAGCCGGCGCGGCGCATTGCAAGCGGGTTTACACGTTATTTCCTATACAAATTCCGAAAAAAATCCTGCAAAACAGGCCTCAATTGGTCATACATCCCACATTTGTCATACCAGATGGTCCGTATGGAAGACTCCGCCAGACCCAGATCGAACGTCTCCGACATAAAACCGATCAGATACCGGGGCCGTATGTCCCCGAATACCTCCATCAACCATAGCGTCTTAAAAATCCCGATCAGAAATTCCGGCTTCGACACCGGGATGCGGTCCTTATACGCTTTCTCTTCTATCCCGAAAATCAGACGATGCAGGTCATCCCCGAATTCCTGGAAGAAATTCTGCGCCACGGCGCACATCCTCTCCTGCTTCCCCTTGGCCTCCTCCGTAAGGAAGAGTGCATAAACGATCATTTCGTACAACGGATCGGACGCGTCCCGTACCTCTTTTCTGATTTTCTTGTACGAGCGGCAATAGTCACCTTTCCGCTTTTTTTTAACTTGCTCATATGCTTATCTATTTATTGCCTGCAATGCCGGCCGGCCTTTATCCTCTCCCTATCGATGGGAAAAAGTACCCTCTTCCGCATCCGGAAGTCCGGTCTTTTGTCTCCCAAGTTCCCTGGTCTTACACGTCAAAGTCCCTTGTTTCGTACACAGAAGTCCCTTGTTTCAAGGCTCACCCAAAAACTGCACGATTGTCTTCACCTGTCGGGGTGTCAACGTCTTCTTCCCTTTCCGCCAACCGTAGCCCTGCAGCTCCGTCTCTAACACCGGGTCTGCCCCCACCCATTTGGACAACCGTTTCCCGGCCGATTCCGGCATCAAATCCGGCCCGTAAAGGACCGCCAATTCCTGCCACCCGTAACTTCTGATTTCGAATTCGTTTACGATCATAATTCCCATCGTTTCATTGTCCTATAAAGATACGGAATAAAAATCAATATTCAATAGATAATCACATTTATATCCTACTTCTTTCTACCTGTTTCCGCATCGATCTTCGCCGATGTTCCCCTATCTGTATTTCTGCCTGTACCGGGACCTTACCTTTGTCTTGTTATCGATAATGAAAAAAAGATTCCGTAAAAGTATTCATTTAAAAACTAATCACGCTTATGTCATTAAACTATCGCTTGGTAAGAAGACCGGATATGCGCAAAGACGCAGCCGAGGGCTCGAAGCTGTACTATGCACAGGTCCGTTCCTTGAAAAAGTTGAAATTCGAAAAGTTCTGCAACATGGTGGCAGTGCGCAGCTCCGCCTTCGTGGGGGATGTGAAACTGGTCATCGACGGCATCCTGTCCGTCATGGAGGAACGGTTGGAAGAAGGGGATGTGATCCAGCTGGGCCGCCTGGGTAACTTCCGGATGGTCGCAGGCAGCAAAGGGGTGGAGAACGAAGCAGACTTCAACACGTCTTTCTTCAACAAGGCGCGTATCGTCTTCTCGCCGGGGACCATGCTGACGCAGGTGAAAAAGAATGTCACATTCGAACATCTCGACCTGGTCCCGGCCGGTGACAAACCGTCTTCCGGAGGCGGGGAGGAGAAACCGGGTGAACTGTAGGCCGGAAGCTAAATTCAAACAGACTAAGAAACTGTTTTGATTTTTCCGCCTGATGATTTGAGAAGTCTTTTTGAGGCAGATCCGTCACTCTGACGAGGAGGATAAGCGAACTATCTGACGAAGACAAGAGGGGGCGGATATGACCGAAAAGACGTTCAAATCATCAGGCGAAAACAACAAGAATATAATTAAAAGGGGCTGTTTGTAAAAAATCAAAACAGTGTCCAAAAACAACAAGAAAATGAAAGCAGAACAGGTTGATTTTATATCGTCATATCTCCCTCTTGCCCGCAAGGCGGGAGAAAGTTTCCGGATCAATCCGGTAGTGATCCTGGCACAGGCGGTCATCGAATCGGGTTGGGGACAGAGCGACCTCGCACGCGAGCACCATAACTTTTTCGGTATCACCGCCTACGGCAAGAAAAACGTCTGGTGGAAAGGCGAAGGTATCGAATTGGGCGTCCACTCCCTCCGTTTCCGTGTCTACGACACTCCGCAGGATTCCTTCATGGACTACGCCCGCCTGATCCGCCATGCCTACACCCCGGCGGCCGACGTCAGCAACAACCCGCAGGCTTTCGCCCGTTCCATCTCATACAGCCGTTACATCAGCGAAGTCAACGGCGACAACCGCGAAGCCTACCGCATCTTGCTGATAAAGCTCTGCCGACAGATCGAGAAAATTAAAGATTGAGAATTAAAAATTGAAAAATCCTTCTAATTTATGAAAGTCCTTGAAACAGTACTCAGCTTCTTCCTCACGCTCGCCCAAGTCATCTTTCCCCGCAAGCGTAAACCGTCTCCCAGCGACCGTCCTTGTCCTCCTCCCCAGCCTCGTCCTCCTGTCCCTCCTCTCCCTCTGGAAGGGGGAAACGGAAGTGACCCTGGCCTGCATCGGCGGGATTCTCTCCCTCCTGAAGAACAACCAACCCCCTCCCCACATTCCCAAGAATCCCGACGCCCCTCTTCCCCCGACCACAAGCCACCCTCAGCCGACTGGCTGGGAATCTCAGGCTACACACTGATCGCCTGCGGGGGAGTGGGATGCGTCTGCAGGTGGCTGATGGGGTGAGGTAAAACAATCAAGAGCCATGTCCTAAAGGCCACGGCTCTTGATTGTTTTCGTTGATTTCTTATGTGTTATGAACAAGACAAATGAAAAAAGGAATAGAGATTAATTAATATACTAATTAGCCCAGGAAAAAATCGCTGATATTTATAGTACACAAGTAGTTTATGGACCATATTTCAAAATTTATTCATTATCTCTACGACTCTATATACATCACTTTCCGAATGCCCATAAGAGATAGGTAAACTTAATGTCGTACGATGTATTTCTTCTGAAATAGGATACTCCCCTTTTAATATACCTTGCATAGCTTTTTGCCTATGAGGAGGTATAGGATAATGAATATCTGTCTTAACTTCATTTTTCAGCAAATACTCTTTCAACATGTCTCTTTTAGGGTGTCGAACATTAAAGATATGATACACATCAAAACAGTCGGAGGTAACTATTGGCTTAATAAAATCTTCCTTTAAACCTTCTATATAAATTTGAGCTAGTTTTCTTTTATGAGCATTTATTTCATCTAAATGTTTTAGTTTGACATTCAATAACGCTGCTTGAATTTCATCCAAACGAGAATTATAGCCAATATAATCATTCTGATATTTGATATTTGAACCATAATTTCTTAACGCTCTAAACACAGAATCAGCTTTTGAATCATTAGTAGTAATAGCCCCAGCATCTCCCAGTGCTCCTAAATTTTTTGTAGGATAAAAAGAAAATGCACCTGTTCCAAAAGTACCAACTTTCTGTCCCTTATATTTAGCTCCATGAGCTTGAGCACAATCTTCTATCAGTTGTAGATTATACTTTCCAGCGAGCTGCATGATAGAAGTCATTTCGCAGGCTTTCCCATAAAGATGAACCACCATTATCGCTTTTGTTTTTTCAGAGATATGTTCTTCGATCTTTAAAGGGTCAATGTTATAAGTACGAATATCTGGTTCTACTAATACAGGTTTCAAGCCACACTGCAATATGGACAAAATGGTTGCAATATATGTATTTGAAGGAACCAAGACTTCACTTCCCTGCGGAAAATCATAAATACGCAAAGCCAGCATTAAGGCATCCAACCCTGAAGCAACTCCAATACAATGCTTGACTCCACAATAACCGGCAAAACTTTCTTCAAAAGTTCTCACCTCTTTGCCCAAGACATACCAGCCACTTTCCAAAAAAGAAGAAAAACACTCCTTATATTCCTTTTCTAAAGACTTATTCGTCCTTCCTAAATTTTCATATTCAATCATAAGGTTCGAAAATATAATCGTTAGGATCAAAAAATTCCGAAGCAAGTACCATCAATATGGCATCTTTACTAAAATGATGCATCGTGTGCCAATCATTCGGATCCAATATCAAACATTTATGAGGTGAATCCAATACAAACTCTTGCTTTTCTACTCCGGTATTATTTGATATCGTACAATGTCCCTGCAAACAAATTGCTGCTTGCATAGTCTTATGATGCCGATGCCCTCCCCTAGTAGAATCATCAACTCCATAAATATAGAAAATACGTTTGATATCAAAAGGTATTACTTTTTCTATCACAGTCAGATTTCCCCTATCATCCGTAAAAGTCTTTAAATCAATTATATGAGCCATTTATTATTGATGTAATAATTTTATATAATGTATTTCTTTAAATCCTCTTCTAACAAAAACTTCCGCAAGATACTTAAAAAATTTCCATCCGGATAAATAATGTTCCATTTTACCTAACGCATATTGTTTTCTCAACTTCACTATCTCTTTCACGTATGGATTAAATAGCAATATAATAGTAGAATCATTCCTCTTATAATAAGGACGAGGAGAAAAATAAAACGGAGTTACAAATACTAATGAATGAAAATGATAAAAAACAAGAGGGAACTGTTTTTCCGTCTCCAATTCTATACCTATTATCTCTTTTCCTTGTTGCTCAAAACGATATTGCTGCATATTCCAAGGAGCGACACCACCACCTAAATGTTGGAGAACGTGCACGCCTTCAAAACGTTCAGGCCAATCATCCAAATATTTTTGATCACCAAAACGTCCATCTTCAAAACGATTATAACACCATTCCAAACAAGCCTTACGCCACCACGTTAGAACTTTACGCCCTTGTTGATTATTCCTAAAATAAACAAATTGAACACAATATATTCCTGTTTTTTCACTTTGATCATATTGAGGCGTATAACGGTGTGGAGTAATTAACACAGACTCGCTTTCATCCATTTCATCCAACAGTATTTGAGGAGAAGCAAAAAAATACAAATCCGCATCAATATAGGTACAATGATCGACATCATAATTATCCAACACATACAAAATCGTTGAAGAAGAACAAGTCCAACAGTATTCTCCCCTACTTCTGGTTGGCTTTACTTTCAATAATTCTTCATCTTCAAACTCTGGCAAGGAAATAACCGTCATATTTGCCAAATAAAGAGATTTTAAAACCGAAAAGCATTCATCATTAAAAGCGAACACATAAAGATGGAAATCTTTACAATGTCGATTCAACGACTCATACATCGCCAATCCTCTGGAGAGATAGCCAGAATCAAAAAGAGTACAGAAATTAAGCATGCGTTTTTAATCTAAAAATATGTCTTAACCGATCTTTAATTCTTGCCCATAAGATCACATATTTAAAATAAAAAATAAATTGTTTTCGAGCATATTCGGATTCTTTAATTTCAATCGGACAAACTAATATCGGTTCTTGCGATAGCTCCACATCAAACTCCTCACTTGTTCCACAATTAGTGCCACTTCCATCACTTCCATTGTGATAAATCAATGATTTACCCGGATACAACGTTAGCTTATCTTCTAAAAAAGCCGATGCATACCAACGTATTGCCCAAGAGCCTATTTCTCCATTAACTTGTCTCTCCAGCATTCGAGTATATGGATAACTTCCTTCAAAATCAAACGTTCTAGTGAGAGACCGTTCTTTCAAACAATGAAGCAATTCACTTCCGTTTGAATTAAACAAATCCCAACCTCGCTTCCAAGTACCCCACCCTAAACAGTCCGCTCCTTTTATGAAAAAAGTATCAGGTAAGCTTTTTTTTATCGGATAAATATATCCATGAACACTTATCACCCGTTCTTCATCTTCATACAAAGACAACGCTTCATTCATAAACTTCAAAAAATAGGGGGAAGTAAGCAAGTCATCTTCTAAAACAATTATCCTTCCAAACTCATTGACAATGGAAGTGACACCATCAATAATATTATTAGCCAAGCCAAAATTCCGATCTCGCTCAATAATACGCAACGATTTAAATCCTGTAATATTTCGAATATAGGAACGAGTTTCTTCCACCCCTTTTTTAGCCGCTTCATTTTTAGGAGCATCAGAGAAAATTATCAAATCACTTTCTGAAGCATATTCATTCTTCAACAATGCTTCAACCGTTTGCTGAGTATGCCACGGCCTGTTATAAGTAAATATAACAATTGGTGCTAATTTCATTTTAAAGTCTCCCGTACACTAATGATTTATCCAAGACGCCTTTTACATCAAATAAAACGGTCGGCTGGTTACGAACGAAGCCAAAATCCAACTGTTTAAACTCATCATGAGCAACAGCTAAAATAATACCGTCGTATTTCTTGATATCCGACATCTGCTCCAACAGTTCGACGCCATATTCTTCCTTTACTTCGTCTCTTAAAGCATAAGGATCATAAACATCTACGTCAACCCCGAAATCTTTTAGCTCATCAATAATATCGACAACTTTTGTATTTCGAGTATCCGGACAGTTCTCTTTAAAAGTAAAACCAAGGACCAAAACCTTACTTCCGACAATCTTTATGCCATGACGGATCATCAGTTTAACAGTTTTAGAAGCCACAAAACGTCCCATTTCATTATTAACAGTACGCCCTGATAGTATTACTTGCGGATTATATCCTAAGCATTGTGACTTGTGTAACAAATAATACGGATCCACACCGATACAATGTCCACCTACTAAGCCAGGAGCAAACTTCAAAAAGTTCCACTTTGTCGCGGCAGCATCCAATACCTCTTGCGTATCAATACCCATCTTATCAAAAATAAGAGCCAACTCATTCATAAAAGAAATATTGACATCTCGCTGCGCATTCTCAATAGCTTTACAAGCTTCTGCGACTTTTATGCAAGAAGCCTTAAATGTACCGGCTTTAATTATGGAGCTATAAAGTTCGTTTATCCTATCTGCAATCTCAGGTGTTGATCCAGATACCACCTTCTTTATCGTTGTCAAAGTATTCTTTTTATCACCTGGATTAATACGTTCAGGGGAATAACCACAAAAGAAATCCTGATTGAATTTCAAACCTGATTCCTTTTCCAATACAGGCACGCAATCTTCTTCTGTACAACCTGGATACACGGTCGATTCGTACACAACAATATCACCTTTCTTCAAAACTTTGCCAACCGTGGACGAAGCCCCTAACAAAGGCTTCAAATCCGGAGTTTTAAATTTGGTTATAGGGGTTGGAACCGTCACAATAAAGAAGTTACAATCATGCAATGCTTCTATATCATGGCTTAATTTCAAGCCTATCGCATGATTTGTATCAGAAAGCGATAGCACTTCTTTCAAAGATGAACTATCAATCTCTCTTGTTCTATCACTTCCACCTTGAAGCTCCTTTACACGAGCCTCATTTATATCAAATCCGACAACCGGATACTTTTTACTAAATTCAACAGCCAATGGCATACCAACATAGCCGAGGCCGATTACTGCTATTTTCATATTCTTCATTTATATATGTACAATAGAACCATTCATACTTACATCTGTATAACCATCTGGCATAATAACCTTTTTATCTGCATTCACTGAAAGCCACGCTCCCCACCAACTAAAAGTACTATTAGCAATAATAAAATGATTACATTGGCTCATTAATTTTAGTTCATAAAGTTCATCTTTAAAATTCTCAACAAAAAAACAAATCCCATTAATCGATAGATTTTCTCTACACCAATTTATATCATCTGAAAAAATAAAAAAGGTAGGATTTTCTACATTTTCAGATATATATTTTATTGCCTTCTTATAATAATCTATACTTATAACAGGTTCGTATTGTATCCTTCTAAAATGAATAGCTACTGCGTTCGATTTTTCTATCAAATCAGAATAATACAAATAAGTGTTATTAATTTCAACTTCAAATCTTAAATCTTTTAACAAAACATCTCGATAGGAACTAAAATCAAAATATTGCCAATATCCTTGAAGATACAAATTCTTATCCGAGTAAATCTTAAAAAAACTATCCAAAGTTTCTAAAGGGTATTTTTGATCTTCTTCAAAAAAATCAAATTTATATGCTAAAAGATGCCTTATATAAGGCATCTTCCTTTGTGCAAAGGATAATAATGTATAAAAGCGTAAAGCTGGCAATAATGAAATTGAAAAGTCTCCTAATCTATAAACTCTTTTATATCCATCATTAGCAAATCCCGTTCTTATATCTAATGTAACTTTGCAATCAGTAATCAAAGATAAGACTTTTGCAAAAGCGTAAATAAATAACTGATTGCCAACTCCACCCCAAACTCTTAAAATAATATCCTTCTTTTTCATTTAAATCTTTTTCTTATCGAATACCTTAATTGCCTATAAGAATCAAGCAAACGATTTTTCTCATACAAATAAAAACTTTCTAACACCGCTTTCTTTAACTGGATAGGATCAACAGACAGATTCTGTCCAGTTTTGTAATAAGAAGTAAACAGTGATAACAACAACTCAGCCCTTTTCAAATAAGTATGATTTTCCATAACACATTCATACCCTCCATTTGAAATCTTCTGACGAAGTTCAGAAGATTCCAGATATATCTGAATAGAAGAAATCATTTCCTTTACATCCATAACCTCAACCAGGTGTAAACCATTTACAAATGGAGAATCTTCAGACAGTCTCTCGGATAACAAAAAAGATCTACATGCCATTACTTCAAATAATCTTGTTTCTGTATCCAAATATTCCTCTGAATGAATATTCAATACTATTTTGGCCCGATTTACCAATTGAACCATATCAGCACCATAAATTCCAACTGCCTCATATAGATTACACGATCTTTTTATTTCATCCAGCCACTTTCTTCGTCGACCAAGCATATTTCCAATAAATAAGACATCAATATCTTTTTTTATTCCCTCTATTGGATAATGTGACATTGGATCAAAGCCATTTAATAGAACAGTTACTTTATCTTCTGTCAACCAACCTTTCTCTATAATTGAACGTTTACAGGCTAATGTGTGAACAAAAACATGTTCAAATAAGCCCGAATTTAGCAATCGGTCTTGATCTCTATTCCTTGAAACTAATTCAGATGCCCAAAAGAACTTGGGTCTATTGATTGATTTTAATATTCCTATAGGAAAATCATCTCCTCTTTGTAAGAAAAAATAGTCAAAATCTCCTACTTGTTTTATTCGTTGAATTATATCTTTCCTATGTTTTCTATAATCGATAGTTACTAAATCCACACCTAAAGAGAGGAACGCCTTTGCTAAAAAATGTTCAGCCCCCCAATCTTTATTTTGCTCATGTACTGCAATATATAATAATCTCATTTTATCCTTTCAGTTTTTTCCAATAATAGAAAGCATAAGGTAGTACATTAAACTTACCTGTTTTTCTATGTTCAAAACATTTTATTTGATCAACTAAATCTTCCTTATATGGTGCTATAGTTGCATTCTTCAATATCTCGCAAACTTGCATATATCGATCTTTCCAATTCAAATTTTGTTCCGCATAAATACGAGCCTCTTTCTTAAATACCTTTATTCTATCAATATTATTCAAATAATAAATCATCTGTTCTTGAATCGATTTAACTGAAACTTTACATTGAGGCCAAAAATATCCATCACTACGAGCGTACAAATATTCTACGTCCGCGATACGTCCATTTATTCCACTTTGTATAAATTCATTCATTGGAGCATTATCTGGTACAATACAGGGTAATCCACAAGACAAAGCCTCTGCAACAGTTAAGCCTAAACCATCCAATATAGAAGGATAAACATAAATATCTCCCAAATGATATAGTCCTGGCGCAGCAACAGTCTCCGTCCTCACTTCGATATTTGAACTCAATAATATTGATTGATCATACCTTGCTACATAATTATCTAATGCGACTTGAGTATGAATAAGTAATTTTGCCTTATCCTTATAAAAAGCAGGTAATGACAAAAAAGCAGCAATAACAGTATCCGTACCCTTTCTTATCGGATTCATTCCTGCCGAATGAAAGAATGTAATCTGTGATTGTTCACATGATTCTTCAATATTATTAGAGAAAAGATTAATATCTGTACCCCAAGGGATATAAAAACTCTGAGGTAAATCTTTAAACAACCGATAATGACGTTTTGTGTTACATAAAATGTAATCATATATAGCAAAAAAAGGTACTGTTTCTTCAGTATAGTAATCCACATATGTACCAACTTTAATACCTAATTCTTTACACCAAATTACTGGAATCCACCAATTTTGTTCATTAAATAGAACAACATCTATTTGTCGATTTTTAAGCCAATCTATAAAATCTTTTTTTTCTATTCCAGTTGCTCCACAATAATATTTCTTATTTACTTTTCCCCAAGTAACAAAATCACGATCCCATTCTGACTGATTACGAGCATATGATTCTCCACCTCTCGCATATATATACACACTATTGTTTGAATCAGATCGAAGAGCCTCCAAGTATTGTCTGGAAACATAAGCCGCCCCTCGCTCAAACCAAGTCGTTACAATTCCTACATTCATGATAATTTACTTGAGAACAATCTTTTAATTATTCCTGAGATACGAACAGATGTATATCCATCTCCATAAGGATTTTGGGCTTGGCTCATTGCCATATATAATTGATGATTTTCCAATAAAGAAGAAACTTCATCTACAATTTTCATTTTACTTGTCCCTACTAATTTTACAGTACCGGCCTCTACTCCTTCTGGACGTTCTGTCGTATCACGCATAACCAAAACAGGTTTTCCTAATCCTGGTGCCTCTTCTTGGATCCCTCCGCTATCCGTTAATATCAAATAAGATAGCTCCATTAATGAAACAAAAGGCAAATACTCCAATGGATTACAAAAGAACAAATTCGTGTATTTCATTGAAATCGATTCTATCTCTCCAAAAACAGACTCCACAGCTTCCTTAACATGAGGATTCGGATGCATAGGATAAACAAAATCCACATTAGAGTACTTTAATGACAAAGTTTTTATACTTTCACAAATTTGAATAAAAGGTTTCCCAAAGTTTTCTCTTCTATGCCCTGTTATCAAAACTAATACTCTTTCATGTTCTTTCCATTTTGATAATAGCTCAACAGGTATTCGACTCTGCAAAAGAAGATTTTCATTATTGATTTGCAAAGACTTATTTTCTTTTAATAATGAAAGTGCCATGTGCAAAGCATCAATAACTGTATTGCCGACTACTTCAATTTTTGTCGGATCAATATTTTCTTTCAGAAGATTCTTTCTACTCAACTCCGTGGGAGCAAGATGAAATGAAGCAATACGCCCCGTTATCTGTCGATTAATTTCTTCTGGCCAAGGACTATAAATATTATGAGTGCGCAAACCAGCCTCCACATGGCAAACCGGTATTTGAGCATAAAATGCTGCAAGCGATGCGGCCATAGAAGTAGTAGTATCACCATGAACCAATACGACATCTGGTTTAGCCTCTATTAAAACCGACCTCAACTCCAATAATACCCGACTTGTTATATCATATAAATCTTGTCCCGATTTCATAATATTCAAATCATAATCAGGCTTTATTTGAAATATCTCTAAAACCTGGTCTAATAGATCACGATGCTGAGCTGTCACACAGACTTTCACATCAAAAATATTATTATTTTTCTGTAGTGTTTTCACCACTGGAGCCATCTTTATTGCTTCTGGGCGAGTTCCAAATATAATTAGTACATTTATCATATTTTCATTTACACAAATTTGTAAACCATTTAGATTCTACTGAAATATAGGAATAAAAAAAATCTATGTTCTGTTCTATATATTCTTTCGTCAACAAAGAGAAATCCATCTTCATCAAAGATTCTCTTATTTCTAAGGGGAATCTATATTTCAATATTTTTGCAGGATTTCCACCAACAATTGCATATGGTGGAACATCTTTTACAACAACCGCTCCTGCAGCAACTATAGCACCACGTCCAATTGTCACTCCTGATAAAATCAAAGCATTAGTTGCAATCCAAACATCATCTTCCACTATTATTGGCCCTTTTGTATATCCATCATCCTTTCCTATATTATAAATACTTCCTACTGGGAATGTCAATAATCTATCCGCAAAATGATTCCCTCCTGTAACAAATTTAACACCATCTGCAATAGAACAAAAGTTTCCAATAATTAGCTTTTCCTTATTTGTGAAAAAATTTATATCAATCTTTCCATAAGTATAATTTCCCACTGATATCATTCCAAATGGATAATTTCCACATAAATAAGTACTATTATGCCTATTCAAACGTCGCCAACTCTTATTATGAAAATATAACGAAACAGATGTTTTTCTATAATACAACAAAATATTACTTAGAAAAATATCATAAATCTTACTTCTCAATCTAGAAGGTATTTTTTATATATTTTTACTAACATAATATACGAAATCAATACGTAAAACTATACAGAAACCCCACAATCTCTATAAGCAAAAAAGGCATAAAAAATCTCATAAATAGGATATGTCTGATTTATAATAGAATCTAATTGTTCTCTTAAAATATTTTTCACCATTATATGTACACAACACCACTGATATTTTTAACATAGCATTTTGCTTTTTACAAATTCCAAACAATCTTCGAATATTTTAGATCCTAACAATCTTAATGATAGAATATAAAAAATAGTATATAAAAAAATCTTTGCAAACAAAAGAATATATAAATTAGTCATTCCACTTAATATATAACTTAGCAGTACAAAAAGTAGAACGCTAATAATCAAATAAGATAAGACATCTTTACATATGAAAATAAATCTTATTGGTAGAATCTTCTTCACATAATGATGCCAAAAGAAAAGACTAAGGAAATAAATTCCTATATATCCAATTACCATATTAAATATGCCAAAAGGATATAACACCCCAATTATCAATATCTGGAATATACCTATAAGAACCATTCCCAATAAATAAATATCTGATCGAGAATAAATCATCAATACATTCACATACAACTGAGATAAATATCCTATTGCTCCCCAAAAACAAAACAACTGAAGAAAAGGTACGCTGTCCAACCACTTTTCTCCTAATAAAATCCATACAAATTCTTTTGCAACAAAGGCTAATCCCAACATGGCCGGAAAAGAAATAAATGCGCCAAAACGAACCATCTTTCTAAAAACAAGCACTTGTCTTTCCTTATCATCCATTACCTGAACTAACACTGGCTGTGCTACTCCATTAATCATTCCACCTATTAATTGGTGCCCCATTCCCATCCATTTCTGCCCCTGTGAATAAAAGCCCAACTGCTGTGGGGTATAAAATTTCCCTAAAACAACAGAAAAGACATTGTTGCTTATCTGTGTAAAAATATTTGTCAATATCAATTTTGAGCCAAAGCCAAACATTGATTTCAGAGGGCTAAAATTTATCTGAAATGTAGGTTTCCACGGTGCAAAATATAGTTTCAACAACGAACTGATTCCTATATAAGTTGTCGTTTGTATCGCCAATCCGTAATAAGCAAATCCGTTTAAAGCTAATATGACTCCGATAGTTCCTGAGCAGATTAACGATATGATATCAATCTTTGCCTTCTCTTTAACCATCAACATCTTAAACATATAAGCATTCGATGCAATTCCAAAGCCTCCAAATAGAAAACTTAAAAAGACAATACGAGACAAACCTATTAATTCCGGTTTATCATAAAATTGGGCGATCAACGGTGCACAAAAGAAAAGGATCAAATAGAACAATACTCCTGTTAGCGTACTAAACCAAAATACGGCATTATAATCCTCATGCCGTATTTCCTTTTGATTTGTAAGTGCTGCAGTAAAGCCGCTTTCTTGAATCGTTGAAGCAATCGCGCTAAAGATTGCCAACATTCCAACCATTCCGTAGTCGGATGCATCCAGAATACGGGCCAACATAAGACCAAACACCAAGTTCAACACCTGTTGTACCCCATTACTCAGCCCTCCCCAGAAAAGTCCCTTGGCTGTTTTTTCTTTCAGAGTTTGTTCTGCCATTTATTATTTCATTCCTTTAAAAATTTTCAATAGCAGAAATAAACTCTTCTGATTGATGGCTTAACGCATCAAATATTTCCGCATCATAAGACAATTTTTCTTTATCGACAAGGATCAGCAAGCCGATATCCGAATCCAGCCCTACATTCTCCTTAGCTTGCGAACCATAAAAATTGATATCCACTTCAGGTGCTATTGGGTGAAGCAAATTACTGACTTTATGTATTAATTTTGATCTTTGCATTATTCCTTACATTCCTCCGATTTTCCTTTCTCCAATCTCAATCCACTCTTCATAATTAAGCGAAGTCAGGACAGAATAAATATTATCCGACTGATACAAACTTTTGGTTCGAATGGCCCGGATTATCCGGGATTAAAGGGATTAACAGACCATATTCAACCAAGTCACTCATATACTGTTTGATGTTCTTTGGGGTGATAAGACACTCCCAAAGAATACAAACATTTTAAACACAATCGCATTACGCGGATCACTGATGCTCCCTTCAATAGCTACGGCGTCTTTTTCTTCAATAGAAAAGGCATAAACCTGACGATAAAAAGCGGGTTGTCGCTTACTTTCTGTTTATTATTGATTTGATTCCAAAAAGATTGGATAATCTTATCTATCTCCCTATGCAATGATAAACAAAGCCATTCTCCTCCAACTCCTTCACATCGTAAATGTTCCGGCCATCCAAGATCAGCGGGGTTGCCATCAGTTTTTTGACGGCCGACCAAGAAGGCATCCTGAATTCTTTCCATTCCGTGACGAGCAAGAGGGCATCAGCATCCACTACCGCGTCATAAATGTCTTTGGCATAGTGGAGGGCGTCTCCCAAACGACGACGGGTTTCTTCCATCGAGACAGGGTCGTAGACATACACTTCACAACCGGAAGCCAATAATTTATCAATCAAGACCAGAGAAGGGGCTTCGCGCATATCGTCGGTTTCCGGCTTGAAGGCCAGGCCCCACATAGCGATACGTTTACCTTTCAGATCGCCTTTGAAATAATCGTCCAACTTGCGGAACAAGATGGATTTCTGCTCTTCGTTGACCGCCTCGACCGCTTCTAGGATACGCATCCGGTAACCGTTCGACTTGGCTGTTTTGATCAACGCTTTTATATCTTTTGGGAAACAGGAACCTCCATAGCCGATACCGGCATACAGAAAACGATTGCCGATACGGGCATCCGAGCCGATCCCCTTACGCACCATATTCACATCGGCGCCGACAATCTCACACAGGTTCGCGACATCGTTCATAAAGCTGATACGGGTAGCTAACATGGCATTAGCCGCATATTTCGTCATCTCGGCGGATGGTACATCCATGAAAATCACACGGAAGTTGTTCAACAGGAACGGACGGTACAAACGAGTCATCAGCTCCTTTGCACGTTCGGATTCGACACCTACGACCACACGATCCGGACTCATAAAATCACTAATGGCATTTCCCTCTTTTAAGAATTCCGGATTGGAAGCAACATCAAATTCTATTGTTACTCCTCTTTGGTCTAATTCTTTCTGGATAACATTACGTACTTTTTGTGCTGTTCCAACGGGTACGGTACTTTTGGTGACCACTAATTTGTATTTGTTCATGTTTTGTCCGATAGTACGTGCTACGGCAAGTACATAACTAAGATCGGCACTTCCATCTTCATCAGGAGGAGTACCAACTGCACTAAAGATAACTTCCACATCATTAAGACAACTTTCTAAAGAAGTTGTAAATTTCAGGCGTCCTGATTTTGTATTACGGAGTACCATCTCTTCCAATCCAGGCTCATAAATAGGAATCACTCCCTCTTCAAGAGCTTTTATTTTTTTTATATTGGTATCAACACATGTTACATCCACACCTATTTCTGCAAAACAAGTCCCTGTAACTAGTCCGACATATCCAGTTCCTACAATTGCTATTTTCATTTTTATGTTTTTGGAGGAGTTATACAAAATATTCAGCTTCTTGAAAGGTCTTAGCCTGCCTGTCTTTTTCAGACATAATAATTTGAAAATCGGCTATTGGCCAATCAATGCTTAATGCATTATCGCAATATAAGATAGATCTTTCTGCTTGTGGATTATATATATTATCAACTTTATATGTGAAGATTACTTCTTCGCTTAATACCAAAAATCCATGGGCAAAACCACGTGGAATGAAAAATTGGCGTTTGTTGTCTTCAGTTAACAATACGCTTACGTATTTTCCAAATGTAGATGATGATTGACGTAAATCTACTGCAACATCTAATACTTCACCTTTAATGACGCGTACCAATTTTGCTTGGCTATATTCACCTGTCTGATAATGTAATCCTCGTAATACACCGAATGACGATTTGGATTCATTATCTTGTATAAAGTCTACTTTTCCGATATGTTTTTCGAATTCTTCTTTTTTAAAAGACTCCATAAAGTATCCTCTACTATCAGAAAATACTTTCGGCTCTATTAGCCATACACCATCAATTTCTGTTTGTATATAATTCATTTTCAGAATTTTTTATGAACCTTAAGTTGCAAGCCTAAATTATCGCCATAAATGTCTCCAATATCAAATGCTGCTGAAGCGGTAAAGCTCCAACCTTTCCATTTATTTGGGATATATTTAAACTCTGCAAAAGTAGAAAAATTTTCTAAGATTTCGGGGATTGGCTTAAAAGGAGTTCCCCATGTACGATTAAATGATAGTTTGGCACGATAAGTCCATTCATTACTAATATCACCACTCCAACCGAGATGAATAGCTTTGATACGGTTA
>ERZ857775.2622-NODE-2622-length-16764-cov-13.754863_pt1 | contig 16764 bp, 20 predicted proteins | sample MGYA00519698_ERZ857775 | MGnify/ENA primary metagenome ERZ857775 (study PRJEB31778, sample SAMEA3449363) | human gut metagenome | biome: human gut; feature: human-associated habitat; material: faeces | place: United Kingdom | collected 2010/2012 ...
TCAAGGGCATTGCCGACGGCGAGATCATGCTCGTCCCCAACCAGAAGAACTGACGGGGGTTCGTTTCCGAGGGCTTGTTCCCGGAGTCCTGTCCTCGTGACGGGCGTTCCGGCCATTTGTTTTTCAATGTTCCTGTGACAGTCCTCATAACCAAAATCCGTGTGGCCAACTTTGTGTTGGTCACACGGATTTCTGTTTATCAATGGTTACTCATCGGTGTTTGAGCGTTGGATGCATCGGTCGATCGCCGCTTGGTGGAAGTCTCTTGGCTGGATAAACAGGTTTTTAAAGCAGCTTTCTTGTTGGTGCCAGGATACTGGTCAGACGTTCTTTCCGTCAGATGCTTCCTTCTCTCCTTGATTTGTATCTTGGATTTGCCAAGCTGCGAGCGAGTTAAATCCATCGGTAAGTTGATTGCAGACGTAAACAAACCGTTCTTTCCAATCGGTGGATGTGCAATCTCCTAACAGTCTGCGAAGTCTTTTTGATGCATCGCCTTTCCCATTAGGACGATGCGCTGCACCTCCTCCAGAACGGAAATCCTGCACATATTTCAGGTACTCGAAGGGTGATGCGTCGGCTCCTTGTGATTGGAAAAACGAGATTGCTAATTGTATGGGTCCAATTTTCTCGTCGGTGTTTTCCGAGAGCTTACGTAGTTGCTTTCCGTCTAGGGTATCTGCAAGCGCTTTCGTCAAAGCCAACATCGCATTGTTGAATGCTTCAGTGTTGTCCACTGTTGGCACTGCAAGCGTGTTGATCTTTTTGAGAGTGTGGCTATCCGGCTCTTTCCAGATACTTACGCCTAGCTGCTCTTTGACGTTTTCGGAGGCTTTTCTGAAAGCGGACATAAGTTCTAGAACGGGCGCATCGCTGGCGTCCGTGGGTATATTGAAGTGATCTCGCAATACCCGGTTGGGATTTGGAGTGCCGGATGGGGCGATATTAAAGGATTTCCAGTACGGCAATTCCTTATGAGGCAATCTGCTGCCTAGATCTCCTAAGTATGCTTCGACAAGACCATCGGAGTTCGTGCTGATGTCAAGCTGCCATAGGGTTCTTCCGTTAATTACGCAGGCAATGGAGCGGTCCGATATTTGATACTTATCCGGATTGGTTGAATATCTCTGTAGCACTTCTGATTGGAAACAAACTCGCTCAAATCTATTTGGGTGATTTGGGCCAGAGCCGGGATATCCAGAAAGCTGGGATGGATTGCAGCTGGCGGCAATAGGTTCGCCATCTGGGTCTAGTCCAATGATGAAATTCGGATACTCTGCCGTTGTCTCGTCATCAAAAAAATGCGGAAATTGAGTGTTTTTCGCGCCATGGATTATGTATTTCCCGAATAGCGCTATTACGCTTTTCCGCAAAGGTTTTTCGGGTTCCTTCATAAAAGTATATGAACACCAGTCTCTGCTGTTCTCCTGCCGGGCATCATCATCACAAGGAAGACCGGCATAGGTATCATCCGTGCATAGCAGCAGTTCTTTATCGCAGTAGTACAGGAAAGTGCGTAATTCCAGCGCTCTGACTTCTAGTTTCCAATTTGCCTCATCGTCTTCGGAAGTGTCCAGCGTAAAGCGGAGTAATGGCAACTCTTTCCCGGTCGCGTCAGTGTATTTCCACTCATCTTTTACCCTGTACGCATCCCAAAACCAAAGGAAAGACGGCAAGATGTCTACTTCCGGCGTTGTGCTTCCTAGAGCATCGCGCACTTGCGTGAAGAAGCCGTAGAATGGAGCTTTCTCTGATCGAAGGCCATAGCAGGGTTCATAACCAGTTGTGCTTCGCTCTGATACGCGCAGGTCAAATTTGCCTAATCCAGGGATGCTGAAATTGTGCAGGGCTTTGGCGACGGAATCGCTCTCATTGTCGATGAGCGCACAATGCGTGGTCTGGGTATATTCCGCCTTATCGTGCCTGTTGTCGCATTCCTTTCTTTCGAATCGATCGATGACAACCCAGTCTAGGGGAGTTGGAGTTGCCGTTCTCAAGCGTTCCTCGAAGAGCTTTGTGGTTGGTTGGTCTAGATCCCATTTATCGCCAAGCGTTTCATATACTTGTTTCATTTTGCTTCTTTTCTAAGGTATCGGGATTCGTTAGCGGAATATTAGAAAAGAACCCCTTGTGCCTCTTCCATGAAAAGATATGATAAGGAATCATATTCTGATTCTTTTAAATCGACCATAGCGGGAATAATTGTCTGCGCGAAAGCTTGAAGATTGCAAGCCCCTCGTTGAACGTTTGCAATTCCATTTATATAATCAAATTTGATATTCTTCTCCCTCTTCGAAATTGAAATCTGCACTTCACAGGATATGACTCGGGCATTCTTCCCAAACATTCGCAGGGTATTGCTTTTTTGAATTTTAGAGTCCGGAATATTGTAAACAGTTACACTGTCGCGGTTGTCTACTTGAACTCGTTGTATTTTTAATCCAGCCACTCTATGGATAAAGGTGTCAACGTCCAGTCCTTCATGCATTGCAATATTTTCGGACTCATACATCTTCTTGATATCTTCGGTCGAATCCGAGAATATAATTTGTGTCGTTCCATTTGTGGCAATTAGATGTTTTTCGTCGATGGTCCAGTGCCAAAAAGGAAGATATGCTGATTCGGAGAATAAAGATGGCGGTGTTCGAACAACTTTTGCTGCTTTAACAGCAATCGTGTTTGCCTTTCCTGCAATCAAAGAATTGAAGCTGTAGGGGTGTTTTTGTGCATTCAGCTGAGACGTTTGTGAAAGTGTGAGCTTTGCGGGTATAGATGACCATTGCGTGTTTTCGTCTGAATGGGAAAGAAGATAGTCCCATCCTTCGTCATTAATCTCTTTCTCCAATAAAGCGGGCGAAGGATAGTCGGTTATTGCTCCGCCATGTCCGCACCATAATGCCTGGTAAAACGAATCAATCTGGTTTCTTCCGTCGTTGGACATAACCTAGTGCATTGTCTGCAATGATTGCGCTACTTGATTCCCATTAAGAGATTCTGCAGCGTTAGTTCCGTCGATAAAATCTTGCGCTGTCTTTGTTGCTAAGGGTTTTGTAAAAAGTCCGCGCCCATACTGAGGTATGGGGTAGTTGACGATTTTATAGATAGTTTGTTCCCGATTTTGCTTTGCAAGCATCCCTAAAGTCATGGTGTTGCTGATGAGGGAGTTGATGGTTTTGCTCTGAAGCTCAAGAGTGCTCTTATCGGTAATTTCACTAAAATCTTCGATTGTGAGAATGATTGGATGGAAAATGTCTAATAGCTTTGCATCCTCAAATATCCAATTAATATCGGACGTTGTTCGTATATATAAATATCTTTCTTGTTTATTCCAGTCGATGACCATATCTGGAATAAAAGTATGATTGAAATAGTCGGTATATCGGATATTTGATTCTGGACTGCACTGTTCGATGTAATACCGTGTCTTATCTTTTATGGATTGAATTGTTTCGATTTCATCGCTGCGCATTATAGGACATCATCATCCTTCTTTTCCCGTACGATATTGTGCTATTACTCCCATTTCCTCTCTGGAAATAGTTAGAAAATCTTCCTGTTCTTTTGAAAGAACTAGGAGCCATATGTCTTTGGACAAACTATTGAGAAACTCTTCCTCTTGGGAAAGGGCTTTTTCCGCTTCTTGAGTATCTGAAATATTCAGAGATCTCAATCGATTTCTTTTGTCTAGGATTGCTTTCTTGATTTCTTCTGGTGAATGCAGCTGGTTCCATTTTGTAACCCTAAATGGAGACCAGGTGATCCATAGAAAAACGTCAGTGAATTTCGGATCTTCTTTTCTGGCCACGTAGCATTTTGCCAAAAAATCAGTGAACATGGACGATTGGTCACTGGCGCTGGAGTAGTTCTTAACCTCTGCGAAGAAATTTTCTCCTTCTCTGGTTTTGTCGGCGTCATCGCCTTGTCCAATGAACGTTCCACCTAAATCAAAGGAGAAGGTATTGTTGTCGCCTGGCCATTTGTAGGTTAACTTTTTAACGGCTGTGCGATCGGGGTTGACCCATTGCACTTTGGCTCTTAATGTGCGTTCGAGCCATCTTTTAGCTCGATGAGCGCCTTCCTCACCTTTACGTTGTATTTCTTCACCCGACGGCATGAGATAACTATATCTCTTTTTATGAATTAGGGGGATTGCTTGTCGAAGACAACGTGGATAACGATATATCATCATGAACTCATACTGACAGGGAGTGCTCTCTTTGTCATAGGGCTTGAACTGACCGGTCTTACCGAACACGAGGTAGAACGTTGTGAGGATGAGGCTCTAGAACAGGGACATTCCATGATTCATGTGCGTTTGAGGTTGGGTTTGGTCTGTTCCCTGTCGAGGAAGAACCATGCGGAGATGGGGGTGTGGGGCGGGGTGTCTATGCTGCAGGTTTCGCATGGTCGTATCGTGTTGGCATGAGACCGATGGATCACTTAGATTGTTATTGAGTGACGTGTGGCTTGCCTCGTGCTATGTACCGCACAATCCATTCGGCGATTGTTCTTCGCTGGGCCGGGGATGCTTGCGTGCTGGATGCCTCCGACGCTCAGGCTAGCGCCCCGGTTATTGACATGTTTTATCAGACCCGACACGCTATGTTTTTCCGTCGATTTGCGGCAATTGACATACGGGTAGTGTAAGTTTGTTCCTACAAGGCCAACTTGAGTGGATAACGGCTGGGTTCCTGAATGGGAGTAAGACTTTAGGTCGAGAATTCCTTTGCCCCTGGGGTTGGCCTTGTATCATTTTTCCATTCTTGTCGTTTTGTTTTTCAATTTTTGAATGATGTGCTGCGGATCTTTGGCGATTTCATCGACGATGAATTCGACCGCCTGATCCGAATAGATGTACGAATGTCTTCCGTTTTTCCGTTCCTCGGGTGATGAACGGTCGTAACAGTATTTTTTCTCCTGTTTCATGTCATAGCAGGCGATGAAGAGTCTGAAATGATACCTGCTAAATTTAGCGTTCTGGTCGTTGTTGTATACAAAGCTGATGCTACGGTGTTTGAGCTTCCTATTGACCAGTTCGATGAGCTTTTTCATGCTATAGGGGTATTTATCGGTCGGGTTGATGAGCTGTTTGATGATGCGTGCATGTGTATCGGCGTTGTTATCCACTTGGATTGGAATGCCATGTTTTTTAGACAAAACGAATTCAGTGTGGAAGTAGGCTGAATATTTAATGTTGTTTTCTACTTCAGCTGTTTGATCTATAGATGTTTGCATACGTAGCAGGCGTGCTGCTACTTCCGGGGTGTATTTGGCACGCAGCGTCTCACCGTCAAGATCGGTACGATTGACGGAAAGCACAAGATAGTTGTCAGGGATGCTGTCGCATATTTCGATGCTGTGCCAGTCGCGGAGTTTGTCGTCATAGTTGTGAATGTTGGCTTGAAATATCGGGCCATAGGTGATTTCGTATTCTTCGACCACGAAATGAGTGCCAGTGTTGCGAAGTTCGTCGATGGATTCGAGATTGAGACGGACAGGATCCTTGTCGTTGGTCATAACCTTTTTGATACAGTCCGCCAGAGAAAGTGTGCGCTGCGTTTTACCTGGATAGAAAATGGATTCGTATCCATCGCGTTTGATTAGATATGCCTTGAGCATGAGCTCCCACGCGTTGCACAAGAAGAACGCGCATCCTTCGACCCTGTACCTGATGGTTGGGCGATTGAACAGTTCTATTGCCAGAATGAACGCCTCTTGTGATTTGGAAAGCAAGCGTTCGCAATCATGTTGCTGCTCCGGTGTCAAGGATGGATTGTCCGCCGTCATTTCGTTGCCCCTTCAAAGATTTTGACCTATTTTACTGTAAAAGTAGTCGGGTTCGGTCATTTTTTTAATAATCTGGAAAAGACATTTATTGCGCGGATGCCAATGGTTCTATGTTGATATGTCCTGCTTGCTGCGGAATTCAATTTATGGGCTTCGTGGTCAAAATCGGCATAGTCGAACACGGGGTATAGCACTGTAAGCATAAGACTCCGGAACGTGAGTTTGCGTTTCCTGATTCACATGCGTCTGAGGCTAGCCGAGGAAGGGCCACGCGAAGAAGAATATCCGTTTCAGTCCCGGGGAAGTCTCAGCCTGCCGCAGTCGTTGCGAATGATGGAGCGGCGCTATATAATCGCAGTCTTATGCAGTCGAACATTTGTTCTATAATGGGTGTGTTGTAGCCGGTCGTGGCGGATTGCCGGATCTAATGTCAAAAGATTGGAATTGAAAACTCGTGAGTGGAGATAAAACTTCTGAACAAGGTGTCGTCAGGATGGGAATGCTCCATTTTGAAAATGACAAGCTTCCTGATACGAAAGCCCTTCTTCGGATTCTTGACGGTCATATCAATGCCACTATTGCTTGGGATAGCGGCAGTAGCATATTTGAACGCTGCTTTACCTCAAGAAGCGTGCTGTACTGCGACGATCCGGAATATAAAGAATATGTCTATGACTTGCCCAAACAGATCTGGTTTCATGATGCGCAGGGGTCGGTGGATTTGCTTGGTTGCAAACCGGACCGTTCCATGAAAACTATGTGACGGGGGCCAACGGGATCATCGATGCGAGGTATGCGGTGTTCAACGCGTCGGTGGGGAAAGATTATTCAAAAGTTAACGCATTGCGTACTTCCCTAGGCGGTTTGCGCGAATGGCTTGGCATCAGCAGTATCCTCGAATCAGAGCCGTTTGTTGATAGGGATAACCGAGTGAAGGGGAAGCAATATACTCTTAAATGCCCAGATAACATAGGAACCGGTAATCCCGTATTCGAATTCGTTCCGCATTGGACCACCTCGGTTTCTGGGAATACGACTGAGCTTCATGATTTGGTCTATATGGAGAGTTCTTCTCATGATGTTGAGAGCTGGCCAGCCCATCTTGAGAAACATCGGGCCATGCGTGATCTTCTTCGCATTTCAAGTTGGACGGAGCATCCTCTTTCAATAGAAGCGGTTTCCAGAAGGGATGATCCTCTCCGGGCTAAAAGTGGAATTCCGTACCAGGAAAGATGGTGCGCGGTCGTTGAATCGCATTCCGAAGTGCACTCGCATGCTGGGCAGTTCGATTATCTGATTAAGTATTCTGATTTCGACAACGGTGATCTAAATTCGTGGTTTAAACTTCGGGATACTTATGCTCGAGGAATTGACCCTATTGTTTCATTGTTCTCTATGAGAGGCGCTTCTATTGAAGCTTGGGTAGTGCAGCTTAGCATTGGATTTGAAGCGCTTGGATACCAGCTGCTATAAGAGGGGGGGGAATGGACAAGTGTGCAGCTGGCAGAGCTTGTTTTGCGGATAAACTTCATGCCATTACTTCTGAGCTCGACGATAATTGGCCTTTCGATCTCGAACAATGGAAGCTCGAGATGGCTGAATCCTATAACTCGATTAAGCATGCAAACCGGGCTGATATGGCCTGATTTTTGTTCCGCCCTTATAGTGGAGCGGCTTGCGCCGCTTGGTTTGCATAATACTCGGTTTCGGTCCGTCCCGGTGTCCTGTAGCCCAAGGACTGGTGCAGACGCTTCGAGTTCCACCACGAGACCCACCGGAACGTCGCCAATTCCAGGTCCCTCAAATCCCGGAAGGGCTTGCGTCGCCAGACGAGCTCGGTCTTGTACGCGCCGTCGGCGCTCTCGGCCATGGCGTTGTCGTACGAGTCGCCGACCGTGCCGGTCGAGGGAAGCATGCCGAATTCCCCGACCCTGGTGGTGCACACGAGGCTGATGTACCGCGCGCCATGGTCGGAATGGTGCACGAGACCGTCCGTGCCGCCATGCGAGGCGGCCCATGATATCGCCTGTTCCAGCGCCTGCAGCGGCAGCTCCCTGGTGTCCATGGTGGTGGCGCACGCCCATCCGACGATCCTGCGGGCGAACACGTCGGCGGCGAACGCCGTGTAGCCGAACGGGCCGTTGGCCATGCGCACGTAGGTGATGTCGGCCACGTGCGGCCGGTTCGGCGCCTCCGCCTCGAACCCGCGTTCCACGAGGTCGGGCCTGCCGCCCGCGCCCTTCGCCGGTTTGTCGGTGACGGGCGTCCCGCCGCGGCGCACGCCGCGGATTCCCGATTCCCGCATGACGTTCATCACCTGGTCGCGGCCGATCTCGGCCGGATCCCGGCCCCGCGCCAACAACCGGGCGTGCGTCTTGCGGTACCCGTACACGGCCATGAAGAAATCGGCATGGATCTCGAGGATGTCGCGGGCCAGCGCCTCGTGCCTGGCGGCCATGCGGCTGACGGGCCTGGATCTGAACATGCGGTAGCCGCGCGGCGTGATGAACCCGCAGTCCAGCGAAGCGGCCAGCACCCTGCAGATCGGCCCGACCCTGAAACGGTCCTTGAATTCGTCGATGTAAGCGACCATCAACGCCGTGTCGGGTCGAGCCGTGCCGCGAAAAAAGCCGACGCCGTCGTCAATATCTCGTTCGCCCGCCTCAATCGCGCGACCTCGGCCCGCAACTCTTCAACTCCGCCATCGCGTCTTCGGCCGACTGCTTGGTCTCCGCCGCGACCGTGGCGTCCGTCTTGTCGCGCCAACGGCGCAGCGTCTCCGGCGCGACCCCCAGATCCTTGGCGACCTGTTCGATCGCCTTGGTCTCCGACGAATACGAGCCGCGCGACTCGGTCAACAGCCTGACGGCCTTCGCCTTGAACTCCGGCGTGTATCTCGTTCCTTTTGCCATGGTTCCATCATCTCCCATCGAGTTAGGGGAAATGCGGAACAAAAATCAGTTCATATCAAACCCTAGTCTTGTCCGCCCTCATAGGACATCGCCACGCTCACATACAAATCAGCTCTCATTCATTCTGAAAACATCGGTGGATTTTTGAGGGGAGAGAAGCATCATCGCATTAAAATTAGAGATGGCTTGTTAATCTAATTAGAAAGCAATCAAAAATGAGTCCGTGGAATAACCAACTTATTATTTTGGGGAACGGGTTTGACCTTGAATGTCAGCTACGATCACAATTCGATGATTATTTTCAAACGAGGATGGAAAAACCTTGGTTGTGCGAGCCTTATGCTCAGTGGAAAGAGAACCCAGATGATCCAGAGAATTTATGGGATCATATCTTCGCCTTCGAAAAAGAGAATAATCCGAAGAGCTGGAAAGATGTAGAGGCAGTCATCCTGAAATGGGTATCGTGTAAAGGGATGAACGATTATGTGGAAATCATCCATCCAATACAAAAACGATACAGCTTCTTGCAAAAAGTTAAGGCCTTAGGAGGATGGCCTCTTCCTTCTTCACTACCAGAACGCATTAGTTATATAAAAGATGAGGACGCATTCCGCAACCTCTTATTTGAGGAATTACAGCTTATGGAAAAAGCCTTCGAAGTTTTTTTGACTAAAGAGGCGGCCTCTCTGGATTACATTCGAAAATCATGTAATCTGTTTCGCGTGTTGCGCGATGCGGACACGGAGGAAGATCCAAGGGATACCTCGAATTATATTCTATCTTTCAATTACACGGTTCCGCAGCCCGATAAAATAGATTCTTCTTTGTCCGATTTTCGCATTGCATGCTGGAGAAATGTGCATGGACGATTAGGAAAGGATCATATTATTTTTGGAATCGATATGAACCAACTTCCAAACCAGCAGAAAAGCAACCCAGCAGTTCTTCAATTCACTAAAACGTATAGGGTTCTAAGGCAGTCGGGAGATACAAGTGTGAAAGAGGAATCCGTCGGATTGCTGGAACCATATCGGATTGGCGAGAATTTTAATACGATAAAGGTATATGGTCATTCACTGGGACAGGCAGATTATTCTTATTTCAAGGCGATATTCGATCGTATAGATTTATATGGATCGAATACAAAATTACTGTTCTACTTCCCATCTGACCATCCTTACATTAAAGACGGACTATACCAGCAAATCACAGGCCTGCTAACAGCCTACGGTGAATCCATGCCAGACCGTAGTCGCGGGGATAATCTAATGCATAAAATGCTACTGGAAGGAAGATTAGCCTTGTCAGAACTTATTGTTCCTGATTTGGAATCCTGATATTCCGTCGAATCGTGAAATCCTTCCATATAGGAATCCCGTGATACATCCAATCAGACGCCCGAAGACCTGTCTGCAGAATTGAAACGGGAGAAAAGACAACGGACAGAATTCTTCTTTTTCATGCGAGAAGTAGATAATTCCAATCGTTGTGTGGCATTCAGAAGCGCGGCCGTCTGCCGTTCCAACACGGCAAGACGCTCATCCAGCGATTGTTCGACGTCTAGAGCTGGAGCATTAGCTAAATCTTCGTCCTGTATTTCTTTTCGTTTCAGCCCAAAAACAGGAGTAGCGGAACCGAAGTCCTCCATCCGCTGGAGGTTTTCAGTGATTCGACGAAGACTTTTATGGAATGAATAATGTCGATAGCGGTCAAAAAGTTTGTTGATCCAGTAACATAAGGAGTTCTTTTTTGATGTGCAAAACCGAGGCAGCGAAATCAAAAAAAGGGAACACAAGCAAATTACCACTAAGGCAATCGTCAAAACGATTCCGGAGGTCGAGAGAAATTTAGGCCACGGTGACCAGAGTGAGCAAAGAACTCCCAAATGAACAACAGGAATATAAAAAGAAACTAGCATAAGCCATGCTATCTGCTCCACTTTTCTGAAAAAGGGCTGTGTTTCAGTGCCAACGGCAATGTCAAGAAGCATAGGCACCAGAATTGCAGTAATTGCCGAGGAACATATCAACACACAGCAGAGAAACTGACATATAAATCCAACGATTTGCATGATGGAGACCTGTCCAAGGGCTCTTACAAAGTAAATGAAAAGAGGAACAGAAACCTCTTTCTCAACACTAGCGGGAACTGCGGCAAAAAAAGCTGCGAGGACTAGGAAATACGGAACAAACACAACCAGCACAGGAGCTTTCAAACGCTGGAACCACTTGATATTCGTTTTTTCACCAAATCGGGAGTCAATTCCGTTTGACAGCCTCTCCCTAAGAGCGGTTGCATCTGATTCAAGTTTCTTCTTTTGCTCTTCTGTTACGAGTGTGATTCGCTCTTCCTCGGTAAGAATTCTACTGGCATTCGCCAAGATGCATGCCCAAACCGAGATGAACAGGATAGAGACCAAACCGATGAAAGTACCATTCCGATCCATAAGGCAGGGAGAGAGCATACCCGTGAGAAACAGTATAACGATGGAAGTGCCGATGGATGCCGAGGAAAAAAAGCTCTATCGTCCCCTTTATTCTGCTCTTTCCATCCATCACGATCACCACGACAATAGCAACATCAAATGTGAGGAAAGTTAGCAGCCATGTAAGCGGATCGAAGTCCTCAGGAACAATATTCACGGCATCCGCCCAAATTTGTTCAAAGGAGGGGTTTTTGAAATCAATCAAAGAGAATCCTTCTAAGGTCAAATCTCGTTTCAAAAAATGCATCGTTGCTAGCAGTGCGAAGGTCAACAACAAACCCAGAGGAGCGAGCCAGAAAATCCTCCTTAAATCCAACAAAAGTAGTTCCTTTTCCACGCTCTTTGGTTCTTGAACAGAGCTTTTTTCATCCATGGAATCCTTCTCCTATCCACTGGGCACAAACGCCTCATCCGGAATCAAATGCCGCCGTACATCGGCTCCTTGCGGCATATCTCGACTATTGGTTTTCAGCAGAGGCACTCCCACCAAACAATTAAACGATACGCTGACGTTAACAATTCCGAAAATCTGTAGACGCGGTGTCTCTCATACGATGCCGCCATGTCGGATGATGAGATGCATGATTCCGAAGATCAGCCGCGGCACGAGTCCCGCGGGACTAGTGAAGTATCTGTTCGGAAAGGGACGGCACAACGAGCACTCCTTGTCTTTCGTCAAATAAATCTGCGTGGCGTCACCAGCTTAATCTGAACACCATCGGCGTTCAAAATGGACACCGTCACCGGTAGCCCGGATGTTTCCTCTCTTTTTCGGTTATCTCATCAGGGAGTGGCTGTTGCGGTACGACTCGCCACGGAACCTGACGGTCCTGCCGTGGCGCACGATGTGGTCGATGACCGCGGCGGCCATGTCGCCGTCGCCGAACGCCTCGCCCCACCGTCCGAACTCCAGGTTCGTGGTGAACACCACGCTCCGTCTTTCGTGGGGATCCGCGATGACCTGGAACAGGGCCTGGCCCGTCGATGTCGATGGGCAGGTAGCCCAGCTCGTCGATGACCAGCAGCCTGGCGCGGCCTATCGCGCGCAGCTCCGCGTCGAGCCGGCCCCTATGCCCTCGCAGACCCTGGGCGACAAGCTCAGGCGCGTGTACGACGAGATCGACGAATGGCGCAGCAGGCCGTTGGAATCGGAATATCCGTACGTGTTCGTGGACGGCGTGTGGCACAAGCGATCATGGGGTGGAAGCGTGGAGAACGCCGGCATCCTGGTCGCCATCGGCGTCGACCCCGAGGGCCACCGCGAGGTCATCGGCGTGGCCGGGGGCATGAGGGAGGACGCGGCCGGCTGGGAGCAGTCCGTCAGGGGCATGATCGAACGCGGGCTGAAAGTCGTCAGATTGGTGGTCGGTGACCGGTGCGCCGGGCCCGTCGCCACCGTCAACCCCCATGCTCCCCGAGGCGAGATGCCGGCGGTGCATGGTGCACTTCATGCGCAACGTGCTTTCGAAGACGCCGCCAAGCCACAGGGATTGGGCTTCCGCGGCGTTGAGGGCCGTGTTCGCCATGGAATCCCGGGAGACGGCCCTCGCCAAGGCCGAACAGGTCGCCGCGGAGATGGAAGGCGGGAGGCTGAAGGCCGCGGCCGACTGCCTGCGCGGGGGGGGTCGGCGAGACGACCACGTACCTGCTGCCGGAGTTCCCGGACGGGCACCGCAGGAGGATACGCACCAGCAACATGATCGAACGGCTCAACCGGGAGATCCGGCGGCGCACGCGCGTCGTGGGCAGCTTCCCGGACGGCAACAGCGCCCTCATGCTCGTCTGCGCGAGGATCAGGCACGTCACAGCGAACGAATGGAGCGCACGCCGCTATCTCGACATGTCCCGGCTCGATGACACCCTACAGGCAGCGAACCGGTCATCGCGCCATGGACGGCCATGATCCAAAGTGCGCAACTTTTCGGGCATTAGGGGATGCTGGCGTTTTCTTGGAGACTGAATGAGAGAATCTTCGTATGTCCGGTCCCGAAGAACGACAGCGTGCGGTGGAACTGTATTCCGCCACGCCGAGGCCAACGGCCCAGGTGGTACGGCCCAGGTGGTCGAGCACCTGGGTTATCCGACCAGGCAGTGACTGGAACGTTGGCTGGCAAAGGATTCCCGGTATGCTGGCCATATGGCCAAACGGGGGGGGCGGATGCTTTCTTGGAGGTAGCTTCGCAGCCATTCGCTGGCGGCACCATCTCCAGGTGCTGGCACATCCTGTTTACGCGATGAGATATCGCGAGGAACGTCCTTTGCCCTCATGCATCAGTTTGCCCTCATCCTCCATCTTCTTAAGTAGCCGGTATGCGCTGATATAGCTCAAGCCCAATAAATCCATGACTTCCGAAGATGTCACCTCGCCGTCGTTCTTTTCGGCTAGCTCAAGTACCAGTCCTCGCTGACGTGTCGCTGAGATATTGTTCTGCCTGACGTATGCCGGTAATGCATCGTCTGCCTTGTACACCTTGGAACTCAGAATGTACGAACGGGATATGCCGCTGCCGGACGCCTCCACAACGCCAGCCTCCACCAAATCCTCCACTGCGCCAACTACCCGACGTTCTTCCAATCGGGAAAACTCGTGAAGCTGCGACATAGTCAGACGACGATGCTCTTTAAGCAAAGAAAGTATGATAAGTGCCCATACCGAGAGACTGCTGCCACGTCGCTTCTCTTCTTCGGACACCATCCTGATGAACGACTCGTCTGGCACGGCACGGCGAATGAACAAATTGACCTCGGTGCTGGTGGATTGCGAATAATCGGGCATTGCGCCTCCATTGGCCAATGAGCCGATATAAATCTTATCCACTCCGCGTCCGGTCTGCTCGGCATATCCAGCGGTTTTCAGAATCAAGGCCAGTCGGGGATTCCTCGATCTAGGCTGTGCAGACAGGAGGTTGTCTTCGCTTATGCCCTCGATGAAGCCGCCCGGGTTGGAAATGGTCAGGCCATCGGTGTCAATCATGAACCGCACGCTGCCGATCCGTGCATAGTCGCGATGGCAGAACGCGTTTACCATGGCTTCGCGGAGAGCCTGAGGGTCGAAATCCGGCACGTTCATATGTATCAATCCGCTCATGATTTCGTGGCCGGGGTTCCATGGTTGTATCAAATCGCTGATTTTGCCGAACATGTCAACCAGCGGCAGCACAAATGGATCCGTGTTTATTCGCGGTGTCGTACCTTCCATGACCTGGAACGTGGCTGAGGCTGTGGGTATGCAGCGCTTGATGGCTTCGGTGGTGCCAATGGTCAATAACCCGGCAATGGTGGGAAGCTCTTCACCCTCATTGCCGGACACCAGTCCAAGAGCCCTGTCGAAGTCCGTATCGTCGAAAGTCAGCAGTGAACTGTTTGTATTGGTCTCGCGAATGTGCTGGCGCAATTGGTTCCGGGCTTCGGTATCCAAATCTGTGAGCTCGCCGCCTGGGGCTGGCATGTCGCTGTAATCGTAACTGCGTTGTTGTGAGAGACGGCTGATGAATTGCGAGACGAATAACGGCACTACTTCGGGAGTGCCGTCGGCTTTGAGCCGGCGTTGCAGAGTCTTGCCGTTGCTTGTGGATACGATTTGCTGACTGTTATCTACTTCTATTGCTACCACTTGGCAGCCATGTTCGTGAAAAGACTCGATTCGGGTGGTCTGCTGCGGTACGGTTTTGTTGAATATGAAGGCCGCGAGTCCATTGATATTGGAATGCTGTTCGGAGACGCCGGTGACTATGCCGTTATCTTCGATTCCGAGATAGAGCGTGCCGCCTTGTGTGTTCGCGAGGGCAACGACGTTATCTACGATTTCATCGTCTGATTGCGGGCGGCGCTGCTCGCTTTTGAATTCGACAGTCAGAGATTCCCGATCTGGTAACATCACTTTCCTTTCATAACCTTTCATAATTCTAACATGTAAGATTTATCTCTTACATGTCAGAATTATGAAAGATAGGTAAGGAAGGTCAGATTCCTATAGCAATGGGAACTCATCGGGTATTAGCTGAATCGGTCAGCGGGGGGGGGCAGCTGGCTGTTTTTCCGTTCACAGGCCTTGTCCCACAGCAGCTCAAACCAGCGTCCACGCCGCTTATCGATGGTGACGGCGAACAGTGCCTGGCGGATGAAATCAAGCAGAGTGCAGATTGCGTAGATCGCCAGCAGGATGCCGAGGATCAGCAGAATCGCCCACGGCTGCTGGTAGAGGTTCTGCAGGTTAAACAATCGTACCCAAAGCAGTTTCTCGGAGGCGGCGTAGTCGGTGATGAGGTATACGGAGAACGCGGATTGCGCGATCCGGTGATGAAGATGCCCATATCATGTCCCATCAGAGACAGCGTTGCGGATGCGACGGTGTAGAGAAGGAAGAATCCGAATCCGATGCCGGTCAGCAGCCATATCTGTTTGGTGGTGAACGGCTTCATATACCACTTGTACGCGGAGATGAGGATGAACACGTAGATGAAGCCGAAAACGTTGTCGGATAGCGACTGCGCTCCAGGAATGAAACTCAACAGTCCCCAGATTGTCAGTACTGTTGCAGCAAGCGCCAAGTGATATTCGCGTCCGAGCGCCTTCAGTCCCCTGGAGAGGAAGGGGAGCAGCGCCAGGAAGATGGCGTATGCGGTGGCGTACCACCACAGTCCCATGCTCAATGGCGCGATGCTCTTCACCATGAGTTTCATGCCGAGGTCGGTCCGGTCGAACACGAGGTAGAACGCCACGAGGATGAGGCTCCAGAACAGGAGTTCGCGTTCCATGATCCACACGCGTTTGAGGTTGGATTTGATGGTTTGCTCTTTGTCGAGAAAGAACCAAGCGGAGATGGAGAAGAAGATGACGACGCCGACTTTACCGCCGCCCTGCATCACGAGCTGGAAGAAGATGCGTTCCGGTCCCAGGGGGAGTTTCAGCACGTCATAGCCGTTGTGGACGATGAAGTGGTGCATGAGGATCATGAACATCGCGATGATGCGCAGCAGCTCGATGCTGGAATTCCTGCACCCCCCATTTGAATTTCTGGAGTGTGCCGGCGCGGCTTGTCTGACGTGTACGCCGCTGCCGCTCGTGCTTGTGCTCTGGCTGTTTTCGTCCATCATACTTCTTTCTCCTGGTCCGTCTCTCTCCCGAAAATTCTACGGGGGTGGAACGACTGCGTGAGGGGAGTGCTCCCGTTCCCAAGATTAAGAGTATTCATTTCTCGTAAGTTGTTTTAGTGGTTGGCTTGCATTGTGCAAGGTTGTAGCTCGTTAGTTTAAATGCACGTCGATATGGGATTGCTTTTTCATTGTGGCAAGAAGCACTATCGTCTCAAAACGCACGAGTGATTTGTTTGACCGTGTCTCGAAGACGCGGTCTCTATTGCACTGTCTATGTTGCTTGATGGGAATCGTTTTGCCGATATGAGTGTTTGCTGTGCGTTTCACCGGCTGGGTGGGGCTTGGTTTCTGGCGTATGCCAATTTCGTGAGGAGTGATGGAATTATATTGTTGGAATGCCGAGACATTGGACATGCCGATGCGTCATATTCCGCTGAGCGTGCTGATGATGGCCGGGATCCGTGACATCCTGATCATCAGCACG
>ERZ857775.2625-NODE-2625-length-16751-cov-9.617274_pt1 | contig 16751 bp, 14 predicted proteins | sample MGYA00519698_ERZ857775 | MGnify/ENA primary metagenome ERZ857775 (study PRJEB31778, sample SAMEA3449363) | human gut metagenome | biome: human gut; feature: human-associated habitat; material: faeces | place: United Kingdom | collected 2010/2012 ...
GTGATTAAGTTATATTGCAAAGGACACAATTTTTCTTGGAATAACAATGTCTTTTTGATTAAAATCTGAAAAAAAAGTGCTTACTTTGCGCACTATTTAAGCTTATTATTCTAAGTCAGAAGAAAAAATGGAACACATTTTGATTATTGGAGCTACCGGACAGATCGGGTCGGAGCTAACGATGGAGCTACGGAAACGTTATGGAAATGCAAATGTTGTAGCGGGTTATATACCGGGTGCAGAGCCTAAGGGAGAATTGAAAGAGTCCGGGCCTTCGGCGATTGCCGATGTGACGGATGCTCAGGCGGTGGCATCTGTGGTAAAAGAGTATCACATTGATACGATTTATAATTTGGCTGCCCTGTTGTCCGTAGTTGCCGAGTCGAAACCCAAGCTGGCTTGGAAGATAGGTATTGATGGATTATGGAATGTGCTGGAAGTGGCACGTGAACAAGGATGCGCGGTGTTCACTCCCAGTTCTATCGGCTCGTTTGGTGCAAGTACGCCTCACACCAAGACGCCGCAAGACACGATCCAGCGTCCGCGTACCATGTATGGAGTCACGAAAGTAACGACAGAGTTGCTGAGCGACTACTATTTTAATAAATACGGTGTCGATACCCGTGCTGTCCGTTTTCCGGGCATTATTTCGAATGTGACCCCTCCGGGAGGAGGTACGACCGACTATGCTGTCGATATTTACTATTCGGCAGTGAAAGGAGAGAAATTCGTGTGCCCCATTAAGCAAGGCACTTTGATGGATATGATGTATATGCCGGATGCGCTGAACGCGGCGATCACACTGATGGAAGCCGATCCGGCAAGACTGATACACCGCAATGCTTTCAATATCGCTTCCATGAGTTTCGACCCGGAAACGATATACCAGGCAATCAAGAAGCACGTGCCGCAGTTTGAGATGGTTTATGACATAGACCCCTTGAAACAGCGCATAGCCGATAGCTGGCCCGACAGTCTGGACGACACTTGTGCCCGCGAAGAGTGGGGATGGAAGCCCGCCTACGATTTGGAAAGCATGACGGTGGATATGCTTGAAAAGTTACGAGAGAAATTAAAATAATGAAAAAACTAATTGCAGGGGTCATATTGCTCGGTATACTGAGTTCCTGTGGAAACAAGAAAGCTAAGATTGACCCCTTCGCATCTATTACAAAAGAGGTGGATTCCATCCGGTACAAAACCGATTCAATCCATCAGGAAGAATTGCCGGAAGAGCCGCAGCCCATACAGGCCGACGAGTCTTTCGACGATTTTATCTATAATTTTGCCTCCGACGACGTGTTGCAGCGTCAGCGTGTGAAGTTTCCGTTGCCCTACTACAATGGAGACAAGAAGCTGAACATCGACGAACACCGTTGGAAGCACGACGACTTATTTACCAAGCAGCATTACTATACACTCCTGTTTGATAAAGAAGAAGATATGGATTTAGTAGGAGACACTACGCTTACCTCTGTGCAAGTGGAGTGGATATTCGTGAAGACACGGATGATGAAAAAATATTACTTTGAACGCATCAAGGGAGCGTGGATGCTGGAAGCCATCAATTTGCGTCCTATCGGGCAGGACGACGATGAGGACTTTGTGGAGTTCTTCGGCCGTTTTGCCGTCGACAGCCTTTTCCAGAGCCAGCGCATACGCGAACCGTTGATTTTTGTTACCAGCGATCCGGATGACGACTTCTCCATTTTGGAGACAACGCTCGACCGGGACCAATGGTTTGCCTTCAAGCCGGAGCTTCCTTCCGAACGCCTCTCCAATATCAACTACGGACAGAGAAACGACGATAACTCGACAACGAAGATTCTTGCGTTGAAAGGCATCGGCAACGGTTTCTCCAACATCCTGTACTTCCGTCGGAAAGCCGGAGGATGGGAGCTGTATAAGTTTGAAGACACCAGTATATAACCTTTTTAAACAGATAGATTATGTATTCTCTTTTGCCCTACAATACCTTCGGCATTGATGTCAGTGCCTCCCGTTTTCTGGAATACGCCTCAGTAGCGGAACTGAAGGAGTATATTGCGCAAGGTGCCGTTACGACACCTTTTTTGCATATTGGCGGCGGCAGCAATCTGCTGTTTACCAAAGACTACGACGGGCTGATACTGCATTCCCGCATCGGAGGTATCGAAGTGACGGCCGAAGACTCTCAGACCGTATCCCTGCGTGTCGGCGCGGGAGTTGTGTGGGATGATTTTGTAGCCTGTTGCGTGGAGCATGGATGGTATGGAGCGGAGAATCTTTCGTTGATTCCCGGTGAGGTGGGAGCGAGTGCCGTGCAAAATATCGGGGCCTACGGAGTGGAGGTGAAAGACCTGATAACGGCGGTAGAGACAGTGAACATTCAAGGATACGAGCGTGTTTACTTTGTCGAAGAATGCGAATATGCCTATCGCAACAGCATTTTCAAGCGTCCTGAGAACAAATCCGTTTTTGTCACCTATGTCCGCTTCCGCCTTAGTAAAGAAGAACGGTACACGCTGGACTATGGAACGATCCGCCAGGAACTTGCAAAGTATCCTGCACCGACGTTGCCCATTGTCCGTAAAGTGATCATTGAGATTCGCGAAAGCAAACTGCCCGACCCGAAAGTGACGGGAAATGCAGGCAGTTTCTTTATGAACCCCATTGTGGCGAAAGAAAAGCTGGAAGCCTTGCAGCGGGATTATCCCCGCATACCTTACTATGAGCTTCCTGACGGGCGTGTGAAAATTCCTGCCGGATGGATGATCGACCAATGCGGATGGAAAGGAAAATCCTTAGGACCCGCTGCCGTCCACGATAAACAAGCGTTGGTGTTGGTGAATCGGGGTGGAGCGAAAGGCTGTGACGTTATCGCACTCTCAAATGCGGTGCGGGCTTCAGTACGCGATAAATTCGGTATCGATATCCACCCGGAAGTAAACGTAATTTAATGAAGTATGAAGGTAAGAATCATTGGAAGTGGAACATCGACAGGAGTGCCCCAGATTGGCTGCACATGTGCAGTTTGTACTTCTGCCGATCCGAAAGATAACAGGTTGCGTGCCTCTGCCATTGTAGAGACGGAAGATGCGCGCATATTGATAGATTGCGGTCCCGACTTTCGGGAGCAAGTACTGCATCTCCCTTTCGAGAAGATAGACGGAGTGCTCATTACGCATGAGCATTACGATCATGTGGGCGGTCTGGACGATCTTCGTCCGTTCTGCCAGTTTGGTTCAGTTCCTATCTATGTGGAAGAATACGTGGCACATGGATTGCGTTCGCGTATGCCCTATTGTTTTGTGGAACATTCGTATCCCGGTGTCCCTAATATCCCTTTGCAAGAGATTGTGGCGGGGCAACCCTTTTACATAAACCATACCGAAGTGCTTCCCTTGCGTGTGATGCACGGGCGGTTGCCGATTCTCGGATACCGGATCGGAAAACTCGGTTATATCACCGATATGCTGACCATGCCCGAAGAATCCTATGAACAATTGGCAGGCGTGGATGTTCTGATTGTGAATGCACTCCGCATAGCCCCGCATCCTACACATCAGAATCTGGAGGCGGCTTTGGCGGTTGCGCGGCGCATTCAGGCAAAGAAGACATACTTTATACACATGAGTCATGATATGGGCTTGCATGCCGAAGCTGAACGGAGACTTCCGGAGAATATTCACCTGGCATTTGACGGATTGGAAATCCTTCTTTAATTGTTGGTGAATTTTTTAGCAAAAGTTTTGTTTTCTTTGTAGAAATTATTATTTTTGCACCGAGCCGATAAACAGCGAATATTATGAAACTTCGTACGATAGTGAAAATAGCGGTCACTTCTTCTGTTGTACTTCTGTGCGCAGGTTTCGTCATGTACTCTTTTTTCAGGCTGTCGGCGGCTGACGGACAGAGAAATTTCAATCTTTACGAGTTGGTCCCCGCCACTACGTCGGCAGTGTTTGCTACCGATGATGTGCTTGAGTTTGTGACTGAAACCGACAATCTGACTTGCAGCAAAGAACGGCAATACCTGTATGTATCCAAGCTGTTTTCCTACTTAAAACATTCCCTGTACGAACTTTCCGAAGACAGTCCCCACGGATTGAGTCGGCAAATGAATCAAATGCTGATAAGTTTCCATGCTCCGGACAGCGAACGCGACCAAGTGCTCTATTGCAGATTGGGAGAAGGAGATAAGGAACTGATAGACAGATTCGTGCAAAAATATATTTCATCACTCTATCCGCCGAAAACCTTCGATTACAAAGGAGAAAAGATAACAATCTACCCGATGGCGGACGGTGATTTCCTCGCTTGCTATCTCACGTCCGGTTTCATGGCGTTGAGCTTCCAGAAAAAACTGATAGAAGAAGTAGTCGACACCTACAAGAAGGGAGATTCTCTGGCGGATGATCCTGCTTTCATGCAGATAAACGCACCGAAGAAAAGCAGAGCGGTCGCTACCATTTATACCCGTGTGAACGGCATGATAGGGTGGACGGAGTTTGACATGAAGATGAAGGACGATTATGTCTATTTTACAGGTGTCAGCCATGATCCGGATACCTGTTTCGCCTTTGTCAACCAGCTTCGGCAACAAGAATCTGTCAAAGGATTTCCGGGCGAAGTGTTGCCTTCCACCACTTTCTATTTTAGCAAGCAAAGCGTTACGGACTGGACCTCTCTGCTTGCCTATGGCGACAGTCGTGAATATATACCGGCAGGGGTGGACGATGATAGCGGAATGCAGGAAAGAAACCGTGAAATCTCGCGTTATCTGATGGAAAACACCGGGCATGATTTGGTGACCTGTCTTTTCCAGCGGAAAGATACATTGCGGGATGCGGCGGCTGTGCTGAGTCTTTCTGTACCCGATGTGACGGAGGCTGAGAGGATGATGCGCTCCCTGATAAATACGGCATCCGCTGTAGAAAGGCATAAGAATCCCCGTATAACTTTTTGTTATACTGCGAATAAAGCCTATCCTGTCTACCGACTTCCTCAGACAACGTTGTTTACGCAACTTTCTAGTTTCGTGGAGCCGACTTCGGAACTGTACGCTGCCTTTTATGCCGGTCGTCTATTATTGGCACCGGACGAAGACAGTCTGTCGGACTATATACTCCGGTTGGATAAAGGCGAAGTGCTTGACGGTGCTGTTACCTATAAAGCGGGGATGAGTAACCTGTCCGATTCTTATCACTTTATGCTGATGGCAGATTTCGAACACCTCTTCCGGCAAGTGGAAAAACAGGTCTGTTTCGTGCCCGATTTCTTTGTGCGCAATGCGGAATTTTTTCGCAATTTCATACTTTTTGCTCAGTTCACTTGTGCTGATGAAGTGGCATATCCCACCATCGTTTTGAAGTATAAAGCTGACTAAAGACAAGCTGGAAAAATCATTTCGGGTTGATTGGAAAAAGATTTCCGAACTGAGAAAAACCGGATTTGAAAAGAGGAAAAACAGGTGAAAAAACTACCTGCGAAAAAACGCTGTTTTTGCAAAAACTAAAAGCGCTGAAACGCCTTCTGGCAGGGCGCAAAAACCCAACCATAACCCAACCATAACCCAAGAGAAGAGAAAAGAAGAGATTAGAAGAGAATAGAAATACTATCAGCGATAGTATTTCTGGGTTTTGGTTGCCGACGTTATTGCTGACTTTTTTTCACCTGTGGGCTTATTTCCCTGAGCCCGTGTCCGGGTGTTGTTCATCTGTGGGCTGAGAGGTGTTTACCTGTGGGCGGAATCTTTACAAAGTGCGGGCATAAAAAAACTCCCGGCAAAAATCAAATTCACCGGGAGTTTTTCAGTGCGTATCGTTACGCCTTGATTTTTTTTGTTTAGAAAGGCAGATCGTCTTTCGCGTCGCCCGGAGTAAATTCCGGAGTAGCGGACGGAGCCGGAGGAGGAACGGGAGCACCCGGAGCCATTGGAGCGCCTGCGCCTACACGTTCGACTTTCCATGCACGGATACTGTTGAACCAACGATCCTGCCATTGACGGGCGTCAACATCAAATGATACGGTCAGTTCTTCGCCCATTTGAATATTGAACTGCTCGATTTTGTCTGCGCCGAATACGTCGAAACACATTTTACGCGGATATTGGTCGTGATTTTCGATAACGAACTCTTGTGATTTCCACTCGTTGCCGCTTGTTCTTGATACTCCACCTCTCGGAGGGAGAATAGCGATGATTTTTCCTGTAAATTCCATTGCGATTAATTTAAATTCTGCGGCGAAGTTACGACTTTTTAGGAATATCCCTCACACAAAGACTGTTTTTTCTTTTGTTTTATTGGGTTGCCCGAATCTTTTTTCGTAACTTTGTGCGTTAGAATATTTAAAACTTAAATACACGAAAATATATGAAATTTATCGTTTCAAGTACTGCTCTTTCTAGCCATTTACAGGCTATAAGCCGCGTGATCAATTCGAAAAACGCATTGCCTATCCTCGATTGTTTTCTCTTTGAACTGGAAGATGGAACATTGTCTGTCACCGTATCCGACAGCGAGACAACGATGGTTACTACCGTAGAAGTGAATGAAAGCGATACGAACGGACGTTTTGCCGTAGTGGCGAAAACGTTGCTTGACGCACTGAAAGAGATTCCGGAACAGCCATTGACGTTTGACGTCAACCCGGACAATTATGAAATTACGGTGCAGTATCAGAACGGAAAATATAGTCTGATGGGACAGAATGCGGACGAATTCCCTCAGTCGGCTACATTGGGAGACAATGCAGTTCGCGTGGAGATGGAGGCGGAAGTGCTTCTGGGAGGTATCAACCGCTCGGTATTCGCGACTGCCGACGATGAACTCCGTCCGGTGATGAACGGTATTTATTTTGATATTACGACAGAAGACATCACGATGGTCGCATCGGACGGTCATAAGCTGGTGCGTTGCAAGACATTGGCGGCTAAAGGCAACGAACGTGCGGCGTTCATCCTGCCGAAGAAACCGGCTACGCTGCTCAAGAATCTTCTGCCGAAAGAACAGGGCATGGTGACAATCGAGTTCGACGAACGCAACGCCGTGTTCATGCTCGAAAGCTATCGCATGGTTTGCCGTCTGATCGAAGGGCGCTATCCGAACTACAACTCGGTAATTCCTCAAAACAACCCTCATAAGTTGACCGTAGACCGCCAGCAGCTGATGGGAGCTTTGCGCCGTGTGTCTATCTTCTCCTCGCAGGCAAGCAGTTTGATCAAGCTCCGTATGCAGGAAAACCAGATTGTCATTTCCGCGCAGGACATCGACTTCTCCACCTCTGCCGAAGAAACACAGGTATGCCAATATGCGGGAGCTGCCATGAGTATCGGATTCAAATCTACGTTCCTGATCGACATCCTGAACAACATTTCCGCAGACGAAGTTATTATCGAATTGGCCGATCCCTCACGAGCTGGAGTAATCATTCCCGTAGAGCAGGAAGAGAACGAAGACTTGCTGATGTTGCTGATGCCGATGATGTTGAATGATTAATACGTTTCACCACAGATTAACACAGATTCACACAGATATTTTTCTTTAGGAGAAGTAAAATCTGTGTGAATCTGTGTTAATCTGTGGTGACTCAATAAAATAACCAGAAATGAAATTAAATTTGAAAAATCCCATCGTCTTTTTCGATCTTGAGACGACCGGAACCAATATCAACACAGACCGTATTGTTGAAATCTGTTATTTGAAAGTTTATCCGAACGGGAATGAGGAAGCCAAGACTTTGCGTATCAATCCGGAGATGCATATTCCCGAAGCCTCTTCCGCCGTGCATGGCATTTACGATGCGGACGTAGCGGATTGCCCTACTTTCAAGGAAGTGGCAAAGAGCATTGCCCGCGACATTGAAGGATGCGATTTGGCAGGATTCAACTCCAACCGTTTCGACATTCCTGTGCTGGCGGAAGAATTTCTGCGTGCGGGAGTGGATATCGACATGACGAAGCGCAAATTTGTGGACGTGCAGGTGATTTTCCACAAAATGGAGCAACGCACCCTTTCGGCAGCCTACAAATTCTACTGCGAAAAGAATCTGGAGGACGCGCATACGGCGGAGGCGGACACACGTGCCACTTACGAGGTGCTGAAAGCGCAGCTCGACCGCTATGACGAGTTGCAGAACGATATCGCGTTTCTGGCGGACTACTCCAGCTATTCCAAGAATGTAGACTTTGCCGGCCGCATGGTCTATGATGATAATGGAGTGGAAGTGTTCAACTTCGGAAAGTACAAAGGAATGTCTGTAGCTGAGGTCTTGAAGAAAGATCCCGGATATTACAGTTGGATTTTGAACAGTGATTTCACGCTGAATACGAAAGCGGTATTGACAAAAATCCGTCTGCGTGAAATGAGCAATCTGATAACGAAATAATGCTAAAAGGAAAAAAGATAATTCTTGGAATTACCGGCAGTATTGCCGCGTATAAGGCTTGCTACATCATTCGTGGGCTTATCAGGCAGGGAGCGGAAGTGCAGGTCGTGATTACTCCGGCGGGAAAAGAATTTATTACTCCCATCACTCTTTCGGCGTTGACCAGCAAGCCGGTCATCAGCGAGTTCTTTGCACAGCGCGACGGAACGTGGAACAGCCACGTGGACTTGGGGCTGTGGGCGGATGCCATGTTGATTGCTCCAGCCACCGCCTCTACCATCGGCAAGATGGCAAACGGGATAGCCGACAATATGCTGATTACAACCTATCTTTCGGCCAAAGCTCCGGTGTTTGTCGCTCCGGCAATGGATCTCGATATGTATGCGCATCCTTCTACCCAGAAGAATCTGGATATTCTCCGTTCGTTCGGCAATCATATCATCGAGCCGGGCACGGGAGAGCTTGCCAGCCACTTGGTGGGGAAGGGGCGGATGGAAGAACCGGAAAATATCATCCGGGTATTGGACGAGTTTTTTGCCGCAAACGGTGAGTTGAAAGGAAAGAAGGTCATGATTACAGCCGGACCGACGTACGAGAAGATTGATCCCGTCCGTTTCATCGGCAACTATTCTTCCGGGAAGATGGGATTTGCTTTGGCGGAAGAATGCGCCCGTCGTGGTGCGGAGGTGACGTTGATTGCGGGTCCCGTGCAACTGGAAACGCGGCATTCCCGTATTCGCCGGATCGATGTGGAATCGGCGGAGGAAATGTATGCGGCTTCGCAAGCGTGTTTCTTCGATTCCGACGCAGCCATACTGTGTGCCGCAGTAGCCGATTTCCGTCCGGAAATGGTGGCCGGCAAGAAAATCAAGCGCGAGAAAGAAGAAGAGCTGACGCTGCATCTTCGGGCAACCAAAGATATTGCCGCCAGTCTGGGGGCTGTCAAAAGAAAAGACCAGTTGTTGGTAGGCTTTGCCCTCGAAACGAACAACGAGCAGCAGAATGCCGAAGGAAAACTCGAACGGAAGAATTTCGATTTTATCGTGCTCAACTCTCTGAACGACGCGGGAGCCGGTTTCCGTCATGATACCAACAAAATCAGTATCATCGACCGGAAAGGCCGTACCGACTATCCGCTCAAGTCGAAGACAAAAGTGGCCGTCGATATTATAGACCGCCTGTCTAATGAATTAAAACACTTAACTCTCAACTCTTAACTCTCAACTCTCAACTTATTCAAATGTTACGTTCACTATACATTCAGAATTACGCATTGATAGAGAAACTGGATATTAGTTTCGACACCGGCTTTTCCGTTATTACAGGTGAGACGGGAGCCGGGAAATCAATTATTCTGGGAGCCATCGGGCTGCTGCTCGGACAGCGTGCCGATGTAAAGTCAATTCGTCGCGGAGCTTCTAAATGTATCATAGAAGCTCGTTTTGATATATCAGCTTATGGGATGCGCCCGTTTTTTGAAGACAATGAGCTGGAATATGATGAAGAGTGCATTTTGCGTCGTGAAGTGCAGGCGTCCGGCAAGAGTCGGGCGTTTATCAATGATACGCCCGCTTCGTTGGCGCAGGTGAAGGAGTTGGGAGAGCAGTTGATTGACGTGCATTCACAGCATCAGAATCTGTTGCTCAACAAGGAAGGCTTTCAGTTGAATGTGCTTGATATTCTGGCGCATAACGACACTGCGTTGGAGAAATACCACACCTGTTATGCCGGATGGAAACAGACGGAACGCGAATTGGCGGAGTTAGTCTCGCTTGCCGGGAAAAGCCGTTCGGACGAAGATTACATCCGTTTCCAATTGGAGCAACTCGAAGAAGCCCGTCTTGTGGAAGGAGAGCAGGAGGAGTTGGAACAGGAAGCTGAAATACTGAGCCATGCGGAGGAAATCAAGGCAGGGCTTTACCGGGTGGAGCAGGTGTTCGCCTCAGACGAAGGCGGACTGCTTTCTTATCTGAAGGACAATCTGAATACGCTGAACAATCTGCAAAAAGTCTACCAGCCTGCCAAAGAACTGGCGGAACGTATGGAGAGCGCTTATATCGAACTGAAAGATATCGCGCATGAAATCTCTTCGCAGGGTGAATCGGTGGAGTTCAACCCGGCACGGCTGGAGGAAGTGAACGAGCGTCTGAACTTGATCTATTCCTTGCAGCAGAAACATCGGGTACAGACGCTTGATGAGTTGTTGGCTTTGGCGGAAGAATACCGTGTCAAACTGTCCGACATTACTTCATACGATGAACGGATTGCCGAATGGACCGCCCGCAAAGAGGAACAGTTCAAACAGGTGAAGCAGCAGGCTGCCTTGCTGACCAAAGCCCGCGTCAAGGCTGCCCGTGAGGTGGAAAAGCAGTTGGCCACCCGTCTGGTTCCGTTGGGAATGCCGAATGTCCGTTTCCAGGTGGAGATGGGATTGAAGAAAGAACCCGGATTGCAGGGAGAAGATACGGTCAGCTTCTTGTTTTCCGCCAACAAGAACGGTACATTGCAGAATATTTCTTCTGTGGCTTCGGGGGGTGAGATAGCCCGTGTCATGCTTTCCATCAAAGCCATGATCGCGGGAGCCGTGAAGTTGCCGACCATCGTGTTTGATGAGATAGATACCGGAGTTTCCGGTGAGATAGCCGACCGCATGGCGGATATGATGCAGGAGATGGGCGAGCAGAACCGTCAGGTGATCAGCATTACCCACCTGCCGCAGATTGCCGCTCGTGGACGGGCGCATTATAAGGTGTACAAGAAAGATAGCGATACGGAAACCAACAGCCATATCCGCCGTCTTACTGATGAGGAGCGGGTGGAGGAGATAGCCCATATGTTGAGTGGCGCCACTTTGACCGAAGCCGCGCTCAGCAACGCCAAGGCGCTGTTGAACAGTGATTAGCGGTGTGGCATTGCCGTTACGGTAATGTATAAATAGTAATTCGTAAATATAGTACAATAGTAAATAAATAAGATGCTTGACAAAAGTGAAATGATTTTCGGCGTTCGTGCCGTGATAGAGGCCATTCAGGCTGGAAAAGAAATAGATAAAATCCTCGTGAAGAAAGATATTCAGAGTGATCTTTCCAAAGAGCTTTTTGCAGCTTTGAAAGGTACGCTGATACCCGTTCAGCGTGTTCCGGTGGAGCGTATCAACCGTATCACCCGGAAGAATCATCAGGGTGTGATCGCTTTCATTTCTTCCGTGACTTATCAGAAGACGGAGGATCTTGTTCCTTTCCTGTTTGAGCAAGGCAAGAATCCGTTTTTTGTAATGTTGGACGGAGTGACTGATGTCCGCAATTTCGGCGCGATTGCCCGTACTTGCGAATGTGCCGCCGTAGATGCGGTGATTATTCCCGCGCGTGGCAGCGCGTCGGTAAATGCCGATGCGGTGAAAACATCGGCGGGAGCGTTGCATACGCTTCCCGTATGTCGTGAACAGAGCTTGCGCTCGACGCTTCAGTATCTGAAAGACAGCGGCTTCCGTATTGTGGCGGCTACCGAAAAGGGAGATTACGATTATACGAAAGCTGATTATACGGGACCGTTGTGCATCATTATGGGAGCGGAGGATACAGGGGTGTCATACGATAACCTGGCGCTCTGCGACGAATGGGTGAAGATACCGATGCTGGGCACTATCGAGTCATTGAATGTCTCCGTAGCTGCGGGTATCTTGATTTACGAGGCGGTGAAACAAAGAAACAATGAGTAATATTATGAAGAAGATTTTAATTCTACCTTTGGCGCTTTTCTTTCTGGTGCAGGGAAGCATGGCGCAGACCCCTAAATGGGTAGAGAAGGCGAAACGTGCGGTCTTCTCGGTCGTGACCTACGATAAGAATGATAAAATGCTGAATACCGGTAATGGATTTTTTGTCTCCGAAGACGGACTGGCATTATCCGATTTTTCTCTTTTCAAGGGAGCGGAGCGTGCGGTGGTCGTGACGGCGGACGGTAAGCAAATGCCGGTCAGCCGGATATTGGGAGCGAATGATATGTATGATGTCATAAAGTTCCGTGTAGGAATTACTGAAAAGAAGGTGCCTGCGCTGGTGGTGGCGACTGCTGCTCCGGCAGTGGGAAGTGATGCGTGGATGCTTCCTTATTCCACACAGAAGAGTATCGCCTGCGTTTCCGGCAAGGTGAAGGAGGTATCCAAAGTGGCGGGAGAGTACCATTATTATACATTGAGTATGCAGATGAAAGACAAGATGGTGAGCTGTCCGGTGATGAACGCGGAAGGACAGGTGTTCGGCATTGCGCAGAAGTCGTCGGGGCTTGACACGATAACCACTTGTTATGCGGCAGGGGCGGCTTTTGCGATGGCGCAGAAGATCAATGCCCTTTCTCTGGGGGATGCAACGTTGAGAAGCATTGGTATCCGGAAGGGATTGCCCGAAACGGAAGACCAGGCATTGGTCTATTTGTTTATGGCTTCCTCTCAGATGTCGGGAGACGACTATGGCAAACTCTTGGATGATTTTATCGCTCAGTTCCCGAACAACGCGGACGGGTATCTCCGCCGTGCGAATTACTATATAGCCAAAGGCAAGGATGACCAGTCTTGGTATGATAAGGCCGTTGACGACTTTAACCGCGCGTTGAAGGTGGCTCAGAAGAAAGACGATGCATATTATAATATAGGTAAGATGATGTATTCTTACCAGCTGTCCAAGCCGGAAAAGACGTATAAGGATTGGACGTATGATACCGCTTTGGAGAATGTCCGTCAGGCGATAGCTATTGATCCGTTGCCTGTTTACATTCAGATGGAAGGCGATATCCTGTTTGCCAAGCAAGACTATGCAGGTGCTTTGGCTGCTTATGAGAAAGTAAACGCCAGCAATCTTGCTTCTCCCGCTACTTTCTTCAGTGCCGCCAAGACAAAGGAATTGATGAAAAGCGACCCGAAAGAGGTTTTGGCCTTGATGGATAGTTGCATTGCCCGTTGTCCGCAGCCGATAACCGCTGAGTTGGCTCCTTATCTGCTGGAACGTGCGCAAATGAATATGGCGGCCGGTCAGGCACGGAATGCCATGCTTGATTATGACGCCTACCATACCGCAGTGAAAGGACAAGTGAATGATGTTTTCTATTATTACCGTGAGCAGGCGGCACTGAAAGCCCGCCAGTATCAGCGTGCGTTGGATGATATCGCTAAGGCTATCGAGCTGAATCCTGCCGACTTGACTTATCAGGCGGAACACGCGGTGGTGAATTTGCGCGTAGGCCGTTATGAAGAGGCGGTTCGTATTCTGAATGACATACTGAAAACAGATCCGAAATATGCCGAGGCCTATCGCTTGTTGGGGCTTTGTCAGATACAGTTGCAGAAGAAGGACGAGGCTTGTGGGAACTTTAAGAAAGCTAAGGAACTGGGAGATCCGAATGTGGATGAACTGATTCAAAAATACTGCAAATAAAAGGAGGGTGTCAAAATGAACTGCACCCCAAAAGTTTTGTGTCTAACTTTTGGGGTGCAGTTCATATGAGGTGAACCCTCAATTTTGATGAAAGGGGAAAGGGGAAGGTTTCAAACCTTCCCCTTTCATTTGGGGACGTTAATTAAAAAACTCTCTCTTTCTCTTTTAATTTTCCCCTTCTGTTCAAGCTCAGGTTGTAGGTTAATGATACATGGTTTGATTTGCTACTTTTTCTTTGTTTTATAGGTTAAATGCAGGAAAATAGGAAATACTGCACGGGATTCGGTTATTTTTTTATTCTTTTCCTTAAAGAACTTTGTTTATTTTATTTTTTTTATAACTTTGCTTCCATATAGTAAATACACGATAAACAACTCACTTATTTATTAATATAAATTTTATAAATTATGTTCAAAGCTCCTTTTTCTTTTGACGGTCGTATTCGTAGAATCGAATATTTCCTGTCTGGTATTGTTGGTGGTATAGTAACTTGGATCGCTATGCTGTTGGGTGTAGGTACTTTTATTTTTGGTGCTTCCAGCGGTTCTGCCGGTGGCTCCGTATTCGGTCTGTTGATCGGTCTTGCCGCTTTGGTTGCTTCTGTGTGGTTCTCTCTGGCACAGGGTGTGAAGCGTCTGCACGACTTGAATAAATCCGGCTGGTTGATTCTGTTGATGTTCATTCCTATCGTGAATGCTATTTTCGGACTTTATATGTTGTTTGCTGACGGTACTGTAGGTCCTAACCAATATGGTGCTGACCCGAAGAACCGTATGCCTTACCAGGGACAACCTTCTGCTGTCAACGTTACAGTAAACGTATCAAGAGAAGATGTAAAGGTTGAAAAACCGGTTGAAGCTGCTCCTGCACCTGCTGAAACTCCTGCAGAAGAAAAAGCGGAATAATCTTTTCGAATAAATAATAAAAAACCTCCTGTGAAACGAATCTCACAGGAGGTTTTTTGTTTATGTTTCGTTTTCTGATATCAATGAGGGAAATCTACTTATATTGGAAAAACCAAAATAAAAGAGACGGCTGGATATATTAAAAACGATATTTTATAAAAGGGGGATAGAATATTTTTATAACTTTGTATCTTATATAAATAACAATTATAGAAATATGAAGAAAGTAATTTGCAGTGAGAAAGCTCCTGGAGCTATCGGTCCGTACAGCCAGGCGATGGAAGCGGGCGGAGTGGTATGTGTGTCCGGACAGTTGCCTATTGACGCCGCTACGGGGCAGATGGCGGAAGGGATAGAAGGACAGACCCGCCAGTCGTTGGAAAATATAAAGCACATTCTTGAAGAGGCGGGATTGACAATGGGCGACATTGTCAAAACCACCGTGTTTCTCCAGGATATGTCCCTTTTTGCGGGGATGAATGGTGTGTATGCCACTTATTTTGACGGATCTTTCCCGGCACGCTCGGCGATTGCCGTAAAAGCTCTGCCAAAGGACGCGTTAGTAGAGATCGAGTGTATCGCGATTCGCTAACAGATCGGCGACAATGAAACTGCTGCCTCCCACAAAGATGAAGTCTTTCGGGGGGCAGCCTTTTTTTGCCGCCTGCACCGCTTCTACCACAGTGGGGTAAGCGTTGCCTTTCAATCCGGCCTTCCGAGCCAGTTCCTGCAACTCGTTCTCCGGAAGCGCGCGTTTCACGCTGGCTTTGGTGAAATAATAGGTGGCGTCTTTCGGCAATATTTTCAGTACACCGCTGATATCTTTGTCATTGACCATACCGAATACGATATGGATCTTTTTTCCGTCGTTTGCCCGGATAGCTTCGAGCTGCTTGCAGATATACTTGATTCCGTCGACATTGTGTCCGGTGTCGCAGATGATGTCCGGATAGCTGTACACTTTCTGCCAGCGTCCCATCAGTCCGGTGAGTTCGCATACATTGGAAAAGCCCTCGAAATAGTTCTTGGGTGAGATGTGGTATCCCATTTTCACCAGTTCGTCAAGGGCGGTCAGGATAGTAAAGCCGTTTTCGATCTGGTAGAGACCGGTGAGCTCCAGAAAAATACCGTCCTGAAAATGATTATTGCTGAGTTTTATCGCGCTTTTTCTTTTGTCGAGTATTCTGTCCATCGCGCGTAGGGCATTGTCCAGATTGAACGTAGACAGTAACTTCTCCAGAGACTTCTCATTTTTCCGGTGTTTGTCTTGTAGCGTTTTGAGCATTTCGAGCCCTTGCCGCGTCATTTCGTAAAAGCTGTTCCTTTCTTTCTGTAATTCCGGATAGCTGTATATAGCGACGTCGTTGCCCGCGGCAGTCTGTTTCGTATACGTGATGGGGGCGTTCATCTCCTCCGCTTTCGCGGAGAATACCTTTTTCACCGCTCCTCTAGCCCTTCCGATAACCACCGGTACGCCTTCCTTGATGATTCCGGCTTTTTCTTCAGCGATCTTTTCGAGTGTACCGCCCAGATACTGGGTATGGTCAAGACCGATGTTGGTGATGACGCATAGGTCCGGACGGATGATGTTGGTGCAGTCCAGACGTCCGCCCATTCCTACTTCGATAACGGCTACATCTACTTTTCTGTCGGCAAAATAACGGAATGCCATAGCGGTGGTAAGCTCGAAAAACGAAGGTTGGAGAGGTTCGAAGAAAGGACGGTGTTTTTCCACAAAGTCAACTACGTATTCTTCGGGCACCATTTCGCCATTGACGCGGATGCGTTCGCGAAAGTCCACTAGGTGCGGGGAGGTGAATAATCCTACCCGGTATCCTGCCGATTGCAATACGGCGGCGATAGTATGTGAACAGGAACCTTTTCCGTTCGTACCCGCAATGTGTATCGTTTTGAATTGTTGATGAGGATGGCCGAAATATTCGTCTAATTTTTGTGTGGTTTCCAATCCCGGCTTATATGCTTCTTTCCCTACTTGCTGAAACATAGGTACACTTTCATATAAGTACTTTAAAGTGTTCTGATAGTCCAT
>ERZ857775.2626-NODE-2626-length-16744-cov-2.588172_pt1 | contig 16744 bp, 11 predicted proteins | sample MGYA00519698_ERZ857775 | MGnify/ENA primary metagenome ERZ857775 (study PRJEB31778, sample SAMEA3449363) | human gut metagenome | biome: human gut; feature: human-associated habitat; material: faeces | place: United Kingdom | collected 2010/2012 ...
AGACAAATACTTTTTAAAATACAACTTCCTCTTGCACTTCCAGTAATTATGGCAGGCGTTAGAATATCAGCAGTATCGGCTGTAGGTCTTATGACTTTATCCGCATTTGTTGGAGCTGGTGGTCTTGGATATTTAGTATTTTCAGGTGTACAAACTGTAAATAATACAATGATTTTAGCAGGAGCTATACCTGCTTGTATATTGGCTTTATGTGTAGACTTTATATTCTCTAAAGTTGAAGCATTGGCAGTTCCAGATGGAATAAGCACTCATAAAGCTAAAAGATCAAGAAGTGCTAAAAATCCTAAAGAATATAGAGATCCTAAGTATAAAGCTAGAAAAAGAAAAGTTATAGGTGTGACTACTGCATTAGTACTTGTTTTTATAGGTTGTGGTAGATATTTCTTTTCTAGTTTTGCACAAAAAGATACTATAGTTGTAGGGTCTAAGGATTATACTGAACAATTAATTCTTGGAAATATATATGCAGATTTATTGGAAGAATATACAGATTATAATATAGAGAGAAAAATGAACTTAGGAACAGCGGTACTTTGGAATTCTATGGTTGAAAAAAAGGTTGATGTTTGTGCAGATTATACAGGAACAATATTAGTAAATATAATGAAAGAACAACCAGAGGGAACTGCTGACGATGTATACAATCATGTAAAAGAAAGTGTGGCAAAAAATTATGATTTAAAGTTACTAGATCCATTAGGCTTTAATAATACATATACATTAGCTATGGAAGAAGATGTAGCAGAAAAGTATAATATAAAAACTTATTCTGATTTAGTAAAATATTCAGATGAATTTGTATTTTCTCCAACATTGGCCTTTGAAAATAGAGAAGATGGTCTTTCTGGACTTACAAAGGCTTATAATTTTAAATTTAAAGATGTTAAATCTATGGATGGTTCTTTAAGATATCAAGCTTTAACAAGTGGACAAGCTCAAGTAATAGATGCATTTTCTACAGATGGACTTTTAGAAAAATTTAAATTAAGAGTATTGGAAGATGACAAAAACTACTTCCCACCATATTATGCAGTACCAATAGTCAATCAAGATATATTAGAAAAATATCCTGAAATAGAAGAAGTACTTAATAAATTAGCTGGAAAAATAGACGAAAAAACTATGATAAAACTTAATTACAAAGTAGACGAATTAGGTGAATCACCAGAAACAGTAGCACATGACTTTTTAGTAGAACAAAAACTAATTAAATAATAACAAAAATATAGTTGTCGATTATAAACTTTAATCGGCAACTTTTTTAGTTAGTTATTTAAAGGTTAATTTTTTATGTGCATAATTATAATTTTTCTAAGGTATATTAAAAAGAAAAAAATCAAGTAAATCTATACGTACTTTTATAATCTTAATTATAAAAACTTGCAATAAAAAAAGAACTTTGCTATACTTAACAAATGAAATGCGGAGTAATCCGTCGAATCACAATCACGACAACATAGAATAAAACAGGAGGGCTATGATGAAAAAGCCAAGTCTTATAAAAAGATTTTTCTCTTTCCTTTTAAGATTATGTGTTGTTCTCGTTTTAATGGCAGCCATTGCAGTTGGCTCTTTTGAGGGAGTGACTTATTATCTGACCGGAAGCTTTACAAGCGTAAAGAAAGCGGTAAAAGAAGAGACAGATCAAAGCGGAACAGAAGATAGCACTGAAGCTACAACAGTTGATAATAAGAACATGGAGAATACGCTTGTATTTGTCCATGATGATATGAATAATAAAGATTATACGGCGCTGAATATGTATAATACAAAGACCGAAGCCATGGATGTTCTCTTACTTCCATGTAATGCGCAGGTATCTGTAAGCAGTACACTTCTTAAAGAAATCAGGAATACGATGACAGAAGCCGGAAGTTCTGTAAATATGGCAGATGTTGCCCGCGCTTTTGGTGATAAGAAGTATGAGATGTTTGCAAAGATTGTTGAAGACATCAGTGGAGCAAAGATTTCAGGATATGATGTAATTTCAAGCACAAACTTTAAGAAGCTTTTGAATGTGGCGGGCGGAGTGAGTTATCATTTTAACAATGCGATTTCTTACCGTGATACAGAGAATGTTTTACAGACAATTGATGCAGGTGATGTTATTCTTGATGGAACGACAGCCTATGCATTATTTACTTATATGGATGGAACAGACGGAGAGGAGTCAAGTCGTTTAGAGAGAGTGAATACGTATCTGACAAGTTATATGGAGGCACTTCTTTCTAAGAATAGTACTTCTGCGATTGCGAAGAAGTATGATAGTCTTGTGACTGCAGAGGGCAAGAGTGGACTTACTTCTACAGAAGATATTTTAAAGAATCTTACTACAGATGCACTCACAATTCGTATTATGCAGGGTAGCGAGTCAAAAGGAATATTTACATTAGATTCTCAGAAGGTGAAGCTGCAGGTAGCAGGGCTTGCAAAGCAGGCCGAAGCCTATAGCCAGAGTAGTTCTTCTAAGAGTTCTACTGGTACAACGAGTACGTCAGCAGCAACAGGAAGTACAGAAAGTTCTAAAAATTACTCTATTGAGATTTATAATGCAGCCTATGTTTCTGGACTGGCTGGACAGTGGGAGTCCTATTTAGAAAGCGAAGGTTACAGTATCAGCCTTGTAGATTCCTATCAGGAAGAGGGACCTCTTTCACAGACAAGAATTAATGTTACACAGGACGGAATGGGACAGGATCTTCTTACTTACTTCCCAGATGCAGAGATTAATGTTGTAGATTCTATTTCTACAGGTGGAGATATTCAGATTTATATCGGAACAGACAGTACCAATGTTCCGGCGGGAAGCGACAGTACCACAGATACAGAAGATGAGACAGTTACCGATTCTTCACTGGATGATGAATCTGATTCTACAGATTCTACAAATTCCACAGATGTGGGGGACGCTGATGACACGACAACTTCTGGCGGATATGACTTTGGTTCTGACTCTGAGCAGTAAGGAATAGATGGCAACATGACGATTTAGAAGAGAAAAGAAAGGAACCTTAACATGAAAGATCGTTACCACAAAAAGGCAAATGTACTTGGTATAGATGTATCAGTGATGCGGGTGGACAAGGCGGTCAATGTATCAATGGAATTGATGCGTGGAAAGGGACTTCCTGTAATCTATTTTTTATCAGCCATCAGTTCGCTGTTATGTCAAAATAATGAGCAGTCAGCTGAGTATGTGAAGTCCTGTAATCTCATATTAGCAGGAGACCGCCATATTGAGATGGCAGTACATCACAGACAGGATAATGGACAGATACCAGAAGGAATTGGAGAATTTGCTGATAATTATTTAAAAAGGCTGTTTTCTAAGATAAACCGAGAAGGACGAAGTATTTATATGGTCATGGAGCAGGAATCTTATTTAGAATCCATGGAAGAATATATGGAGGAGTCTTACCGGAATATCGAAGTACATGGCAATGTCATGCGAAAGGAGACGAAAGGAGAGGCAGACCGCATTGTGAATGAAATTAATGCGTGTATCCCGGATATCGTTTTTGTATGTATTCCAGCAGAGCGCCAGATGAAGTTTATGGAGAAGCATGCCGCTATGATGAATACACGTCTTTGTATTCTGATTGAGTCAGTTCAGCCGCTTATCCGTAAAGAGACGGAGGAGATTCCATCCTGGGTAGAGAAGCTTCATTTAGAAGGAATTTATTCCTGGTTTAAAAAGGAACAAAAGATTAAGAACACCATTGTCGGGTCTGTTTTCAAGAAAAAAGTTTTGAATGAGGCTTCAGAAGAAGAAGCTGAACAGAAACCAGAAGACAGTTCGGAAGAAAATATTTTGGACGTACAGGAAGAAAATGTTAATACTTTAGAAAAAAGAAGACAATGTTAGTAAAATAGAACAGCTATTTGTTAAAAAAGTAGCAAAATATAAAGAAAAAGAAGACATTTTTCACAAAAATAAAATTGAAAAGTGTCTTTTTTTAAAAATTGCTTTAATACATGTACAATATTAGGTGTGTTTTTTATTTTTTGTGCATCGAAAATGGTAAATATGTCTAATAGATAAAATATGCTTAACAATATAGCCGAAATACCGGCTCTATTTTCGTGAGTTTTCTTCTAGAATTATTTACAAAATTTAGGTATGATATATGAGGACAAAATGTTTGTAGCATGAACTTATTTTTAGGAGGTTATTTATGGCTAGTTTATCACTTAGACATCTTAGCAAAACATATGATAACGGGGTCAATGCAATCAGGGACTTTACCCTTGAAGTTGATGATAAAGAATTTATGATATTTGCCGGACCAGTAGGCTGCGGGATTTCTACAGTATTAAGAATGATTGCTGGTGTGGAGGATATTACAGATGGGGAGCTGCTCGTTGACGGGGAGCGCATGAATGAAGTTCCATCCATCGACAGAAACATGGCTATGATTTTCAAGAACGGAAAGTTATATCCACAGATGAACATTTATGATAATCTTGCATTCGGTCTTAAATTAAAGGAATTACCAAAGGGAGAGATTGATGCGAGAATCGCAGAGGTTACAGAAGTTTTAAAAATTGGACATCTTCTTGATAAGATGACCGAAGATTTAGATGAGCAGGAAAGAGCATTAGTAGTTCTTGGACGTGCTATGGTTAAAAAGCCAAAGGTATTTCTGTTAGATGAACCATTTTCCAGTCTTAGCAAAGATGTGAAGAGACATATGCAGAAGCTTGTAAGAAAGCTTTATGACCAGATGCATATCACAGTAATTTATGTAACACATAATCGTGAGGATATCCAGAATACAGATGCACGCATCGCTGTGATGAATGATGGAAGTATTCAGCAGATTGGCACGATCGGAGAGCTTTATGACAATCCGGCAACGCCGTATGTTTCCGAATTTCTTGGAGTGGCAGTACAGGCAGTATGCTAGAGCATTTTTCAAACACGCTCTAGAGTGTGTTTGAGTAATGATTTGGAATAGATTTACAGGTACACATAAATTTTTGTAGCTTTTCCACATGAATTGATATAAAAAATAATAACTTTTCACAAGAGGAAATATATTTTTTGCATATTTCCTCTTTTTTTTTTGTTACTTTTGTATTAAAATAAAGAAAGATTGTTGCGTGCGATAGCAAAATGCGATGAGAGGGAAAGACAGGAGTGATACGATGATTTCAAATCAGATTTTACAGGACACCATTGACGGCATTAAGGCGATTACGAGAATTGACTTGTGTGTCATGGATACGGAAGGTAAACCGCTTGCCTCCACATTAGATGCAGTCGAAGAATATAAGGAAGCGGTACTGGTATTTGCAGAATCTCTGGCAGAGAGTCAGGCATTGCAGGGATATCAGTTTTTTAAAGTATTTGATGAGAACCAGTTAGAGTATATTATTCTCGTTAAGGGTGAGACAGATGATGTATATATGGTTGGAAAGATGGCTGCTTTCCAGGTACAGAATCTTTTAATTGCCTATAAAGAGCGCTTTGACAAAGATAACTTTATTAAAAACCTGCTCTTAGATAACTTACTTTTGGTTGATATTTATAACCGGGCGAAAAAGCTCCATATTGAAACGGAAGTAAGAAGATGTGTATTTATTGTCGAGACAAAGAATGACAGAGATAATAATGCATTTGAGACAGTTCGTAATATTTTTTCTGCGAAAACGAGAGATTTTATTACTGCGGTAGACGAGAAGAACATTATTCTTGTTAAGGAAGTGAAGAATGGAGAGGGATACGATGAACTGACTAAGACAGCACAGGTTATCGTTGATATGCTTAACACAGAAGCGATGACAAAGGTTCATGTTGCCTTTGGTACTATTGTGAATGAGATTAAGGAGGTATCCCGTTCTTATAAAGAAGCGAAGATGGCGATGGATGTTGGCAAGATTTTCTATCCAGATAAGAATGTGATTGCATACAGCCGACTTGGTATTGGCCGTCTGATTTATCAGCTTCCATTACCACTTTGTAAGATGTTCATCAAAGAGATTTTTGACGGACGTTCTCCAGATGAATTTGATGAAGAGACCTTACAGACAATTAATAAGTTCTTTGAGAATAACCTGAATGTGTCAGAGACTTCCAGACAGCTCTACATTCACCGAAATACTTTAGTATATCGTTTGGATAAGCTTCAGAAGAGTACAGGGCTTGATCTTAGAGTATTTGAAGATGCGATTACTTTTAAGATTGCACTGATGGTAGTAAAATATATGAAACATATGGATACAATGGACTAGAATATGATGATCACATTAAAAAATGTAACGAAAGAATATAATAAAGGGAATATAGGACTTGAGGATGTCTCATTAGACATTGCGAAAGGCGAATTTGTTTTCATCGTAGGTAAGAGCGGATCAGGGAAGACAACCCTGATGAAGCTTTTACAGAAAGAACTTGATGTGACAAGTGGACAGATCATAGTAAACGGTCAGGATTATAAGAAACTGACACAGAGGAATCTGCCGAAGTTCCGCAGGCAGATGGGAATGGTATTTCAGGATTTCCGTCTGCTGAAAGACCGGACGATCTTTGAGAATGTAGCATTTGCACAGCAAGTTGTGGAAGTACCACACCGATATATTAAGCATCAGGTTGAGAATATGCTTGAGATGGTGGGGCTGAAAGACCGAATGAATGCTTTTCCGAATGAATTGTCAGGAGGAGAACAGCAGAGAGTGGCCATCGCAAGAGCTTTGGTAAACCACCCAGTATTATTACTGGCTGATGAGCCAACTGGGAATCTGGACCCTGTGACAGCCAAAGGGATCATGGAGCTTCTCTCAGAGATCAATAAGAGTGGGACAACAGTTTTAGTTGTTACGCACAACAAAGAGTTGGTCAATGAGATGGGAAAACGAGTGATCTTGATCGAAGATGGACATATAGAACAGGATGAGATAAGGGGGTCCTATGATATTTAGAAGATTTTTGTATGGAATCAAAGAGGGCACAAGGAATATTTTCAGGAATAAGATGTTTTCATTAGCATCACTGGGAACAATCATTGCTTGTGTCTTTTTATTAGGAACATTTTTATCTGTAGCATTGAATGTAAGGTCAACAATGCAGCAGATGGAGCAGTCTGTAGGAATTTCTGTTTTTTTTGAACCGGGTATCTCTACAGAAAGAAAAGATCAGATTGGGGAAGAAATAAAGAAAAAAGAAGATATTGCCACGATGCGGTATGTATCTGCTGAAGAAGCATGGGAAAGCTATAAGAAGGATGTATTTCAAGGAAATGAAGAGCTTCTTGAAGGATTCGAAGGGAACAATCCGCTAAAAGAATCAGATTCCTATGAGATCACATTAAAAGAAGTAAAATCATACAAACAGGTAGTATCACATTTAGAGACGATTGATGGTGTTAGGAAAGTCCGTTATTCTGAAGGAGCGGCGGAAGGAATGACGAAGATCAATACAATGGGAACGTATCTTGCAGGTGGGATCATTCTGATCTTAATGGCAGTTTCTATTTTCCTCGTGAGCAACACAGTGTCTATTGGAGTTGCAGTCAGAGAAGAGGAAATTTCAATTATGAAGCTGATCGGTGCTGCGAATGGATTTATTAAAGCACCATTTCGGGCAGAAGGAATGATCATAGGAATTTTGGGATCATTGATTCCAACAGCGATTATTTTTGCAGGATATGAAGGGATCATCAACTGGATGAATGATAAGTTTCATGTTGTTACAGTCTTTATGAAATTTGTACCAATCCAGCAGATTATGTTATACTTACTTCCGTTAGCATTGTTGGTAGGAATCGTGATCGGATTGCTTGGAAGTTCTATTACGATCCGCAAGTATTTAAAAGTCTAGGAAGGGGAACTCATGAAAAGAAGATATCAGGCGGGGATCATTATGATGTTAATATCAGCCATGATCGCTTCGAATCTGCCTATGACGACAGTGTTTGCTGCAGCCAAAAAACAACAGGTAAAGCAGGAAACAAAGAAATTAGAAGAACAAAGCCGCAAGATGCAGCAGGAGATCAAAGATCTTGATGAGAAAATGATAAAGAGCAATGATGCGTATGAGGCATGTCAAGAGAAACTTATTTCTGTACAGAAACAGTTAAAGAAGACACAACAGGAATTAAAAGAGGCAAAGGCATCCAAAGAAGATCAGTCAAGGATCATGAGTAAGCGTATTAAGTTTCTATATGAAAATGGAAATATGGCATATATGGAAGTCATTTTTGAAGCAAATAATTTTCAGGAGTTCTTAAAAAGAGCTGATTATGTTTCAAAGATCTCCAAATATGACAGTAACATGTTTCTGCAATTACAGACAACGGAAGATAAGATCCGAATGGCAACGAAGAGTCTGAAACAGGATTATCAAAATACAAAGACTTTGACTGCTAAGGCAAAGACAGAAAAAGAAAAACTGGATCAGGCAGCTGCGAAGAAGAAATCTAAGTTAGCTTCTTACCAGAAACAGTTAGCATCTGATAAAGAGTTACTGGCATGGTTCGAGGCAGAGGAAAAACGACAAGAAGAGATGGATCTTGCATCGGCGAAAGACGGTAATGCAGACAATACGACATCGAAAGCACACTCAGAAAAGAATATGACAGGAAGTACGGCATCAAAGAATACAACATCAAAGGCTACGACCGAAAGCAAGAAAGAAACTACAACGACAACATCGCCAGCAACAACAGTTTCGTCAGGAAATCTGAGCTGGCCGGTACCGTCTTGTCATAGTATTTCATCAGGGTATGGCTACCGAATTCATCCAGTTACAGGAGTCAGAAAACTGCATGCTGGAATTGATATTCCATGTTCAACTGGAACAACGATCGTAGCAGCAGCTTCTGGTACAGTAGTGGATGCTGGATATAATGCATACAATGGCAATTATTTAAAGATCAGCCATGGAAATGGACTGGAAACGATGTATCTGCATTGCTCCAAACTTCTAGTATCCTCAGGGGCAAGAGTGTCAGGAGGACAGACGATCGCAAAATCCGGAGCAACTGGTATGGTATCTGGTGCACATCTGCATTTTGTTGTGAAAAAGAATGGAAATTATGTAAATCCTCAAAATTACTTATAATAACATGTGTTCAAACAGAATACATTACATAAAAGAAAGGAACTAATTTCATGAAGAAGAAATTATCAAAAATACTTGTAGGACTTCTTGTTGTTGTATGCATTGTGGAAGGTTTTTTCTTTATCGTGCCTATGCGATCCCAAGTACAACCTTACAGACAGCAAGAAAGATTAATCGGATAGAACAGATCATTGATAAATATTATAAAGGTTCTGTTAAGAAGAGTGAGTTGGAAGATTGTACCTACAAAGGTTTAGTTGCAGGACTGGGAGATGTCTATTCTACGTATTATTCAGAGGATGATTTTAAGGAATTAGAACAATCTACAAGTGGTGTTTATTATGGAGTTGGAATATATCTTACACAGGATATAAAGACAGGGATCATAACAGTTGTGAAACCAGTGAAAGGAAGCCCGGCAGACGGAAGTGGACTGAAAAAAGGGGATATTTTAACAAAAGTAGGAAACTATAAATTAAAAACATCGGATGCACTAGATGATATTGTTAAGAAGATCAAAGGTGCAGAAGGAACGAAAGTTAAATTAACATTTACAAGAAATCAGACAACAAAGACATATACATTTACAAGACAATCGATTGAGAATCCAACAGTTGAAACAAAGATGTTACAAGATAAAGTCGGATATCTTCAGATCACCGAATTTGATGAAGTAACAGTCAGCCAGTTTCGAAGTGGACTGAAAAGTCTTAAGAAACAAGGTGCAAAGAAATTGATCATAGATCTTAGGGATAATCCTGGCGGTTTACTGACAAGTGTAGTGGATATTGCAGGACAGATTCTTCCAAAAGGAACGATTGTTTATACTGAAGATAAGAATGGTAATAAGAAATATTACAAAGACACAAAGAATGAACAGCTTGATATGCCATTATGTGTCTTAGTAAATGGTAACAGTGCAAGTGCAGCGGAGATTCTTTCCGGAGCAGTCAAAGATAGAAATACAGGAACACTAGTTGGAGAAACGACATTTGGCAAAGGAATCGTGCAGGGATTTTTTGAAGTTGGGGATGGTTCTTATGTTAAATTGACATATTCATCTTATTACACACCAGCTGGGCATAATATCCACAAAAAAGGAATCAAACCAGATGTTGAGGTAAAAGACAATACAAAGACAAAAGCAGATGAACAGCTTGATAAAGCAATTTCTATTTTACAGAAGAAATAATCAATAAAATGAGTACAGAACAAACATTCGATTTGTTCTGTACTTTCTTTTTATACTTTGATATAATCAAGCATAGATGAAAATAAAAGAAAAGGCACATAATAAACAGCAGACCATATAGCAATTGTTTGATTTTTTGCACAGGGAGAATTTATATGGATCATTTTGAATTAGTATCAGAATATGAGCCAACTGGGGATCAGCCACAGGCGATCGAGAAGCTGACCAAAGGATTTCAAGATGGGAATCAGTTTGAGACGCTTCTTGGAGTGACTGGTTCAGGTAAGACATTTACAATGGCGAATATTATACAGAATTTGAATAAACCGACATTGATCTTGGCACATAATAAGACGTTAGCAGCACAGTTATATAGTGAGTTTAAGGCGTTTTTTCCACATAACGCCGTGGAATATTTTGTCTCCTATTATGATTATTATCAGCCAGAGGCCTATGTTCCATCTACCGATACTTATATAGAGAAGGATTCTTCGATTAATGATGAGATAGATAAGCTGCGCCACAGTGCGACAGCAGCGCTGATTGAGAGGAAGGATGTCATTGTTGTGTCATCGGTTTCGTGTATTTACGGCATTGGTAGCAAGAACGATTATGCGAAGATGATGATTTCGCTGCGCCCTGGAATGGAGATTGACAGGGATGAGGTTGTGCGCCGTCTGATTGATATCCAGTATGTGCGTAATGAGCTTGATTTTAAGAGAGGCAGTTTCCGTGTACGTGGAGATGTGCTGGAAGTTGTGCCGGTTTCTTCTTTTGAAGATGCGATTCACATTGAATTTTTTGGTGATGAGATTGATCGGATTATGCAGGTCGATGTGCTGACGGGAGAGATTAAGGCAAGTCTTAATTTTGCGATTATTTTTCCGGCTTCGCATTATGTTGTGCCGCAGGAACAGATTGAGCGTGCGGTGAAGACGATTAAGGAAGAACTTGACGAGAGAGTGGAATATTTTAAGGAGAACGATCAGCTTTTAGAGGCACAGAGAATTTCAGAACGAACGAATTTTGATATAGAGATGTTAAAAGAGACAGGATTTTGTTCTGGAATTGAGAATTATTCGAGACATCTTACGGGATTAGAGCCGGGGAAGGCTCCGTATACGCTGATTGATTTCTTTGGGGATGATTTTCTTATGATTGTCGATGAGTCGCATATTACGATTCCGCAGGTGCGTGGAATGTATGCAGGAGACCGTTCAAGAAAGCAGACATTAGTTGATTTCGGATTCCGATTGCCTTCAGCTTTAGATAACCGTCCTCTTAATTTTGATGAATTTGAGGAGAGAATTGATCAGATGCTTTTTGTATCTGCGACTCCGAATGTGTACGAGGGAGAGCATGAGATGCTCCGGGCAGAACAGATTATCCGTCCGACAGGACTTCTTGACCCGCCGATTGATGTTCGGCCAGTAGAGGGACAGATTGATGATTTGATTAGTGAGATTAATAAAGAGGTAGCAAAGAAGAATAAAGTTCTGGTAACTACCCTGACGAAGCGGATGGCAGAAGATTTGACTGCTTATATGAAAGAACTGGATATTCGTGTGAAATATCTTCATTCTGATATTGATACCTTAGAAAGAATTGAAATCGTAAGAGATTTGCGAATGGGTGTATTTGATGTTCTTGTTGGAATTAACCTTTTAAGAGAGGGATTAGATATTCCAGAGGTTACGCTGATTGCTATTCTTGATGCGGATAAGGAAGGATTTTTACGTTCAGAAACTTCTCTTGTACAGACAATCGGACGTGCCGCACGAAATGCAGAAGGACACGTTATTATGTACGGAGATACGATTACAGACTCCATGCGTGCTGCCATCACAGAAACAAAGCGGCGTCGTGAAATTCAGATGGCATATAATGAAGAACATGGCATTACGCCAAAGACTATTCAAAAGGCAATTCGAGATGTCATTTCTATTATCAATGAAGAAGCACCAGAGAAGAGCCGAGGTTCCTTAAAGAAAGATACGGAATCTATGAACCGTAAGGAACTTACGGAAATGATAGCTAAGTTAACAAAGAAGATGAATAAGGCAGCGGCAGAACTGAACTTTGAAGAAGCGGCAGAATTAAGAGATGAACTGAAAAAGTATAAGATTGCTTTGAGGGATTATGACGATTAGAAAGGATACAATATAATGAGCGAAAAGAAAGAATACATTCGCATTCGAGGGGCGCGTGAGCATAACCTTAAAAATATTAATATAGATATACCGAGAAATGAATTTGTAGTACTGACAGGACTTTCAGGTTCTGGTAAGTCCTCACTGGCATTTGATACGATCTATGCGGAAGGACAGAGAAGATATATGGAGTCACTGTCTTCGTATGCAAGACAGTTCTTAGGACAGATGGAAAAGCCGGACGTTGACGATATTCAGGGTCTTTCTCCTGCCATTTCGATTGATCAGAAGTCCACGAACCGCAATCCACGTTCTACAGTTGGTACAGTAACGGAAATCTATGATTATCTGCGGCTTCTTTATGCGAGAGTTGGCATTCCTCACTGTCCAAAGTGTGGAAAAGTAATTTCCAAGCAGACAGTAGACCAGATTGTAGATATTTTAATGAAGCTTCCAGAACGGACGAAAATTCAGCTTCTTGCACCGATTGTAAGAGGAAGAAAGGGAGAACATGTAAAAATATTAAAAGATGCAAAAAAGAGTGGCTATGTCCGTGTTCGCATTGACGGGAATCTGTATGACCTTGCAGAAGAGATTAAGTTAGAAAAAAATAAAAAGCACAATATTGAGATTATTGTAGACCGTCTGATGATAAAGGAAGGTATTGAAAATCGTCTTACAGATTCGATTGAGACCGTAATGAAGCTTACAGGGGGACTTTTGTTAGTAGATGTTGTTGGTGGGGAACCGATGAATTTTAGCCAGAGTTTTTCCTGCCCGGATTGTGGTATCAGCATTGATGAGATTGAGCCACGAAGCTTTTCTTTCAATAATCCGTTTGGAGCCTGTCCAGTCTGTCACGGACTTGGATTTAAGATGGAGTTTGATGTTGACCTGATGATTCCAGATAAAAAAATGAGTATTGCAGATGGGGCGATTACTGTATTGGGCTGGCAGTCTTGCACAGATCCAAAGAGTTATACGAGAGCAGTTCTTGATGCATTGGCAAGAGAGTATAATTTTGATTTGAGTACGCCATTTTGTGATTTAAGTCCGGAAGTCCAGAATATTATTATTCATGGAACGAATGGACATGAGGTAAAAGTATACTATAAAGGAAAGCGTGGAGAAGGTGTCTATGACGTTGCTTTTGAGGGTTTGCTTCGTAATGTACAGCGTCGTTATCGCGAGAATCATTCTGAACGTCAGAGAGCAGAATATGAAAACTTTATGACAGTGACTCCATGTGATAGTTGTCACGGTCAGCGATTAAAGCCTGAATCTCTGGCAGTAACAGTAGGTCAGTACAATATTTCCGAATTGACATGCCTCTCCGTAAAGCGATTAATTTCCTATTTTAATGAAATTGAACTTACAGAAAGACAGCAACTTATCGGTAAACAGGTGTTAAGAGAAATTCGTGGAAGAATCGGCTTTTTAAATGATGTTGGTCTTGACTATTTAAGTCTTTCACAGCCAACAGGGACGCTTTCTGGTGGAGAAGCACAGCGAATTCGTCTTGCAACGCAGATTGGTTCTGGACTTGTTGGAGTGGCATACATTCTTGATGAACCGAGTATCGGTCTGCATCAGAGGGATAATGACAAACTCATTTCTGCATTAAAACGTCTGAGAGATTTAGGCAATTCACTTATTGTCGTTGAGCATGATGAAGATACGATGCGGGAGGCAGACTGCATTGTGGATATTGGACCAATGGCAGGCGAAAATGGTGGGAAAGTTGTCGCAGTTGGAACTGCAGAAGAACTGATGGCGAATCCAGATTCCATTACAGGAGCATACCTTAGCGGGAAAATGAAAATCCCTGTTCCAGAAGTTCGGAGAAAGCCGCAGGGGTATCTGACGGTGAAAGGAGCCTCGGAGAATAACTTAAAGAATATCAACGTGAAGTTTCCAATCGGCGTATTTACCTGTGTAACAGGAGTTTCCGGTTCAGGAAAAAGCTCCCTTGTCAATGAGATACTCTATAAGAAGCTTGCCTGCGTATTAAACCGTGCAAGAATTAAACCAGGAAAACATAAAGATATTGAAGGAACAGAACAGTTAGATAAGATAATCAACATTGACCAGTCTCCGATTGGACGTACTCCACGTTCTAATCCAGCCACTTATACAGGAGTATTTGATCATATCCGTGAATTGTTCGCTATGACAAAAGATGCCAAAGCAAGAGGATATGACAAAGGACGTTTCAGTTTCAATAAAAAGGGCGGCCGCTGTGAAGCCTGTGCCGGTGATGGTATTTTAAAGATAGAAATGCAGTTTCTTCCTGATGTATATGTACCATGTGAAGTCTGTCATGGAAAGCGTTACAACAGAGAGACATTGGAAGTAAAATACAAAGGCAAAAACATATTTGAAGTATTAGATATGAATGTCGATGAAGCATGTGAATTCTTTGAGAGCGTGCCATCAATCCGAAGAAAGATAGAGACACTTCGAGATGTAGGACTTTCCTATATCAAGTTAGGACAGCCATCGACAACCCTTTCCGGTGGAGAGGCACAGCGAGTAAAACTTGCCACAGAATTAAGCCGCCAGAGTACCGGAAAGACAATATATGTTTTAGACGAGCCAACAACGGGACTACACTTCGCCGATGTTCATAAACTGGTTGATATTTTGCAGCGGTTAACGGAAGGTGGCAATACAGTTGTAGTCATTGAGCATAACCTTGAAGTTATCAAAACAGCCGATTATATCATTGATATGGGACCAGAAGGTGGCGAAGGCGGCGGCACGATGGTGACTTGCGGAACACCGGAAGAAGTTGCTGCGGTAGAAAAATCTTATACTGGAAAATATCTGAAAAAATATTTGAATCCTGATTTGCCGCAGGCAAGGTAGACGAACTCAGGGAGATAAATAAAGCATATTTGTGACTTTAGTCGCAGCGTGTTGAATGTTCGCTTGAACGCGCTCACATTTAACACTTGTTCCGAGACCACAGATATGCTTTATTTATCTCCCTGAGTTCTGCTCGTTGGCAGCTTGGAAAATCAGTTTAAAAGATATTTTTCACAAATAGTTCCAGTCTCAATCTTTCAGAAGGACAATTCCCCGTAAAACTGCAATTGTCTGCGGCAAATCAGGATTAATCAGATTCTATTTCGTATGTAAATCCTGCATCAGTAATTGTTTTTATCGTATCAGAGATTCCCTGTCCATCTGCCGTGAGATAACCGGAGGCAAAGATAGAGTCTACGATACTGAGAAGTTCTTTTTCACGTCCTTTAAAGTAAACTTCTCTTCCGGCAGCACATCGGATATCGGATTGTGGAGCCATTAATCTGGCAAGGCACAGTACTTTCATACAGTAAGCTGGTGTGAGGACAGAAGTATCTGCATTTTCTAAAGGAGTCCCTGGAATTGGGAGAAGGAAGTTGATTGGCAGAGCCTCGGGCTGAATTTCACGAAGATCGAGGAGCATATCTACAATATCTTCCTTACTTTCACCCATACCGATAATACCGCCGCTGCAAATTTCAAAACCAAGTCTTTGTAACATATGGATATTATTTACACGCTGTTCATAAGTATGAGTGGTACATATATTATGATAGTAGGAACGGCTGCTGTTTAAATTATGATTAATTCGGTCAAGACCGGCTTCTTTTAACATTAATGCCTGCTTTTCAGTAAGAAAACCGATGGAACAGCAAAGATGCGTTCCCTGCGCTTTCATAACACGAATTTTTTCAGCCAGTTCTTCTATTTCTTCATCGGTAAACTTCATTCCGCTAAGACCAATACAGTGTCTGGAAAGATGGTTATCATGCACAAATGCATTATCACTGTATAACTTTTCATCATTTACCCATTTATATTTTTCAATTTCTGCTTTTGAACGGCAAGACTGGGCACAATAAGCACAATTTTGAGAACAGTTTCCACTGCGGGCGTTTGTAAGAAGATGAATACTCACATGATTGCCTTTATATTTTTTACGAAGACTTCCGGCCATTTCCATAAGAAGAGGCATATCGTCTTCTGGAAGATTCATAATAGCGATGGCCTCCTCGCGTGAAAGAGAATATTCCTTATTTACATTTTTTGTTAATATATTTTTAATTGTGTCAATAGTTACTGCTTCACTCATAATGAATCCTTTCTTAACCTCACAAAATAGCTTCCAAAATGAAAGCACGATAATTCTTATTGCATTTTATTTCTAAAATTCTCTTATTTGTTACTGTAACATGGTAAAAAGATATTGTCAACCGTAATAAAAATTAAAGTTAACAATAAGATGTTGCTATTTAATTCATTAGGCAAACTACAGACGAAGCCATTGCCCCC
>ERZ857775.2643-NODE-2643-length-16668-cov-3.986697_pt1 | contig 16668 bp, 10 predicted proteins | sample MGYA00519698_ERZ857775 | MGnify/ENA primary metagenome ERZ857775 (study PRJEB31778, sample SAMEA3449363) | human gut metagenome | biome: human gut; feature: human-associated habitat; material: faeces | place: United Kingdom | collected 2010/2012 ...
CCTCGTAGTCCTCGCGGCTCGTAAGCCGCGAGGACTACGAGGCGAAGCACGGAACAAGGGATTTCGACGGCTACTGGGGCATCTGGGACGAAGAGTTCCTGCAATTCACGGGCGAGGAGCTGACGGCGATGCCCGAACCCTTCTTCGCCGCGCTGTTCACCCTCTCGTCGCACCACCCGTTCGTCGTACCCGAAAAGTACGCCGCGACGCTGCCCGAGGGCTACACCCGGATTCACAAGGGCGTCGCCTACGACGACCGGGCGTTCCGCCTCTTCTTCCAGCGCTTCGGCGGCGAGGAGTGGTTCCGCCGCACGATCTTCGTCTTCGTGGCCGACCACGTGTCGTCGGAGAAATTCGCGGAGGAGACGCGCTCCTACCCGGGCAACATGCACGTCATCGGCTTCATCTACACCCCCGACGGCGCCCTGCGGGGCGAGGTCGGCGAGATCACGCAGCAACTGGACATCATGCCCACCCTGCTGGGGCTCACGGGCAACCGGAAGCCTTATTTCGCATTCGGGCGCGACGTGCTGAACGAACCGCAGCGGCCCCGCTGGTCGGTCAGCTACGACGGACGGTTCCGCGCGCTGACCGGCGAAGGCGCAATCGTGCTCGACGATTCGGACATGGATGTGCAGGAATGCCCGGCCACCCCGGCCGCCGACAGTCTGGCACAGAATTTCCGGGCGCTGGTCCAGCAGTATTACACCCATATCGAGAAAAAGAGCTATACGGCAAATGATTGAATTCAAACCCGTGCGCCTCGAAGACCGGGCGGTCATCGAGCGTTATACCATGCCCTCGGGCATCTGCAACTGCGACCTCGCCTTCGCCAACATGTACTGCTGGCAGGCGGTGTTCCACAGCGCGTGGGCCGAGATCGGCGGATTCCTGGTGATCCGCTTCCAGATCGACGGCGGCGAGCGCATCGGTTACATGCAGCCCGTAGGCGAAGGCGACTTCGGCCCGATCCTCCCCCTCCTGCGCGAAGACGCCCACGCCCACGGACAGCGGCTGCGGATCATCGGCCTGACGGACGAAGGCCGCGACACGATCCGCCGGATCGTTCCCTGCCATTTCGCGTTCGAGTCGGACCGCGCGCTGGAGGATTACGTCTACAACGCCGACGATCTTCGCAACCTTGCCGGACGCCGCTATCAGCCCAAGCGCAACCACATCAACCGCTTCACGGCCGAATATCCCGACTACCGCTACGAAGAGCTGACGCCCGACCGCTTCGGGGAGTGCATGGCCCTCGAGCGCGAATGGCGCAAGGCCCACGAAGGCCACACCTCGGAGCTGTGCGCCGAGCAGCGGGCCATGCAGCGGGCCTTCGAACATTTCGAAGAACTGGGGCTGATCGGCGGTTACATCTACGTCGGCGACCGCCTCGCGGCCTTCACCTACGGCTCGGCGGTCAACGACCACACCTTCGACACCCACGTAGAGAAGGCCGACACGGAGTTCGACGGCGCTTTCACGATCATCAACAAACTCTTCGCACAGCACCTCCCCGAACGTTTCACGCTGATCAACCGCGAGGAGGACCTCGGGCTGGACGGACTGCGGCAGGCCAAACTCTCCTACCACCCGGCGTTCCTCCAGCACAAATTCGCGGCGATCTGCATGCACCCCGACGAAGTGGCCTGCAAAGAGCTTTGGATGAAGGCCTTCGGCGACGACGAGCAGTTCGCCGACTCGTTCATCATGCGCTATTACTCCCGCCGCCGGATGCTGACGGCCGAGGCCGAAGGCCGCATGGCGGCGATGCTCCACCTCCTGCCGTTCCGGACGGAGCTGGGCCGCACGACCTATATTTATGGCGTAGCGACGGACCCGGCGTTCCGGGGACGCGGACTGGCTTCGCAGCTGATGCGCGAAGCGATGCGGCTCATCGCGGAGCGCGGCGACGATGCGGCGTTCCTCATCCCGACGCCCGGCAAGGAGTGGCTCCGGGAATTTTACGGACGCTTCGGGTTCGCTGGCGACGTTCCGGCGAGGTTCGTTTCCGCAGACCGCTTCGACTTCGGCACGGGCGACGCGGCCGCCGACCGGGCGATGGTCTGGCGGCGCGACTCCTCGGTTCCGCTCCCCGAACAGCTCACCGCCTCCTGGCGTTCATAGCCTCCGGAACTCACCTCTGCGAGCGTCTTTTCGGCCTGCGCCGGAATCCGTCCGCCACACTGCCGCTCCCGGCGCAGGCGACAGCCCGCCCCGAGCGGCCGGGACCGGTTCCGACAACACCTCCGGTTCCGCCCGCCACTCTTCTCCGCCATGCCGTTTTCCGAGCTGCCGTCACCGAAAAACAGACGCCCGACAGTTTCGCTTCACAACCATTCCACGAATCAATGGCAACGAAAAAGAGATGAAAGGGAAATGGCAAATCTACCAAACGAAACACGACTAAAAATTAAAATTTTTTATTTGCAAAAAAAATCATCCGATTTTGTTTTTTAATAAAATAAGTTTAATTTTGAAATGTATTCGAAACACAATCGAAACACAAACAAGTTATATTTGAAAAGTTTTTCAGACAGAAGCGACACGGTAAACAGATGGTTACCATATATATAATGGAAGATGCGAAGGCCGGCAGGGCCGCAAACGGAGACTTCGGGACGGAGTCCCCGACCGGGTCTTTCCGGGCCTTCGAGGTGTCCAAACAACCGGATTTACAAAACGCGGACAAATAAAAAAATTATAATCGAAGAACTTAAAATGAAAAACGTATTAAAGTATCTGTTACTGGCACTCATCGCCGTCTCGCAACTCTTCGCCTGCGGCGGCAGCGATGACGAAAAGACCCCCGCGGATAATTTCGACGTGCAATTCACGGTTCCGGGGTCGGTAGACGTCACCGAAGGCGGCGAGTGCACTTTCGCCGTAAGTGGGGGGGGGAAATCGCCCCTGACCACAGACACATTCATTCTTGAGTCGGACGCAGGCATCTCCTACGTCTGCCCCATCGTCAACACCTCTTCCGACAGTTTCACCGTACGCCTGGCCGACGGGTGTGAAACGGGTTACTACAAAGTCTTCGTCAAAAGAGACGCGCGCAAAAAATCGTTCGGAAGAATCTACATCAACATCGTCGAAGACATAGATTTCAAACCGGATGCAGGCACCACGGTCTACGGGATCGTGTCGTCGGCCGGCGTCGGCGTGGAGAACGTCGTGGTCTCCGACGGCGCGGAGGTGACCGTCACGAACGAGAAGGGCATCTACCAGCTCAAATCGGCCAAAAAGTGGGGATATGTCTTCATCTCCGTCCCGAGCGGCTACGAAGTTCCGTCCGTCGGGGTGCTCCCGCAGTTCCACCGCGCGCTCAAAAACAGCGCCGACGTCGTCGAACGGGCCGACTTCAAGCTCGAAAAGGTCGACGGACAGGACTCCTACAAGATCTTCATGCTGGGCGACATGCACCTCGCCAACCGAACGGGCGACCTGGGACAGTTCGCCCAGTTCACCTCCGACCTTACGGACTACATGACCCGCCACAAGGGCGAGAAGATGTATGCGCTCACCCTCGGGGACATGACCTGGGACCTCTACTGGTATTCGAACAGCTACTATTTCCCCCAGTACCTGAACACCGTCAACAGCCAGATCAAGAATCTGCAGATCTTCCACACCATGGGCAACCATGACAACGACTTCCAGACCAGGTCGGACTACGATGCGGCGGTCAAATATGTGGATCAGATCTGCCCGACCTACTATTCATTCAACATCGGCAAGGTCCATTACGTCGTCATGGACGACATTGATTGCAGCAGCTACGACGGGAGCACTTCCCGCAACTATGTCAAGAGCCTCTCCGCCGAGCAGCTGGACTGGCTGGCGAAAGACCTGTCGCACGTGGCCAAGACGACCCCCGTCGTCGTTGCCATGCATGCGCAGGTGTTCTATCCGACCACATCGGGATTCAAGATCGACCACGATCAGGTCAACACCCTGCGGCTTTTCGACATCCTCGACGGATATACCGTCCGCTTCGTGACGGGGCATACCCACAAACTTTTCAACGTGACGCCCGACGCTCCGATCGTGGACGGGCATAACTTCCGGGAGTATAACTCCGGCTCGGTATGCGCTTCGTGGTGGTGGTCCGGCAACCTCACGCCCGGAATCCACATCGGAACCGACGGAACTCCGGGCGGCTACGGCATCTGGGATGTCACGGGAACCGATTTCCAATGTCTCTACAAATCGACCGGATGGCCCGAAGAGTACCAGTTCCGCAGCTACGACCTGAACAACGTGCATTTTTCGATGGCCGACGTTCCGCTGATGCCTTCCGACATCTCCGCTTCGGTCAAGAACGCCTATATGCAATATGTCAACGCCTATCCGCAGAACAACGACAACGAGGTGCTGATCAACATCTGGAACTGGAATTCGGACTGGACGTTGAGCGTCGTCGACGAAAACCGCAAGACGCTGCCCTACACCGAAGTCTGGGCCTACGACCCGCTCCATATCGCGGCGCTCTCGGTCAAGCGGTTCAACAACGCGGGACTCAAGTCGACCCCGTCGTTCATCACCGACAAGTTCACGCACTTCTTCAAGGTGAAGGCGGACGATGCGGACACCGACCTTGTGATCACCGTCAAGGACGAATTCGGAAACGAGTGGACCGAAAACATGCAGCGGCCGAAAGCATTCTCCACGGATGCCTACCGACGCAAGTGATTTTCGCTACATACCCAACCACAATCATCATTTACTAACCAACAAACACAGATCTTATGAGAGTATTAAGACCACTGGTTCTATCTCTTCTTCTGGTATTGGGAGGGGGAATAACAGCCCTTTCGGCCCAGAACAGGGAGGTGTCGGGAAAAGTCCTCGACGCCAATCAACAGCCGCTCGTGGGTGTAGCCGTTCTGGTCGATGGTACGACCAAAGGCGTCACAACCTCTGAAAACGGCACCTTCAAAATCCAGGTTCCGTCGGGAGAAGCCGTTCTCCAGGTCACCTGCCTGGGTTACCTGCCCCAGAAAGTGACGGTTCCCTCAAGCCGGAACAGCATCACGATCTACCTGCAAGAGGACGCCATCATGCTCGATGCAACCGTCGTAATCGGCTACGGCACGCAGAAAAAAGTCAACCTGACCGGCGCCGTTGCGACCGTAGGGAGCAAGGAGCTCGAAAACCGCGTCACCCATTCGCTGGGCAGCATGTTGCAGGGTTCCGTAGCGGGTCTCAACATCACCACCTCCTCGGGTAAACCCGGCAGCACGCCGGCGATCAACATCCGCGGCGTCAACTCGATCAACTCGGCCGACCCGCTCGTGCTGATCGACGGCGTGGTGGGCGACCTGAACCGCGTCAACCCCAACGACGTGGAGTCGATCTCGGTCATCAAGGACGCTTCGGCGGCAGCCGTCTACGGCGCCCGCGCAGCCTTCGGCGTCATCCTGGTCACCACCAAGAACGGCTCGGCCCAGGACGGCAAGGCGACGGTGCGTTACAGCGGCCGTTTCGGCTGGGAGGAGGCCACGACCTCGACCGACTACGAGAACCGCGGTTACTGGTCGGTCTATACGGTCAACAAGTTCTGGCAGGCCGACTCCGGAACGAACTATGTCAAATACAACGATCACGACATGCAGCAGCTGCTGGCGCGCGTGAACGACAGGACCGAGCATCCCGACCGTCCGTGGGTCGTCGAAGAGATCCGCAACGGCCGCAAACAGTGGGTCTACTACGGCAACTACGACTGGTGGGACATGCTCTTCCAGCAGCGTCGGCCCGTGCAGCAGCACAACATCTCGCTCAGCGGCGGCACGAAGGACATCAAATACCTCGTCTCGGGCGCCTATGACCGCCAGGAAGGTATTCAGCGCGCACATCCCGACGTGTATAACAAATACAACCTGCGTGCGAAACTCGATTTTCGGATCAACCGGTGGGCAACGCTCTCGAACAACACGTCGTTCTTCTCGTCGAATTACAAGTCTCTGGGAGACGGCAGCGTAGACAACACCATCGCTTACAGCGCCCGCCACGCACTGGCCAACTTCCCCATGAAGAACCCCGACGGATCGTGGCTTTACAGCACGCCGTATCTCGATTACAAGATCGCCAACGGACGCCACATCCTGCTCAACGAGGGCACGCACCGCAACGTCGACCGCTCGAACGACTTCTCGAACACGACACGCCTGGTCATCACGCCGTTCAAGACGTTGAGCATCACGGGTGACTTCACCTACCGCCTCTACCAGAACCGCAATACGAGCCGCAGTTCCGCAATGAACTACCGCGAATACCCCGACGGGCCGCTGCTCGCCTACGACACGGGCGCCGGCATGAACCAGCTCGACGAAGTGGTTCAGACGCGCAACTACTATTCGGCCAATGTCTACGCCAACTACGACGAAACGTTCGGCGAGGCGCACCACGTGTCGGCAACCGCCGGATTCAACTACGAAACGTGGTCCAGCAAGAACGTCTCGGTGGCAGGCATCAACCTCTCCTCCATAAACCTCGACGACCTGAATCTAGCAACGGGCTCTCCCACGGAGGGCGCTTACGGCGGCGGCCAGAACGAATACGCCCTGGCAGGCTTCTTCGCCCGTATCAACTACGACTACAAAGGGCGCTACCTCTTCGAGGTGAGCGGACGCTACGACGGATCGTCGCGTTTCGCACCGGGCAACCGCTGGGGCCTGTTCCCCTCGGCATCGGCCGGATGGCGCATCTCCGAGGAGCCGTTCTTCGGCAACGCCAAAGACCTGGTGGACAACCTCAAGCTGCGCGCTTCGTTCGGCAGCCTGGGCAACCAGAACGTGTCGTCCTACTACACCTACATGCGCCTGATCACGAACAAGGATTTCAGCAACTACACCTTCGACGGCAGCATAAAGGGCAAATACTCCTCGCTGGGCGCCCCCGTAGCCTCCGACCTGACCTGGGAAACCGCCCAGCAGTGGGACCTGGGTCTGGATCTCACCATGCTGAACAACCGGCTCAACTTCACCGGCGACGTCTACATCCGCGACACGAAGGACATGCTGACCGACGGAATGGCGCTGCCCGGCGTATACGGGGCCGATTCGCCCAGCATGAACTCCGCCGAACTGCGCACGAAGGGTTATGAACTCTCCGTCAGCTGGCGCGACCAGTTCAAACTCGCCGGCAAACCGTTCGAATACAGCGTCGGTTTCAACCTCAGCGACTACAAGAGCGTCATCACCAAATACGACAACAACCCGAACAAGTCATTGACCAACCTGACAAAGGGAGATTATTACGTCGGCATGGAGATCGGCGAAATCTGGGGCTTCAAGACCGACGGGTTCTTCAAGACCACCGAAGAGGCGCAGGCCTATGCCAAAGAGGTCGACCTGAGTTACAGCACGGGCCGTCTGACCGGCGGCTGGCAGGCCGGCGACCTGAAGTTCGTCGACCTCGACGGCAACGGCGTCTGGGGAGTCGGCAACGACACCGTCGACAAGCCGGGCGACCGGACGATCCTGGGCAACTCGCTCCCGACGCTCTCCTACGGCATCAACGCCTCGATCCGCTGGATGGGCTTCGACGCTTCGGTCTTCTTCCAGGGAACCGGCAACCACTACTGGTATCCCCACGGAGAAATGATGCCTTTCTGGGGCTGCTATTCCTATCCCTACCTCTCCTACCTCCCGACGGATTTCCTCGGCAAGGTATGGGCGGAGGACAATCCCAACTCCTATTTCCCGCGCGCAAGAGCCTATTCTTCATCGGGAGGTTATCTGAGCAAGGTCAACGACCGTTACCTGCAAAATATCCGCTACCTGCGCCTGAAAAACCTGACCGTCGGCTACACGATCCCCGCGACCCTCACCAAGAAGGCCGGCATCGACCAGATCCGCATCTATTTCTCGGGCGAGAACCTCTGCTACTGGTCGCCGCTCAAAAAGAACTCCAAGTACGTCGATCCCGAAGCGGCTATCAACCGTTCCGGCGTGAACAACAACGCCTACTATCCGTGGGCCAAGACGTTCATGTTCGGCATCGACATCACCTTCTAATAATTTCAAAATCCGAATACCATGAAGCGATTAATCATACTGGCAGCAACGCTGATTGCAGGATTATCGGCCTGCGACTCCCTGCTGGACAAAGAACCGTTGGATCGGGTGACGCAGTTCGACTACTTCAAGACGAGAAGCGACCTGGAACTCTTCTCCAACCCCTTTTACGACAACCTGCTGGACAAGACGCCCTACGATGAGCAGAACGACCTGCTCGTTCAGATGACCCTCTCCGATGTTCTCTACGGAGGCGACAAGCGCACCGTTCCGAACACCGGCGGCGGCTGGTCGTGGGGCAACCTGCGCCGCATAAACACCCTGCTGGAATATGTCGATCAATGCGAGGACAAGAAGGCTGTGACCGAGTATACGGCCCTGGCCAAATTCTTCCGCGCCGCCTTCTATTTCGACAAGGTGAAACGCTTCGGCGACGTGCCCTGGTACGAGGTGCAGCTCGGCTCGGCCGACGAAGCGCTCTACAAACCGCGCGATTCACGCGAACTGATCATGACCAATATGATCAAGGATATCGACGAAGCCATCAACAGCGGCGGTCTTACGGAGGATATATCGACCTACCGCGTCAACAAATGGGCGGCGCTGGCGCTGAAAGCGCGGTTCTGCCTCTTCGAGGGAACCTACCGCAAATACCACGGCATCAACCTCGAAGGACATGACTACACCTATTATCTGGAGGAAGCTGCCAAGGCCGCCAAAACGATCATCGACGAAGGCCCCTACAAGCTCTACTCCACCAAAAATCCGGACAAGGACTACATGATGCTCTTCGCACAGGAGAATGCCAGCACCGAAGAGTATATCCTCGCCATCCGGAACAGCTACGAGGCCCAAGTCTACCACAATGCGACGGCCTACACGCTGCTGCCGACACAGGGCCGCCCGGGCTACACCCGCAAATTCATCAACATGTACCTGATGAAGGACGGCAAGGCATTCACCGACAAATTTAAGACAGAGTGGCAAACAATGCCTTTCACCGAGGAGGTGAAGGACCGCGACCCGCGCCTGGCGCAGTCGATCCGCACCCCGGGTTACAAGCGCATCGGCGCCAAGCGGGTACAGGGACCCGATCTCGGCGTCACGATCACCGGCTACCAACCCATCAAATTCGTTCAGGACACGACGGCCTCGGGAGGACAGATCGACCGCAACGACCGTTCGACCTGCGACATGCCGGTTTTCCGCTATGCCGAAGTGCTGCTCAACTATGCCGAAGCCAAGGCCGAACTGGGATCGCTCTCGGATGATGATCTGAATATCACCATCAACGAAATCCGAAGCCGGGTGGGGATGCCGGCCCTCACCATGAAGTATCTCCACGACAAACAACCCGACTGGTATCTTTCGTCCGAGGAGTACGGCTATCCCAACGTGACCGGCTCCAACGAAATCGTAAACGCCATTCTGGAAATCCGCCGCGAACGAACCGTCGAGCTGATCCAGGAGGGTTTCCGCCTTCAGGATCTGTATCGCTGGAAAGCCGGCTATTGCATCGACCAGGCCATTTCCGGCATGTATTTCCCGGGTCCCGGCGAATACAAGCTTGCGGGCAAAGAAACGGCCGATCTGATTCTCTATAAGGCAGGAGAGACCAAACCCCAAGCCGGCGAAGGAGTTTCGGTATACGAACTCGGTTCGGACATCATCCTCTCCGAGGGAAACAAAGGCTATGTCTACTATCACAAAACCGTAGAGAATCAGCGCCCTGGGTTCAACGAGGAACGCGATTACCTCTACCCGATTCCCAGCGGCGAGCGTTCGCTCAACCCGAACCTCACGCAGAATCCGGGATGGAGCGACGGACTCGATTTTTAAGTCGGAAATAACCTAAAAAACAAGATTATGAGATTTGTAAAATATATGACAGCCCCGATCCTCATGGCGGCCCTGTGTTCCTTCTGGGGCTGCGACAAGGATGAGGACCACCTTTCCGAAGCTGTTCTGGCGAGCGCCAACACCTTGAATTTCGAAGCGGAAAGAGCGGCGGAAAAGATCATCACCATCTATGCCGACGCCGACTGGGTGACGGAAGTCCCCGACTGGGTGACGGTCACGCCCGACTCGGGAACCGGCGTCATGGACGTGACGGTTTCGGTGACCGACAACATGCGCGACGGCGCGGAGGACAACCCCCGCAAGGCCACCCTCGTCTTCAAGGGACGGACTCTTGCAAGCCGCGCACAGGTGCTCATCACGCAGAACGGAGACAAATACCGCGATGTGAAGGAGTACACGGCAGGTGAACTCGCCGCCCTGGCGGACGAAACGGTCATTTCCGTACCGTCGGCGATCGTCGTGGCCGTGACGACCAAAGGCTTCGTCATCAGCGACGACAAAAACACGGACAATATCTTCGTCTCGGACGCCACGACGGTTGCCGTCGGCGACAAGATTTCGCTCTTGGGCACCAAGTCGTCCGACTCGCAGAAACTCGCTACGGTAATCGACTGCGACGAGGTGACGGTTCTGTCCGGCGGAGCGGTGAACTACCCCGAACCGGAGGACATCAGCGCAAAGATCGACGACTACACCTCCTCCAAACGGGGCTACGTCACCGTCAAGGGCGTTTTCAACGGCAGCACCCTCACCGTTTCGGAGGATGCCAAGTACTCGGTCAGCGTCGTGGACGCCCCGTCGAGTCTGGGCCTTTCCTCCCTGACCGGCCATATCGTAACCGTCACGGGCTACTACGCCGGTTTGGCCGAGCCTGTACAGCGCATCATGGCCACCGATGTCGAGGACAACGGCCTGAACGAGATCGTCTATTTCCTGGAGAACTTCGAATGGCTCGAACCGTGGTCCGTAGCAAGCGGTGTCGGCCAAACGGTCGAGACGGATAACCTCGATGCAAAAGCGACAGCGCTTACCTCCATAACTGTCGATGGAGTGACTGCATTCGACGCTGTCGAAAAACTCGGTTACAAGTTTATCTACGACAAGAACGACAACAAACGCATCTACCTCCAGCAGAACTACCTCAAATTCGGCAAGACCGGCAATCACGCAGGTATCATTCTTCCTCCGATAGACGGGGTTCCCGAAGCAAAGGACAATGTGACACTCTCGTTCGACTGGTGCGGAATGCGCCAGGGGTCCGGCAAGATCGACCCCGTCAATCTGATCGTCATCTTCGAGAACGGCAGCGACAAAGTGCAGATCGACATACCCGAACTGGGATGGGAGGATGGTCACAAGCTCGAATGGGTTCGCGCCGAAGTCAGCCTGAAGGGCATTACGGTCAACAAGGATACGAAGATCACCATTACGCAGACGCAGTGGGAAGTCGGAACAGCCAACCGCTGGTTCCTCGACAATATCAAAATATCCGAACCGATCAAACTCTGATAACAGGAACCCTGTAAAACGAAATCAGCCGTTGACCCGTGAGTCAACGGCTGATTTTTTTCAGCGGAGGCGCAAAAAAAACCGAAGTTTTCGCTCCGTTCCTCCGGCTACCGGCCCGCTCGCCGGAGGAAACACTCGATCGTGTTCTCCATCAGGCAGCAGATCGTCATAGGCCCGACGCCGCCCGGCACGGGCGTGATCACCGAGGCCTTGGGTTCGATGGCCGCGAAATCGACGTCGCCGCACAGTTTGCCCGTCTCCGGGTCGCGGTTCACCCCCACGTCGATCACCACGGCGCCCGGCGACACCATCTCCGCCGTGACGAACTTCGGCCGACCGATGGCCACCACCAGAATCTCCGCCCCGCGCGTCACTTCGGCGAGGTTGCGCGTACGACTGTGGGCCATCGTCACCGTAGCGTTCGCGTCCAAGAGCAGTTTCGACACGGGAAGTCCCACGATATTGCTGCGGCCGATCACCACGGCGCGCTTGCCGGCGATCTCCACGCCTGCGGCCCGCAGCATCTTGAGAATGCCTTTCGGGGTGCAGGGGAGCGTGCAGGGCTGTTTCTGCCACAGCGCCGCAACGTTCAGGGGATGGAAGCCGTCGACATCCTTCTGTTTGTCGATGGCGGCGATCACCTTGTCCTCGTCGATATGTTTCGGAAGGGGCAGCTGGACCAGAATGCCGTCCACCTCGTCATCGAGGTTCAGGGCCGTGATGATGTCCAGCAGTTCGGCCTCGGAAACGGACTCGGGCTTTCGGATCGTGGTATTGCGGATGCCCACCTCGGCCGAAGCCTTGGCCTTGCCCGTCACATAGCTCACGCTGCCGGGGTCCTCGCCCACGAGGATGACAACCAGATGGGGCACACGGCCGTATTTCGCGGGGAAGGTCTTCACCTCGTCCGCCATTTCAAGTTTCAGTTTCGCTGAAAGTTCTTTTCCGCTGATTATTTTTGCCATATATCGCTCGTATTATCTTTCCAAATCGTCGAAAGCCCGGTGGCCGATGTCGGTGCGGTGGAACAGATTGTCGCAGTCGATGCGGGCCACGTCGGCCAGCGCATTCCTCCGCGCTTCGGCCAGGTCCCTGCCCTTGCCCACCACGAACAGCACGCGGCCTCCGTTGGTGAGAATCCGCCCGCCGTCGGCCCGGGTTCCCATGTGATAAACAGCCCCTTCGACGCGGTCCAGGCCCTTGATTTCGTGTCCTTTTTCGTAGTCGCCCGGATAGCCCTTCGAGGCCAGCACGATGCCCAGCGCGGCGAAATCGTGCCACTCCAACTGCGTATCGCGTCCCTCGGCCACGGCACAGAAGATGTCGACGATGTCGCTCTTCAGGCGCGGCAGCACCACCTCGGTCTCGGGATCGCCGAAACGGGCGTTGAACTCGATGACCTCGATACCCCGCGCAGTCTTCATCAGTCCGCCGTAGAGCACGCCCTCGAAGGGACACCCCTCGGCGATCATCGCGTCGGCCACGGGCTGCATGATCTTCTCCAGGGCATAGCGTTCGTCCTCCGCCGTCACGAACGGCAGGGGCGAATAGGCGCCCATACCGCCCGTATTGGGACCCTCATCGCCGTCGTAGGCGCGCTTGTGGTCCTGCGCCAGCGCCATCGGCCACACCTTGTGTCCCGAAACGAAGCACATGAACGAAAACTCGGGACCTTCGAGGTAATCCTCGACGACCACCTTGCCCTCGCCGAACTTGTCGTCGAGCAACATATCCCGCAACGCCGCTTCGGCCTCGGCCATCGTCCGGGCGATCACCACGCCTTTTCCGGCGGCCAGTCCGTCGTATTTCAGCACTGCGGGCAGAGGACGCCCCTGCACATAGGCCAGCGCCCCGGCATAGTCGGTGAATGCGCGGAATCCGGCTGTCGGGATGGCATATTTAGCCATCAGCCGTTTGGCGAACTCCTTCGACGACTCGATGCGCGCCGCAGCCTTCGTCGGACCAAAGATGCGCAGCCCCGCGGCCCTAAAGCAGTCGACGACACCCGCCGCCAGCGCCACTTCGGGACCCACGACCGTGAGGCCGATGCCCCGCTCCGCGGCAAAGTCACGCAGGCGTTCCACCTCGGTTTCACGAATGGCCACGCACTCGGCCTGCCGGGCGATGCCCGCATTCCCGGGTGCGCAGTAAATTTTTTCAACCTGCGGCGAACGCGACAGCGCGTCGACAATGGCGTGTTCGCGGCCTCCGCCGCCGATAACCAGTACCTTCATAAACAAAATTCCTTTTTATCGCAGAATAAACTCCGCAGATTCCGGCACTTTTTTCCGCAAAAAGTGCCACAAAAACTCTCCGACGATACCTCCGCCTGCCCGGAACGGTCTAACGCTGGCTCCGGGCGACTATTCGCGGGTTTGTAAACAAACCGTCCCCTCCGCTCGCGCTTTTAGCCCGTCCCTTGCCAACGGCTCCGGTATCCGGTCGGATTTCTGTACTACCCCAAAATGGTAACGCCGGTGATACTAATGCTTGAAGTGCCTCTCACCGGTGAATACCATGGCGATACCCTTCTCGTCGGCCTTCCGGATCGAATCCTCGTCGCGGACCGAACCGCCGGGCTGCACGATCGCCGTCACGCCGTATTCGGCGGCCAGCGTCACACAGTCGTCGAAGGGGAAGAAACCGTCCGACGCCAGCACGAGACCCTCGGTGACGCCTGCGGCATGCGCCTGCTTCAGGGCGATCTCCGCCGAGCCGATGCGGTTCATCTGTCCGGCGCCGACGCCCAGCGTCCGGCCGTCCTTCACCGCCACGATGGCGTTCGACTTCACGTGTTTGACGATATGCCAGCCGAAATTGAGATCCTCCATCTGCTCCGCAGCGGGCTTCGCCTTCGTGACGCACATATCGGCCGTAACGGCCTTCGTCGCCACGTCGAGGTCCTGCACCAGCAGGCCGCCGTTGACGCTCACATACTGTTTCGGGTCCACGTCGCCCTTGTCCATGCTGACCTCGAGCAGGCGCAGGTTCTTCTTCGCCGAGAGCACTTCGAGCGCCCCCTCGTCGAATTTCGGGGCCATGATGATTTCGAGGAAGATCGGCTTCATCAGCTCGGCCGCTTCGCGCGTCACCGTGCAGTTCGTCGCCACGATGCCGCCAAAGATCGACACCTTGTCGGCCTCGTAGGCCTTCGTCCACGCCTCGACGACATCCTGGCCCGTCGCGGCGCCGCAGGGATTCATGTGTTTGAGGCCCACGCAGAACGGCTTGTCGAACTCGCGCACGATGCACAGCGCGGCGTTGGCGTCCTGGATATTGTTGTACGACAACTCCTTGCCGTTGAGCTGTCTGGCGAATGCCAGCGAATAGGGCACCTCCTTCCCCTCGCGGTAGAATTTGGCCGACTGGTGGGGGTTTTCGCCGTAGCGCAGCGACTGCACGAGGTCGAACTCGAGGAAAAGCTTCTCGTTCAGACCCGCCTGCGCGCGCATATAGGCGGCGATCATCGCGTCGTACTCGGCGGTATGCGTATAGGCTTTGGCCGAGAGCTTCAGGCGCGTGGCCTTTTCGGTATTGCCGCCGGCGCGAATCTCGTCCAGAATCGCGTCATAGTCCGCGGGGTCGCACACCACCGTCACGTCGGCCCAGTTCTTGGCCGCCGAGCGAAGCATCGAAGGTCCGCCGATGTCGATGTTCTCGATGGCGTCCTCCATCTTCACGCCGGGTTTCGAAATCGTCTCCCGGAACGGATAAAGGTTCACACAGACCATGTCGATGAACTCGATATGATTATCCTTCAGGGCTTTCAGGTGCTCCGGATCGTCGCGGCGGGCCAGCAGTCCGCCGTGCACGTTGGGATGCAGGGTCTTCACGCGGCCGTCGCAGATCTCGGGGAATCCCGTCACGTCGCTGATGTTGATTACCTCCACGCCGCTGTCGGCCAGGAGCTTCATCGTACCGCCCGTGGCGATCACCTCCCAGCCCAGAGTCCGCAGCCCTTTGGCAAACTCCACGACACCGGTCTTGTCACTTACACTAATTAATGCGCGCATTATTCGATCAGTTTTTTAATAGTTTCAATGTATAACGGATATTCCACGGCATGAATCATCGCTTCCAGTTCCCCGATGTCATCGCCCTCGTAGGGAAAGGCCCGCTGGGCGATGATGCGTCCGCCGTCCAGCTCGGCGTCGACGTAATGGATCGTCACGCCGAAGACCTTGACGCCGTATTCCAGCGCCTGCTCGATGGCATGCGCCCCGCGGAAGGCCGGCAGCAGCGAGGGGTGGATGTTGATGATCCGCCCGCCGTAGGCCCCCAGCAGCACGTCGCCCACAATGCGCATGTAGCCCGCCAGGCAGACCAGCTCCACGCCCGCGGCATCCAGCCGCGCGACGATCTCCCGCTCGTAGTCGGCCTTCGAGGCATATTGCTTCGGCGCGAAGACGAACGCCCCGACCTCGTGAGCGGCAGCCCTTTCGACCACCTTCGCACCGGGTTTGTCGCAGACCATCAGCACGACTTCGGCATCCAGCACGCCCCGCTCGCAGGCCGTGACGATGGCTTCGAAGTTCGTGCCGCTGCCGCTGGCGAAAACCGCAAGGCGCCGCATCCCTCTATCGGATGACGACACCCTCGGTGTCGGTTACGCGTCCGATGACCGTGGCACGCTCGCCCTGCTCCGTGAGGATGCCGATGGCCTTCTGCGCCTCGGCGGCATCGAGGGCGATGACCATGCCGATGCCCATGTTGAAGATGTTGAACATCTCGCGGTGGGCCACCTTGCCGTACTTTTCGAGGAAGCGGAACACGGGCAGAATCTCCCACGACCCTTCGTCGATCTCAAGCCCCTGCCCCTCGCGGAGGATGCGGGGAATATTTTCGTCGAAACCGCCGCCCGTGATGTGGCTGATGCCGTGCACGTCGCAGTTGCGAACCACCTCCAGCACCTGCTTCACATAGATTTTCGTCGGCGTGAGCAGCACCTCGCCGAGCTGTTTGTTCGACAGTTCGGGATAGGACTCGCGCAGGTTCAGGCAGTTGTCCGCGACGATCTTGCGCACGAGGCTGAAGCCGTTGGAGTGCACGCCGCTCGACGCAACGCCCACCAGCACGTCGCCCGCCCTGACCTTCGAACCGTCGATCAGCTGCGACTTCTCCACAACGCCCACCGTGAATCCGGCGATGTCGTATTCGCCCTCGGCGTACATGCCCGGCATCTCGGCGGTCTCGCCGCCCACCAGCGCACAGCCGGCCTGACGGCAGCCGTCGGCGACACCCGCGACGATGGCCTCGATCTTCTGGGGTTCATTGCGCCCCA
>ERZ857775.2653-NODE-2653-length-16589-cov-3.079291_pt1 | contig 16589 bp, 10 predicted proteins | sample MGYA00519698_ERZ857775 | MGnify/ENA primary metagenome ERZ857775 (study PRJEB31778, sample SAMEA3449363) | human gut metagenome | biome: human gut; feature: human-associated habitat; material: faeces | place: United Kingdom | collected 2010/2012 ...
CGTATTACAGATGGAACTGGTGAATGAAAAAGGTGAAAAAGAAGTATTGCCAAGTGCATGGCTGAAACATGAATAGCAAATTTCATTATTTTTAGGTATTGTCCGTCTTGCCGGCGAGCTGTACCTTTGCAGAAAATATTTGAAAACTTATGCGAATCAGTGAGAGACGAGTCGAGATTAATCATATATCAAAGGTGCACATGCACCGGATTGAATGGGATGAAGAGAGCTTATAGAAATATAAGCTCTCTTTTTTTTGAACGATTTCGAATATTGTTCTTTTTTGAAAACAAGCGATAAGTTAAATGATTGTCGAACTTAATATAGATTGAACGTACGTTATGAGTACATTGAAAAAACTTCAGAACTACATGGGTAAACGGAAAGTGCTTTTGCCTGCGTCAATGCTGCTGTCTGCCCTAAGTGCCCTGGCGGGCATGTTGCCTTATATCCTTATTTGGCTGATTGTGAGAGAACTGCTTGAACACGGAGAGATAACCTCTTCCGGTAATGTGGTGACGTATGCCTGGTGGGCGGCAGGCATGGCCGTGGCGAGCATCGTCCTTTATTTTGCCGCATTGATGTCTTCGCATCTTGCAGCTTTTCGGGTTGAATCGAATTTGCGTAAAGAAGCCATGCGCCAGATAGTGCGTATGCCTCTCGGCTTCCTTGACATTAATACGAGCGGACGTATTCGCAAGATTATAGATGACAATGCAGGGGTTACCCATAGTTTTCTGGCACATCAGTTGCCCGACCTTGCGGCTACTTTTCTAGTGCCGTTGGTAGCTGCCATACTGATTTTTGTGTTCGATTGGATACTCGGTCTGGCATGTATCGTCCCTGTAATTATTGCCATGCTGGTTATGGGTTTTATGATGAATGCGGAGGGACGGCAGTTTATGAAAAGCTACATGACCTCTCTGGAGGAAATGAATACCGAAGCTGTAGAGTATGTGAGAGGAATTCCCGTAGTGAAGGTTTTCCAGCAGACTATTTACTCTTTCAAAAACTTTCACCGCTGTATCATGAATTATAATAAAATGGTATTCGGCTATACACGAATGTGGGAGAAGCCGATGTCGCTCTATACCGTAATAATCAATGGTTTTGTGTTTTTCCTTGCTCCGTTGGCTATTTTGCTGATTGGTTATTCAGGTAATTATGCATCGGTATTACTTAATTTCTTCCTGTTTGTTCTCATTACTCCTGTATTCTCCCAAAGTATCATGAAGAGTATGTATCTCAATCAGGCTTTGGGGCAGGCGAGTGAAGCTATCGGACGTCTTGAGAATCTGGTTGCTTATGAGCACCTGACTGTTGTAGAGCATCCACAACCGGTAAAGGAATTCAGTATTCAGTTCGAAAAAGTTTCCTTCAGCTATCCGGGAGCTAATCAAAAGGCGGTGGATGATGTTAGTTTCACTATTCCGCAAGGAAACACAGTAGCTCTTGTCGGAGCTTCGGGCGGAGGGAAAACAACGATTGCCCGTCTAGTTCCCCGTTTCTGGGAGGCAACGGAAGGGAAAGTTTTAATAGGTGGCATCAATGTAAGAGAAATCGCTCCCGAAGAACTGATGAAATATATTTCTTTCGTGTTCCAGAATACAAAGCTGTTCAAGACTTCTCTGCTCGAAAATATCAAATATGGTAATCCCGACGCGACAATGGAGGAAGTGGAACGGGCAGTAGATATGGCACAATGCCGGGAAATTATCAATAAACTTCCGCTCGGACTGAATACGAAGATTGGTACGGAGGGAACATATCTCTCCGGCGGGGAACAGCAACGGATCGTACTGGCACGTGCAATCCTGAAAAATGCTCCCATCATTGTACTGGATGAGGCGACTGCTTTTGCCGACCCCGAAAATGAGCATCTCATCCAGCAAGCCTTGAAAGAACTGACAAAAGGAAAAACCGTATTGATGATTGCTCATCGTCTTTCAAGCATCACTGATGCCGACAATATCCTCGTCATTGACAAGGGGAAGATTGCGGAACAAGGTACACATGCCAACCTGCTTGGAAAACAAGGCATCTATTATCATATGTGGAATGAATACCAGCAATCTGTTCGCTGGACAATAGGAAAGGAGGTTTCTAATGATTGAAGTAATAAAAAGACGTTTTGCCCTTTCAACTAAAGGAGCGAAAGATTTCTGTAAAGGTGTGTTTTTCACTACACTGCTCGATATTGTATTGATGTTGCCGGCGGTATTTGTTTTTCTTTTTCTTGAGGAATATCTTCGTCCTGTGTTTCAGCCTTCGGCTTCGGTGACGCATGGTATTCTCTATTATAGCATACTCGGTATTGTCTTTATGATAGTCATGTATATATTTGCGGTATTGCAATATCGTAGTACCTATACCACCGTTTATGATGAGAGTGCAAACCGGCGTATCTCATTGGCGGAAAAACTTCGCAAGTTGCCTCTGGCTTTCTTTGGCGAAAAGAATCTTTCCGACCTCACCGCCACGATTATGGATGACTGCACTGATCTCGAGCATACTTTCTCGCATGCGGTTCCCCAGTTGTTTGCTTCCATTATCAGTATTCTGCTTATTACCGTCGGCATGGCATTTTATAACTGGCAGTTGACGATTGCTTTGTTCTGGGTAGTGCCGCTTGCTGCCGCAATCCTTCTTTTCTCGAAGAAGGAAATACAGAAAAGCAATGAAAGTAATTATCTGAACAAGCGGATGGTGACCGAGCATATCCAGGAAGGACTCGATACCATTCAGGAGATAAAATCCTACAATCAGGAGAGAGACTATCTGGAAAAACTGGATGCGAGCATTGATACCTATGAAAAGGTATTGACTCGTAATGAACTGGTGCTCGGCATGTTGGTAAACGGTTCCCAGAGTGTATTGAAACTCGGACTGGCAAGCGTTATTATCGTTGGTGCCAATCTCTTGGCTTCGGGTACGGTTGATTTGTTTACCTATCTTATATTTATGGTTATCGGGTCGCGTGTGTATGCTCCGGTCAGTGAGGTGATGAATAATATTGCCGCTTTGTTCTATTTGGATGTGCGTATCAATAGAATGAATGAGATGGAAGCATTGCCGGTACAAAACGGGACTACCGAATTCACTCCTCAAGGTTATGATATCGAATTCAGACAGGTAGACTTTGCTTATGAGCAGGGAAAACAAATTCTGAATAACTTGTCTTTTATTGCCCGGCAAGGTGAAAAAACGGCTTTGGTTGGTCCTTCAGGTAGTGGCAAGAGTACGGCGGCCAGGTTGGCGGCACGTTTCTGGGATATCCAGTCGGGAAAGATTACCCTCGGCGGGCAGGATATCAGTCGGATTGATCCTGAAACTTTGTTGAAAAACTATTCCGTTGTCTTTCAGGATGTAGTTCTTTTCAATGCTTCCATTATGGATAATATCCGTATTGGCAAACGGGATGCTACGGATGAGGAAGTCCGGAGAGTTGCCCGCTTGGCACAATGTGATGAGTTTGTCACTAAAATGCCGCAGGGATACCAGACGATTATCGGTGAGAATGGAGAAACATTATCCGGCGGTGAGCGTCAGCGTATTTCCATTGCCCGCGCTTTGTTGAAGGATGCTCCGATTGTTCTGTTGGATGAGGCTACGGCTTCGCTTGATGTTGAGAATGAAACCAAGATACAGGCAGGTATATCTGAATTGGTACGTAACAAAACGGTGCTGATTATTGCGCACCGTATGCGCACCGTTGCCAATGCCGACAAAATTGTAGTATTGGAGAATGGAAGTGTTGCTGAAATGGGAACACCGGAGGAATTGAAAAAGAAAAATGGTATATTTGCCCGGATGGTGAACAGACAGGTTACAAATATGAATTGATAAATAGCAACGATACTATGCAATTTTTGAAAGGAGATATACAAGAGGGAATCTTGAAGGCAGCCGAAGAAGTGTTTCTGGAAAAGGGATACAAGGATGCCTCTATGCGTGAAATAGCTTCGAGGGCAGGGGTGACGGTGAGTAATATCTATCATTATTTCACCAATAAGGATGAGATATTCCGTACGATTCTGAAACCGGTATTGAATGATCTGTATGCTATGATTTATAATCACGATGCAGATCAGATGACGATAGACGTCTTTATGGATTCGGATTATCAGAAAATGTCTGTACGGGAATATATCAGATTGGTCTCTGAACATCGTGACCGTTTGCGGTTGCTGCTTTTTCAGGCACAAGGTTCTGTTTTGGAGAACTTCCGTTCTGAATATACAGATTTGATGACGCGTACGATTTCTGTTTTTTTTCAAGGAATGAAGCAGAAATATCCGCATATCAATATAGCAATAACTAACTTCTTTATTCACCTGAATACGGTATGGTTGTTTGCCCTACTCGAAGAGCTGGTGTTGCATCCTGTGAAGAAAGAAGAGATGGAGAAGTTTATAGCGGAGTATATCGCTTTTGAAACGGCTGGTTGGAAAGAGCTCATGAATGCATGAGCTCTCTCACTTTATTCTCTTACTGATATAAAAAAACGTCCGGCTTTCACAAGCCGAACGTCCTTGCCTCTTTTAGAATATGTCATCTATTCATATTCCAAAATGAATACATTATATGGTTTTTCAACTTAACAACCAAATAAAAGAAATGCGGGTGAATCACTTCGGCCGATTTCTATGTATTTTTAATGTGGCTACGTAATATAATTATGACTAATTAATTTAATTCTGATACTGCAAAGATAGGGGCTTTCCGCTTTTCCCGCAATCCCCTAAAATGGGTATTCTTCTATCAATTACTAGCTATATATAGTGGTTCAGGCGTTTGCATAACTATGCATCCCTCCAAGAACATAATTTACCCCGAAATAGGTCATTAAGACGGTCAGGAAAGCAAGAATCATATAGATATGGAAGAATAGAGGCTTGCGGAAAATGCGCAGACTTTGTGAATGGAAGGCTACTCCATATACCAGAAAAGTAATCAGTGCCCATACTTCTTTCGGGTCCCACGCCCAGTATCGTCCCCAGGAAACGTTTGCCCAAACTGCTCCCAGAAAGATGCCTGCTCCTAAAAAGAAGGTGGCAGGGTAGAGCAGCAAGCGGCTGACTAGCGTCAACTGTTCTATCCGGTTGTCTTGTATAGCGTCGTTTCCGGAGACATTGTTTTCCGATTCTTTTTTCCGGAGGCATAATGCCAGTATTCCGTTTAGCATGATGAATGCCAATAGGGCATAAGACATCATAATCAATGAAACATGAATACTTAGCCATGGAGAGACGAGCACCGGCATTAATGGGGTTATCTGGGGATTCATTTGTCCCAAATAGGAAACCAACAAAGCAAAGCCGGAGAGGAGGAATCCGAATGGAAGTATAAATGAAAATCTTCGATGGAGCAGACAGGCTATCAAAAGAATACAAAGAGCCATAAACTGCATGGTTTCGTAACCGTTGCTAAGTGGAATACGACCGCCGATGTACCAGCGCAGGCAATATCCTGCTAAATGGAATATGAAAGCAAGATAGAGTGCAACAGAAAAGAAAGTTCCTGCTGTGCGGGAAATCGTTTTGGCTTTGAGCGAGAGGATATTTCTTTGCAGGCTGTTATGAAGTAGAAGCAGGAAAGACAACACTCCCAATGACAGATTTATCATAAAAAGAATCTTGCTGAACGGAATCCGGTTGTAGAGTAATTCTGCTTTCACTTCCAGTTCGGAGAGAGGTTGCACGCTGCCATCAGTGGGTAATGGATGGATGAATGTTCCTTTTTCCAACATCAGGATCAGGCCTACTTTTTCATCTGTTTCCTGGATTGCTTTGGCGAGTTTGTTTTGTTGTCCTTGTTCACGTTGCCAATGTTCACGAAGACGGTAAACAGAACCGTCAAATAAATCAGTTAATCGAGCATAAGGTGTTTGTAAGTTTAATAAATGCTGTAATTCTGTATTTTTGATGTATATCAATGGCTCATTTCTCCACACTTCCGGATAAAGTAACCAGCCACCTATCACTTGTTCAGGTGTCAATCCTTTATATGAAGCTTCTCCTGTCAGTTTCTGAATGAAATCACGGGCTAATGTGTTGAAAGGTACTACCCGGTCGTGATAAATAACCTGTTCCTGTGCTAAACTGTCCGCTTGTGTTCGTTTCAATGCAGGAAGGAGTTTTTTTTGTGCTTGCATGTTACCTGCAAGGCAGAAAATAAACAGTATAAATACACCTCCTTTTTTAAGTAGCGGGTGGTTTAGCAGGCGTCGGAAATCACTACTGCGGGAAAATAGTAGCCAAATCATGGAGAGACCGAGCAGGATATATCCTGCATAAGTCACTCCTGTTCCCCATGGATCATAATTGACAGTCAGCCAGCTCCCTTTTCCGTCATCATCGAAAGATGACTGATAGAAACGGAAACCTTGTGATGTAAATATACGATTCATTGAAATCTGTTCGTGTAATAGAACATTTTTCTGTCCGGGAAGAGAGTAGGTGATATAGCTGATGTAGTCTGCCGGTGCTTCTGTTCCGGGATAGTATGCTATACGGAAACTATCTAGTTGTATTGTGAATGGCAGATCAGCTTTTCTGCCGCTTTCCGATTCCTGGAAACTGTCTATTGTTGCCCCCGGAAGCAAGTGTACGTATCCTTTTTTGCTTCCGATAAACGTAATCATGGCCCCCACCAAGATAACGAGGAGGGAGCCATGAAACAACAATATGGGGAACCGTCGCCATAAAGCGCGTCGGATGAGAGCAACAAGTGCAATGGTGGCAATTGTTCCCCACAAACAACAAAACCAGCATGTATGATATATATTTCTTTCTACAAAATCTGTCCCATACGCTTGTTCTACGAAAGTAGTCACAGCGAGTAGTCCCACCAGACAGATATATAAGATAATAAGTAACCTTTTCAACTGTATAATCTTTTATGATATTAAAATGGAGCGTATTCCTTATTCTTACATTCTTTCACTCCCATACATTCCATCTCAATCAACCATCCGGGACGGCATACCGGAGCATGAACAAATACTTTAGGAGTATGTGGGAAACGTTTGTCATACATTGCTTTAACAACTGTATAGTCGGCTATGTCACGCAGATATACAATCATTTGTCCCAAATCTTCAAATGTGCAGTCCGCTTCTTTCAACAGGGTTTCCACATTCTCCCACATTCGTTCTGTCTGTTTGCGGATGTTGCCGGGATATACCACTTCGCCTTTGTTGTTGATACTTGCCGTTCCTGAAATAAATACCTGTCGGCGGTCTCCATAATCTACATACGTGCCACGTTCAAAGCTTACTCCATATTCATAAGTTGGGTTCAGATGGGTAGGAGCATAGAGGAAATGAATCTGTTCCGGTTGCATTCCTGCTACAGCGTAAGTATCCATTTGTACCAGTACTTTCGGGTCGGCATGCCGGCCGTCGATGCCTGTGCTGGAAATATAATGTGTTTTTTCTGTCAGGTTTTGGGTGACGAAAACTTCATTACGTGCTTTCACTACTCCGGCATAATTCACATCTACATTTTGCACGAAAAACCATGTACGGATACAATTGTCTGCCAGTTTACAACCTTGTTCCATGAGTTGCATCACATAGTCGTTCAATAATAGACGGGTCTGGTATTCCGAATTGGCGGCACGATTGAATGCACTACCGCCCCAGAAGTGGCGATAGGCACTGTGTTTCACCTCAAAAAGCCCGTTATGTAAGACTTGTGTCTGTACATCTGTCAACAGGTAAACCCATAAGGCTATTTTTGTTCCGTCCAGCGGGGGCTGTTCCACAATGGAAAGTGCGCAGTCCGAACCTTCGGTTGTCAATGCCAGTAGTGTATCTGCCTGATTGGCAGCGTCACTAAGGAAATAACGTTTGAGGATGGCAACTGCTCCTTTCAATTCTTGGGTAAGTAAATAATCGTAGGTGTTTAATACTGCATTCAGCTGTTCTTCGTATGTATCTTCCGGTTTAGTAGAATGAATGATAATATGATACTCTGAAGCTTCTCCTCCTGCATTATATTTAAAAATCTCTGTTAGCGTCTTTTCAGACTGAATATTCTGTTGTTTTTTGTTGTTCATATCAGTTGGGTAAATAACTATTTATTCTTGCGCACCGTTATTGATCCAGTCGTCAATAAGGGTCAAAATCGGAGATGATACTATTTCTTTTGAGTGATCGTATCCCCAGGTTGAACTAATAGTGGTATTCAATAATGTGTGCAATACGCTTTCTTGCGCACTGCCCGGCTTGACGAGTAACATGCCATCTACTTTCTTCGACGGGCGGTTGACCAGTGCCTCGTAACTTTTGCCTTCTGTCAGATACAGGTTGGCTGCTGCCGAACTACTTCCGCCATGACAGTGTGCGCATGTCGTATTAAATACTTTTTCTTGAATGCCATGGTACATACCTACATTTACAGTTCCCACATCCATAAGGATGGTGTCGTCAACTGCTGTAAGGTCGTCCATTGACTGAAAACTGATAACTCGTTTTCTCAATTTATTAATAACGCACAATTCAATAGTGGTTACTTTATCACTGACTCCTGTCATCGTAACCTGGATCTCATCATCTTCGACCGCCGGAATTGTTTTGGTGACAACGGCATACTCGCTCTCATCATTGAAGCCTGCCACTACAACACTATAACCATCGGGCCATTTACTGATACCATTGATCTTACCGCTCATCTTCAGCGTGCGTCCTTCTTCTGATAGGGTCTCTGTCTTTTCGTAAATACGTCCGTCATCGCATGATGTGATATATGCCAATAACAGTAGATAACCTCCGAAAAGAATGTATTTTTTCATAAACAAATCCTTTCTTGTGCTATTTAGAATGTATACTGAAGTAGAATACTGGCCGAATGTACTGCCAAACCTAAATCGTCGTTATCCCGATCAAGTTGGGTATCATGACCTTTACGGGCAATATACTGGTACATCGCTTGTAACTTCAGATTACAGTTCTTGAAAAAATAGTTCATACCCACGGCTGGCATATTTAGAAAACCATTGGTGTCCATTCCGTTACGGTTGAAGAAATCATAGCGTGCAGCTGCTTGCAGACGGGGGGCAACGAAGTAACCACCTTGTACATAGCCGCCCAGGTAATTATATGACTCGGAAATCTTTTGTCTTTTTGTGAAGCCAACATTCATATAATAGACTTCAGCACCCAGGTAAAGTTTGTTCTTTAGCATTGCAAACTCCAATCCGGCACGATAATCATTGGTACTTTCATTTTCACTTTCTACATTAATAGAAGTAGAAATACCAAACATAATTTTGTCTTCATTCAGCCTGTTCGGATTTCCCTGTGTAGCGGGCATCACTCCTTTAGGCATATAGGTGAAACGTCCGGCGTACAGTAAAGACGGAATGTGCCAGTCATCACTAAATGTTTTTGTTGCTGTATTTACCGCTGCACCCGTACCGTTGAATAAACCGATTTCATACCCGAATTTATCAGCTACCAAACCGTGAATCTCTACACCTAAATCGAATCCGGTGCCAATATTGGGTGTTACCGCATTCAAAGAATAGGGGAGGATAACGGGAGCAGTCAGTGATACTGGCAAACTAGGTAACAATGTTTCTCCCAGTGTTGTCAGGTAGGCATGTGAAAACGGAGTTTTGAATTTACCGACCCGGATGGCAAACTGCTTTTTCAGTTGAACATCAAACCAGGCTTGTTGAAGTAATGCGCCTCCACTGGCTGCCGCATTTATGGAAAGGTTGAAAGATACTTTATCGAAAGCCTTTCCGGTGAATCCGAGTACGGCGTAAGGAACTGAAAATCCGGAGTTGGCTATGTTATCTTGATTGTATGCTTTATCCAGTCCTTCATCGTCGTACCAATTGAAGTTTGCACTGGTCTGTACGAGCAGATAGGGTTTGAATACAAAATCTCCTTTCTTGGTTTCGATAGTGAATCCTTCTCTTCCAGCTAATGATACTACACCATTTTCTGTATCTTCTTCATGTTGTGCCATAGCGGCCAAAGGCATTATGGCAGTCAGCATGGCAATGATTATAAATCTCTTCATAATTACTTTATATATACTACTTTTAGTTTAAAGTGAATTTAAAAATGCAATCAGCGCATCCCGGTCTTCCTTACTCATATTCTTAAATAAGTTCTTTGATGCTTCTCCTTCTCCGCCATGCCACATGATGGCTTCTGTCAGATTGCGGGCACGTCCGTCATGCAAGAAATAAGTATGTCCGTTGACCTTTTCTTGTAAGCCGATTCCCCAAAGAGGGGTAGTACGCCATTCGTTTCCACGTGCCAGCCCGCTTATATAGTTGTCGTTCAGTCCGACTCCCATAATTTCAGAACCCATATCATGTAATAGATAATCAGAATAAGGGTGAATCGTTTGACCGCCTAACCACGGGAGTTGAGTATTATTTAATAAAACACTACCACGTGTCTTAGTGTGTAAAGTGGTCACATGACAGAGATGACATTTGGCTTTATAGAAGTTCTGTTCCCCTTTGATTACTTGCGGATCGTTTACATTACGCCGGGCGGGAACACCAAGACTTTGCATATAGAGATCTACGTTTTCCATCTCTTCTGTGCTGACATCCAGTTGGTCGTAAGAAAGCCCCATCATGCTACCTTGGTTTACTTGTATTTGTCCTTCACAGATTTCTTCCGGATAGCGGCTGTTGGTAACGCCCATATCACTGGAGAATCCCAATTCTACAGTTAAATCGGCATGTTGAGCTTTGTTGCCGGACAATCCCAGACTTCTCACTCCGCGTTCGGTGATGTAATTACATCGTCCGCTGATTCCATATTCGGGATAATTACTTTTTGCTGCAAGTGCTTCAATTTCAACAGGATCTAGTGCCATCATTTGCCCCATGCCTACATGGCGTAATGGAATACGTACGGTACAAAACAAATCTTCCGGTTTGATTTCTTCGGCATACCATTCAGATATAGTATAATTGGGTTTGCAAAGTGTGTAGGCTTCTCCATCAGGGAAAGAAAATGTCTCGTAAGTGTATTCCACAGACAGTTTGCCTTCCGGTTGCACTCCATAGATTGCCTGGTCATGAAGCACACGTCCATAATCTTGAAAGAAAGCTCCGTTTTTACGGGATATGTAGACTAGCATGGAAGAGAATCCATAGCTGCCCGATCCACCCTCTGTCCATAAAGAGGGTTTGGTACGTCCCGCATTCCGGTGGCAACTGCCGCACGAATAACCGGCATAAACGGGACCAAGTCCGCCGCCATGACCGTTGTTACTTGTACGTACATCGTCATATAGTCTGTCACCTCGGGTGAAACGTACATCGTATGCTCCTGTTATCCAATCTGCAGGCGTGTCATAAGCAACAGACGAATTCAAGAAAATAGTTGATGTTCCGGCTGATAGAGCATAGCCCTCCGGAATCTCGATATCCAATATGTCAATTCCGTCATTATTACAGGCAGAGCATGCCAACAGGCAAAAGAAAGAGAATGAATATTTTAGAAAGTGATTCATTGTTTATTGACTTTGTTTCAATAATAAACATACCAAAGAAGTAAAGGTGGATCATTGAATTCCAACCTTTACTTCTCAATAATATCTTAGCTAAGATAAAGCTTTATTGTACTTTACGTGGTTCACCGTTTTTGTAGAGAAGGAATTCCAATGTGTGGAAACCGCGTACATTTTGTGCCGATTCGACAGCAGCTTCATCATCACCTTCACTCCATTCGAGATCGCTCCAACTTTGAGAATTCAGTATTTGTACAATAGCATTCTGATCCAAAGGCCAGCTGTCCATGTTAGGATCAAGTCCCATTTCGTCTACCGGACCGAATAAGAAAGCTTCGCTCTTTTCCCATGGTTCACGGGCAGTGATCCAAGCATCACAAGCTGTTTCAAAAGCACTATTTGACGGATTGTCTGCAAGGGCTATTACTGCATTGTAGAGAGCGTCATTTTTTTCTTTCAAACTTTTGTAGGTAGGCACTACTACTGCATCTACATATTGTGTTACTACAGGATTAAGTACTGCGTCCGTATTGATATTGTTGCTATTATTTGCAATATAGGATTTTAAGTCATTCTTCAGTATACTTTCCAGCTCTGCACAAGCATCCATAGCTGCTACCGTTTCGTTACTGGGAATATGATTACGGAAAGGTTGCGGAATATCCTGAATGGCTTTTGCCGCTTTTTGGATAGCATTCTTTATCTTGGTATCTAATGATGAATTAGCACCGGCGATAACAGTAGATAAAGAATTAGCATTTATATTACCGTCTAAAGAACCGTAATATGCATTCCGGATGGAATAAATGTTATTGGTATAGTCATCACGAGAATGCCAGCTGTACCAGGATTCCACAGCATATAATGCTTCTTCAGTATTTCCGGCTTTATACAAGTTGTATGGGTCACCAATTTTGGCAGTACCGACTTCATTGGCAATTTCCGCGCATTTATCCACGATTTCTTCCACACAGCTCAAGGCGCTTGCGTAAGGAGAGCCACTATGAGCCTTGAACAGGGAAGCATAGCTTTCACCTCCTTTATAGCTTGAATTCCATGCGTTGTAGAGATTGGTTGCATCTGTTTTTAGAAGTGCTGCTACATTTCTCATGTAGTTATGCCAGCTTGATGCGTTTTCAGGAGTGTAATCAATATTGGCAGGATCTACTGTTGGGTTGTCATCATCACTGCTGCAAGAAGTTGTTGTGAATGCTAATCCCAATATTAGGGCTGCGACATAAAAGAATTTTGTTTTCATCATATAAAAATTAAATAATTGATTATTTGTTATTTCTTAATAAACCATCCTATATAGGCAATTCCAATAGAAAATTCGTTTTCACTGTTGTATGACTTTGATACGCCAAAAACTTTATTTGTACCAATCTGGCGGGTTGCATAGTCTGCTTTTATCACTAAGTTTGGCAAAGCGTACCAATTTAATCCCGCTGTCCACATACTTACTTGGCAACGTTTTTCCATCGTTTGCCCTTTTTCCCCTTTCTCTTGTGGGTTGTAGTATTCATAGCGGGCAAATGGATAGATTACCGGAATCTTTTTATTGCCTCCGAAGACCGAGCGGATATTAATGCCGGCTTCTGCTGCATAACTTACGGCATTCTTCGCTACCGGAGCCAGACGGCTGTAAGGCGATTTATTGGATAATTTGACATTTGCCTGACTTACTCCTAATGAATTTCCTAAATTTCCATATAAGATATTACCGCGTGCCGTTACATATTTATTGCGATACTGTGCATCTGCGGTGAAGATTCTTATCGGAATTTTTCCATAGTTTGCATAAGTCTGTTCTTTATCAGAGTTGGCTCCTGCATCTGCACAATAATAAAATGATGCACCTACACGTAAACCGGGAACTCCTTTATAATCTAAACGAAATACATACGCGGGAGAAGTGAAGTTGTCTTCCTCAAAGATTCCCTGTTTGCCACTACCTACCCATGTGTTACGATCGAATCCATTAGGGTTCAGGCCTGCTACCACCATAGCTTGGTAATCGAAGCTTGCATACCCTTTTCCGAAAGAACCAAAGATTTCCAGACCATTTTCATGCCAGGTAGAAGGCAAAAGGCTTGTTTCACCTTCCGGGCGTGAAGTTCCGAAGAAATTGATCGGTTCATGGTGTGCGTTAGTCAATCCTACCGGAACAATAATATGTCCGGCACGTACATTGAGGGAGCGGTGAATTAAACGTGTGATGTGAAATTGTTCGATAGCTACTTCACCTCCTTTTTCAACTTCTGTTTCGTATTCACCGTTTTCGGTGTTTTCTAATTCGAAAGCTGTACCTGTTCCACCAGATTCGAACTCAATCTCTGCACCGAGTATCCATTTGGAATTGAACTTATAATCAAAAGCTAAAACGAAACGGGGAATTGAAATGGTATTCCTGTTTTTCTTTGGATTACCATCGTTTCCTCCATAGAAACGGTTGATGCCATAATCTTTAAAATTAGCGACCATTTCACCGTATCCTCCAAAACGGAATTTTGTATATTCTTCTGTAGAAGAAGAATTACTACTTTTGGAAATTTCTTTTGTCTCCTGTGCTGGAATTGTAAGAGAAGGTAGGAGACTAAGAATAACGATTGCTGTTATTTTTCTCATCTTTTTAATAATTTTATCGGCTGCAAAGTTAGATGAGGTTAAAAAATGTGGCAATACCTAATATTAGGCATAGTTGTTTCTTAAATTCAGTATATGTAGGTAATTTTAATCTAAAGAGTAAAAAAAATATAGTAGTAGATAAAATAAAACAGACAAAGGTGTATTCCAGTATGATAATTTTTACTGATATACACCTTTGTCTGTTGTTAGTGTGTAGAGTTGTCTTTATTATTTCATAGTGTCACCGATTTTGTTTGTAATTGAGCGAATCGTTTCTTCTACAACCAGTTTCCTTGAGTATATCTACCATCAGGAAACTACCTTTTCAGAAACGATTCAACTCAGACAAACTACATACAAACAAAGCTAAACTTATGCTAAGGTTATCGCTTAAACTGCCATCTTTATACCTTCTTTTTTACTGCAATATCGTTTGCATTGCTGGCAAAGGTCATATCCCAGCATGGCTCCTAAAATAAAATCTTCTTCAGCAGTCAGTTGGTTTAAAGGACGGATGATGATATGCCGCATGGCTTCCATACATTCTGCCTTTCCAAAAAACAGGTTGATTTTATTGGTACCTACTTCCTGTATCATATAACTGATCTTTTGATTTTTCAATCGGCGGATGGCAAATTCTTCGTGCTCTTTACTCATTGTGTAAAGTACCATGTTGCGTACGCCTTTCTTAAACTCATAAATATGATTAAGAAAAATTCGGATTTCGCCGGGGATGATTCTTTCAGTTGCCATGATGCAAAGTATTCTTTTTATGTTAAGGTAAAATTAGCTAATTTCTTGTTTCACTTGTTCAGCCCATGCGCTGATACGTTCGTCTGTTTTGCTATCTTCGTTGACTTCGTCAAGTGGAAGACCTACAAACTTACCGTCTACGACGGCAATGGAAGAATCGAAGGTATAGCCTGCAGTATCTGTTGCTCCACAGAATTTGCAGTGGGTATCTTTCAGATCTTCATAAAGAATACCTATTGCGTCACAGAATGTGTCGCTATACGAGTCAGAGTCGCCGCAACCGAACAGGGCTACAGATTTGTGGGATAAATCACACTTCTTTAAAACTTTTACTCCATCGTACCAGTCATCTTGAAGTTCGCCTGCTCCCCATGTGGAAGAGCCGAGCACCAATACATCATATTCATTGACTAATGCCTCTGTTAGCTTGGATACATCAAATACATCTGCCGATGGTACATCTAATTTCTCTGCAATTCGACGGGCAAGGTCTTCTGTTGTTCCTGTTGTGGAACCATAAAATACACCAATTTTATTCATCTTTGATTCGTTTTTAAATGTAACGCTGCAAAGATAGAGGGTCTTAAAGAAATAGGAAATCCCCATTTATAGTGGAATAATTGCTTTATTCTCATTATAAATGGGGATAGCATAACGTTTCGGATCTATAAATAGGTTAAAGCCAACAAACCTGATATAAATCTTAAAATATAGCAGAAAACGATTAATGATGGAACAAGCGAATGCCTGTGAATGCCATTGCCATATTGTACTTGTCGCATGTACCGATAACATGATCATCTCGTACAGAACCTCCCGGTTGTGCGATATAGCTTACACCGCTTTTGTGTGCACGTTCGATATTGTCTCCGAAGGGGAAGAATGCGTCAGAGCCTAAAGCTACGCCAGTCATTGTATCCAGCCATGCACGTTTCTCTTCGCGGGTCAGGACTTCCGGCTTTTCTGTAAAAAACTGTTGCCAAACGCCGTCTGCCAATACGTCATCATGATCTTCTGAAATATAAACGTCGATAGTATTATCACGATCTGCACGGCGGATTTTTTCAATCCAAGGCAGGTTCATCACTTTCGGATGTTGGCGGAGATACCAGATATCTGCTTTATTTCCTGCAAGGCGCGTGCAGTGAATGCGTGACTGTTGTCCTGCACCGATACCAATCGCTTGTCCGTCTTTTGCATAACATACGGAATTGGATTGTGTATATTTTAAGGTGATTAAAGAAATGATTAGGTCACGTTTGGCTTCAGCTGGAATTTCCTTGTTTTGTGTGGGCATTTCCTTCAAAAGACTTTCGTCTATTTTCAGTTCGTTTCTGCCTTGCTCAAAAGTCACTCCGAAAACATCTTTGTGTTCAATAGGAGCCGGGCGGTAAGCCGGATCTATCTTGATCACATTGTAAGTTCCTTTTCTTTTATTTTTCAGGATTTCCAGAGCTTCGGGAGTGTAATCCGGTGCAATCACACCATCGGATACTTCACGGTTGATAATGCGTGCAGTCTCTTCATCACAAGTATCGGACAATGCGATGAAGTCTCCGTAAGAAGACATACGGTCGGCACCACGTGCGCGTGCATAGGCTGTTGCCAGTGGAGACAGTTTTACATCATCCACAAAATAGATTTTCTTCAGAGTGTCACTCATTTCTACAGCCACAGCAGCACCTGCCGGGCTGACGTGTTTGAATGATGCGGCAGCCG
>ERZ857775.2654-NODE-2654-length-16588-cov-6.142926_pt1 | contig 16588 bp, 6 predicted proteins | sample MGYA00519698_ERZ857775 | MGnify/ENA primary metagenome ERZ857775 (study PRJEB31778, sample SAMEA3449363) | human gut metagenome | biome: human gut; feature: human-associated habitat; material: faeces | place: United Kingdom | collected 2010/2012 ...
ACCAGCGGGTGAAATCCTTATCACGGCTATAGAAATAGTGTCCCGGAGGGAACTGTCCGTATGTGGTGGCGAAGCCTTCGAGTCCTTTCAGTTCAGAAGAAATAAGGAGATGCCCTTCGTCGTCGTAGCCGATATAGAGGGGGATGACGCCGATCGGGTCGCGGGCAATCAGATAGCTGTCGTCCGTTTCGTCGTAGAGAGCGAACCCGAAAATGCCGCTCAGCTTTTCCACACATCCCACACCGTACTTGCGGTAGAGGGCGAGGATGACCTCGCAGTCGCTTCCGGTCTGGAATTCGTATTCGTCTTTCAACTGTTCGCGGAGTTCGCGGTGGTTGTATATCTCGCCGTTGACGGTGAGGATCAGTTGGCCGTCTTTGCTTCTCAGAGGTTGGCCGCCGGATGCAGGATCGACGATGGAGAGGCGTTCATGGGCGAGGATGGCGGTCTTGCCTTGATAGATACCGCTCCAGTCCGGACCGCGGTGACGGATGCGTTTACTCATTTTCAGGGCTTGCTGACGGAGGTCGGCGGCGTTGCTATGGATGTTGAAGATTGCTGTAATACCACACATGTTAATTAAATTTTAAAAGTTGAAATTATTTGTTTTTGAGATACTGGTCGATGGCAGCGGCGACCTTGCGGCCGGAGGCCATGGCACGGACAACGAGGCTGGCCCCGCTGACGGCATCGCCGGAGGCGAAGAGGTTGGTGTCGGCTATCTGGTTGGTGACCGGATCGACGGCGATGTTACCGCGTGCGTCGACGGCAAGGGAAAGTTCTTTGACGAGGCCTTCCTGTTCGGGATGTATGAAACCCATCGCAAGAAAGACGAGGTCGGCTTCGATCACTTCCGTGCGGCCAGTCTTGCGCATTTCCGGTCGGCCTTCCTTTTCGGTCGGTTGCCATTTTACCTCTTCGACTTCGACACCTTTCAGGGTGTTCTTATCTCCGATGAAGCGGACGGAAGCGAGGTTCCAGCGACGGATGCATCCTTCTTCATGACTGCTGCTTGTTTTCAGTACTTGCGGATATAAGGGCCAAGGAGTTGCCGGGTTATGTCCGACAGGTGGCTGTGGCATGATCTCGATTTGCGTCACGCTCGCGGCTTTGTGGCGGTTGGCTGTCCCGACACAGTCGCTTCCCGTATCGCCGCCACCGATGACAAGGACTTTTTTGCCTTTGCAGTTGATGATGTCTTTAGACGGGATAACGATGCCTTCGAGGATACGATTCTGTTGTGACAACAGTTCGAGGGCGAAATGGACACCTTTCAGATTACGCCCTTCGATAGGGAGGTCACGTGGTATTTCGGAGCCGATGGCGACACAAACGGCATCGAACGTCAAGGCGATCTCTTTGGCAGATACTTCGCTGCCGACCATCGTGTTAACTTTGAAGACGATCCCTTCCTGTTCCATCAACCGGATACGGCGGTCGATGATGTTCTTCCCTAATTTGAAGTTCGGAATACCGAAGCGGAGCAGGCCACCCGGGAGTTCGTCCTTTTCGAATACGGTCACTTCATATCCCCGGCGGTTCAGTTGGTTGGCGGCTGTCAGTCCGGCCGGGCCACTGCCGATCACCGCCACCCGTTTGCCGTTACGGACAGGACGGATCGGTTGGATATATCCTTCTCGGAAAGCGGCCTCTACGATGGAGGCTTCGTTCTCACGTATCGTGACAGGCTCGTCGCAGCTCAGTTTCAGCACACAGCTTTTCTCGCAAAGGGCGGGGCAGATGCGTCCGGTAAACTCCGGGAAGTCGCAGGTCTGTTCCAGCACATGGAAGGCCTCGCGCCATTTGCCTTTATAGAGCAGGTCTTGCCATTCGGGTTGTTTATTGCCTAACGGGCAGGCCCAGTGGCAGAAGGGCACGCCGCAGTCCATGCAGCGAGAGGCTTGTCTGCGGCGGTCACTGCTGTTGAGCGTTTGTTCTACTTCGCTAAAATCGTCGATGCGTTCATGGACGGGACGATATCCGGCCTCTTGCCGGTGTATGGTGAGGAATGCTTTTGGATTTCCCATGTTGGTAATTGATTGTTTATACTGATACTTTTTCTTTCTTCATAATTTGGCCCGGATGGGTACGTCTCTCTGCCGTTTTAGTAGTCGCGCTGCATCTCAGCGATCTTTTGCTGCAACTTCTTCATCTGCTCTTCCTGCAAGACCTTTTTGTATTCGATCGGGACGATCTGGATGAACTCATCTACATACTTGTTCCAGTTGTCGAGCATCTTGCTTGCGAGGTGGCTACCGGTGAAATGGTAATGCTTGCGGATCAGCTCGTGCAGTTCTTTACGTGTCGTACTGTCTTCGATCAGCGAGAGTTCGACCATCTCCATATTGCAGTAGTAGTCGAAGTCCCCTTCCTTGTTCCACACATAAGCGACACCACCGCTCATGCCAGCGGCGAAGTTGCGCCCTGTACGTCCGAGAACCACCACGCGTCCTCCGGTCATATATTCGCAGCAGTGGTCGCCGACCCCTTCCACGACAGCGATAGCACCGGAGTTGCGCACGCAGAAACGTTCGCCTACACGTCCGTTGATATATACTTCGCCACTTGTCGCCCCGTATATCAGGGTGTTTCCGGCAATCGTGTTGTTCTCGGCTATGAAAGTCGACCGTACCGGAGGCATCACGCTGATGCGCCCACCACTCAAGCCTTTGCCTAAATAATCGTTGGCTTCCCCTTCGAGGCGGAAGTTGACACCGTGTGCAAGGAAGGCGCCGAAGCTTTGTCCGGCCGAACCTTTGAATTTGATATTAAGTGTATGTTCCGGCAGTCCGGCGTCGCCGTATCGTTTGGCAATCTCGCCAGAGAGCATAGCGCCTACCGAGCGGTCGGTGTTGGCTATGGCATAATCCAAGGAAATCTCCTGCCGGTGCTCGATGGCCGGCATAGCATGCAGGATAATGTCTTGATCTTTTACATGTCCGGTCAGATGCACCTGTTCCGTCGTATGCCGGATGGCATTTGTCGCCGCTTGTGCCGGGATGTGCAGCAATTTGGAGAAATCGATCAATGCGTATTTGCCAGATGCTGACGAAGTAGAGGAGAGCCGATCGATCAGGTCCGTGCGTCCGATAATGTCGTCTAACCGCCTGAAGCCCATCTCTGCCAAATATTCCCGAACCTCTTCAGCGAGGAAGGTGAAGAAGTTCACTAAATATTCGTGACGTCCATGGAAACGTTTGCGCAGTTCCTCGTCTTGAGTGGCGACACCTACCGGGCAGGTGTTCATGTGGCATTTGCGCATCATCACGCAGCCCAGCACGATCAGGGCGGAAGTAGCGAAACCGAACTCTTCGGCTCCCAGCAGAGCCATCAGGACGATGTCGCGCCCGGTCTTCAACTGTCCGTCTGTTTGCAATCGGACCTGCCCGCGAAGGTTGTTCATGACTAAGGTTTGTTGTGTCTCCGACAATCCCAGTTCGGGGGGCAGTCCGGCATATCGGATGGAGCTTATTGGCGAAGCACCTGTTCCCCCTTCGGCACCTGATATGACGATGCGGTCGGCCTTCGCTTTTGCCACGCCCGCTGCAATTGTCCCGACGCCGCTTTCCGATACCAGCTTCACGCTTATCTCGGCACTCGGGTTGATGTTTTTCAAGTCGAAGATCAGTTGTGCCAGGTCTTCGATCGAGTAAATATCATGGTGAGGGGGAGGAGAGATCAGTGAGATACCCGGAATGGAGTGGCGTGTTTTGGCAATCACGTCGTTAACCTTGAATCCCGGCAACTGTCCGCCTTCGCCCGGCTTCGCGCCCTGGGCAACCTTGATCTGTATCTCGTCCGCATTCACTAAATATTCGGCTGTCACGCCAAAGCGTCCGGAAGCCACCTGCTTGATGGCGGAACGGAGGGAGAGGCCGTCTTTGCGGGGGATGAAACGGGTGGAGTCTTCACCCCCTTCCCCGGTGTTGCTGCGTCCGTGTATCTTGTTCATCGCCATTGCCATCGTCTCGTGTGCCTCCTTGCTGATCGAACCGAAGCTCATGGCGCCCGTGACGAAACGCTTCATGATCTCGCTTGCCGGTTCCACCTCTTCGACCGGAATGGGGTTTCCCGTCCGGAAGGTAAGGAAGTCGCGGAGGAAAACCGGTGCGTCTTTTTCGTCTACGAGATGCGTATATTCCTTGAATTTCTTGTAGCTACCTAATCGGGTCGCTAGTTGAAGGGCCGAGATCGTCTCCGGGTTCCATGCGTGTTTCTCACCGTCTTTTCGGAAGTTGTATAGTCCTTTATGTTCAAGAGTCAGGTTGTCCACCGTTCCACCGAAGGCCTGATGATGCAGGGCGATGGCGTCGGCTGCTATTTCTTGTAGGCGGATACCGCCTACATTGCTGGCTGTCCCGCCGAAATAGGTATCGATGAGTGCGGTCGAGAGTCCGACTGCCTCAAACAGTTTGGCGCCGCGATAGCTGCGGATCGTACTGATCCCCATCTTGCTCATGACCTTGAACAGGCCTTTGCAAAGCGCTTTGATATAGTTCTTGCGCGCCATCTCGTAGTTGAGTTGTATCTCCTGTTTGTCCACCATATTCTGAAGGATGGCGAACGACATATATGGATTGATGGCACTTGCCCCATAGCCTAAGAGCAGGGTGGCATGCATCACTTCGCGCATTTCCCCCGTTTCCACCACCAAAGCGGTCTGCACACGTTTCTGTACGGAGATCAGGTGATGGTGTACGGCGCTGACGGCAAGGAGCGAAGGGATAGGGGCATGGGTTTCATCCACGTCCTTATCGCTCAGGATGATGTAGTTCACACCGTCTGCGACAGACTGTTCCGCCTGCTTGCAAAGCCGGTCGAGGGCGGCTTTCAGTCCTTCGCTGCCTCGCGACACTTCGAAAAGCATCGGCAGCTTGACGGATTTGAAACCTTTGTAGCGGATATTGCAAAGAATGTCCAATTGTGTGTTGGTCAGTATCGGATGGGCGAGGCGCACCATCTTGCAATGTGTTTCATTCGGGATGAGGATGTTGCTCCCTACGGCGCCGATATATTCTGTCAGGCTCATAACCAATTCTTCACGAAGCGGATCGATCGGCGGGTTCGTCACTTGGGCGAACTGTTGGCGGAAATAGTTGAACAACAGTTGAGGGCGCTCGGAAAGGATGGCCAGCGGCGTGTCGTTTCCCATCGAACCGACCGGCTCTGCACTACCTGTGCACATCGGGGTGATGATGCATTCGATATCTTCGCGGCTATACCCGAAGGTGCGTAGCATCCTGTCATATCCGGCAACGGTGTGCGGTACACGGCGTCCCGACTTCAGTTCGTCCAGTTCTACCCGGTTGTTTGCCAGCCATACATGGTAGGGCTGTGCGTCGGCAAGTTGCTTTTTCAGTTCGCCGTCGTAATAAATCCTGCCTTCTTCCGTATCGACCAGCAGGATTTTGCCCGGTTGCAGACGCCCCTTTTCCTCTATTTCATCAGGTTCGAAGTCCATTACGCCCACTTCGGACGCCACGACCATCATGCCGTTTTTCGTGATCAGGTAGCGTGCCGGGCGCAAGCCGTTGCGGTCGAGCATTCCTCCGGCATACCGTCCGTCGCTGAAGAGTAGGGCGGCCGGGCCATCCCACGGTTCCATCAGGATAGAATGGTATTCGTAGAACGCTTTCAGGTCTTCCGATATCGGGTTTTTCTCATTGAAACTTTCCGGGACCAGCATCGCCATGGCATGTGGCAGGCTCATGCCGGACGCCACGAAAAATTCCAGTACGTTGTCCAGCGAAGCACTGTCGCTCATACCTGGCTGGATGATCGGGCGTATCTCGTCTATGTTTGGGATACGGGGAGAGGACAGGACGCTTTCACGTGCTTCCATCCAGCCACGGTTGCCCCGTATCGTATTGATTTCCCCGTTGTGTGCCAGGAGACGGAACGGTTGTGCCAGACTCCAGGTCGGGAATGTGTTTGTACTGAAACGGGAGTGGACGAGTGCCAGTCCGCTTGTCAGATAGTGGTTGGCCAGATCGGGGAAATAATGGCGAAGCTGCATTGATTCCAGCATACCTTTATATATGATACTTTTGGTGGAAAGCGACACCACGTAGAAATCTTTCCTATCCGGTATGTCGGATGCCGCCACCCGCTTCTCGATCCGTTTACGAATGATGTAGAGTTTCAGCTCCAACATCTGCTGGTCGTCGCATCCGGTGATAAACACCTGTTTAATATCCGGCTCCGTGTCTCGTGCGTCGTTTCCTAAGATGTCCGTGTTGACAGGTACTTTGCGCAGATGCATCAAGGTCAGTCCTTCCTTTTCGATCTCTTCGATCATAAAACTGAGGATGGCCGAACGTTGTTCCTCGTCTTTCGGAAAGAAGACCAGTCCGGTTCCGTACTTGCCCTTTTCCGGTACGGGGATGCCTTGCAGTAAGATAAACTCGTGTGGAATTTGCAACAGGATGCCTGCACCGTCGCCGGTCTTGTTATCCGCTCCTTCCGCACCTCGGTGGCGCATGTTTTCCAATATTTTAAGGGCTGATTCCACTATGCCGTGCGATTTACCACCATGGACGTTTACGACCAGCCCTACGCCGCAAGCGTCATGCTCGTTGGTAGGATCGTATAATCCTTGTTTATTGTTCAAATTGCTCCTTATATCCATTATTAGTTGACCTTATGTTTGTGAAATATTTGATTTGTTTATCAAATTGCTTGACAAATATATGTTATTTGTTTCAAAATGTAATAATATTGAGCGCGGATAAGGAGAGGCTTTTTTATTCTATAGATTGGTTTGTTTCTATTTGAAAGTGTTTTGCTGATTTGTGTGATAATTTGTAATGAAAATATTGTTTAATTCTTTCAAATAGAAAGTATATCGTATTCTTTCGATACGTATTCTTGGAGGATAATAAAGGAGAGGATGGAATGAAATTTACCGGATGCGACCTGCCGCAGACGATACAGGGATGCGCACTCGTCTGCGGCAGGCAATGTATGTGTCAGGTTACACCTGCAATACCAGAATAAAGCGGCTGCCTTTTTTGTATTCGGGGTCTATGGACAGTGTGCCGTTCATCTTCGAAGCAATCAGGGAGCAGATGGGTAATCCCAGTCCGTCTCCATCGGCCAGGTCCTTGATTTCGGTAAAAGGTTTGAAGATCGCCACCTGCTTTTCAGCGGGGATACCCGGACCGTTGTCGGTTACGATAAACTGACAGAGATGGGCCCCTTTCTTTTTGAATTCCAACTTGATTTTGCCTGATGTCGTGTAGATCGCCGCATTTTTCAGCAGGTGCAGCAAGATGCGTTGTAGCTGTTCGGCATTTGTCTTGATTTCGATCTTCGGGATATCAGTAGTGACTTCAACGCCCGGACGGACATCCTCTTTTACCTGTTCCATCACTTTCTCGCAGAAAGAGCTGACATTAAAAGATTGTGCTTCGTAGGTTTCCAGCAAGGAGTTTTCCAACAAAGAAAGTTCTTGTATATGGTCTCCGAACTGTTTCAGGGCATCGACACGGGCTTGTATGGCTTTCGCCTGTCCGGGGGCCATAGTTTGCAATCCGGCTACCGATTTGCTCATTTCGTCCAGTGTCGGTTCCATCTGCGCCGATATGCTTTGGATGAACCCGGTCTGTTGTTCGCTGTGCTCGGTGATGGTCTGGATGATCTTCTTCAGCTTCCGGTTCAGGAGGATGAAACGCATGACCAGGAATGCCAGGAACGCCAATGCGGCAATTAAAATGGCGGCCAACGTGCAGAGCCCGGCGATGATATACTGCTTGGCTGATAGCCGGTCTTCTTTTTCCTGTATCGTTTGCAGGCTGCTATCGTATTTTTGTTGCAAGGCATCCAATTTGTCTTCTGCGGTAAGCATCTTTACGGAATCGGTCCATACCATATATTTCTCGTAGGTTTGCTCCATCAACGAGGTATTATTGGCTTTGCGAGCAATCGCGATCAGGTTTTGATAGCATTCGCTGACTTTGTCGTATTCTTTTTTTCCCGGTATTGGCTGATGAGCTTGTTGAATGCTGCGTCTCCTTCTTTTTTCTGTCCGAAGATATAGAAATAATCGGTTTGTGTGTACAACAGTTCTTCGGTAAGTTCGGGATTGCCTGATTCTTCGGCCAGGTTGTCCAGGGTGTTAAGCTGGAGCTGTGCCTGTGCGGCGTTTCTCAGCTTGATATACATTTGCAGGCGCTCTTTTGTTATCATAAAACGCAGGCCGTACAGTTTCTTTTGCTCTGTTTGTTCCTGATTCGCCACTATCTGGCTCATTTGCCGGCAGAGGTCGAACGCTTCCTGATAGTAGTTCTCGCGGTAATAGAGGGAGGCCGCCTGTGTACCGCATTCGATTGCTTGCGTTATTTTTCCTTCATTTGCGTAATCCTTATATGCTTGGATATAAAGATAGCGGGCTTTCGTATAGTCTTTGTTCTCAAAGCTACTTTGTGCCTGTTGCTTAAAATTGTCCGCATTGTTTTGTGCCTGAAGGGAAACACAAAAACAGATAATGAGGGCGATAATAAAGTTGTAAATTCTCATAATTTGAATTTTAACGTTAGACAAATATACTAATTTCTTTGTAATAGGGAATATGAAAATGTGAGATTTCTTAGTCAAGAGCCAAGAGTCTTAGAGTTCTCTCGGCTTCTCTTCGTCCGAAGGAGTGGTAGTATCTCTCGTTTTCGGCAGGAGATTATTATCAAAATGACAATATGGGAAAGATAGTCGAGAAAGGATTTTTTTGGTGTGGTTGCTTGAGGATAAAAGAAAAAATGTATTTTTGCTACAAAACAAAAATGTAGCCCATGAAAGACATAACCTTTGTTGACCTGGAAGTAACGCTGAACACCTGCCGGGTAGTGGATATCGGAGCTGTCCGATCCGACAGAACTCCTTTTCATGAAAATTCCTTTGATAATCTGTTGCTTTTTTTGCATCAGGTACCTTATATTGGCGGGCATAATATATTAAAACATGACCTTTCTTATTTGAAACCTCAGTTTGAGAAAGCAGGCTGCCGACAACCGAAAATAATTGATACGCTCTATTTATCCTCGTTGCTGTTCCCGGAAAAACTGCATCATCAACTGTCCAAGGATGATAAGTTACAGGCTGATAAACCCAATAACCCGGTAAACAATTCGCTGAAATCGTTGTTGTTATTCGAGGAAGAACAAAACGCTTTTGAACGCTTGGATAGTATGCTGAAAATGATCTATTACGGGTTATTACATGATACGGATGAGTTCGGCGGCTTTTTTGATTACATAGATTATGCACCGGATATTCTGGATGATTTATCGGGTAGTATCCTTGAGCGTTTCAGTAAAGACATCTGTATATCTTCTCCGCTTGCTGAATTGATCACCTCTTATCCGGTGGAATTGGCTTATGGCCTGTCTTTGATTAATTGTTGGAATAGCAGTTCCGGCATTCCGCTTTGGGTATTGCATAATTACCCGAAGGTAGGATGGGTGATGAAGCGTTTGCGGGATACGCCTTGTGAAAATAACGAATGTGCTTATTGCAGAGGAGCATTTAACGGTAAGGAAGGACTGAAATATTTTTTCAAATATGATTCGTTCCGTACCTATGAAGGAGAAGATCTGCAGCAGAAAGCGGTGGAGGCTGCGATTGAAGGAGAATCTCTTTTGGCTGTTTTTCCGACAGGCGGAGGAAAATCCATCACATTCCAGCTCCCGGCTTTGATGAGCGGTAAACGGATAAAAGGACTTACTGTCGTTATCTCTCCCTTGCAATCCCTGATGAAGGACCAAGTGGATAACCTGTGGAAAAATGAAATCATGGATGTTGTTACCATCAACGGGATGTTAGACCCGGTGGAACGTGCCCATGCTATCCAAAGGGTGGAAGAAGGGTCGGTTTCCATCTTGTATATATCGCCGGAGTCGCTTCGTTCGAAAACGATAGAACGGTTGTTGGTCGGGCGGAAAGTGGTTCGTTTCGTTATTGACGAGGCACACTGTTTCTCAGCTTGGGGACAGGATTTCCGTGTGGATTATCTATATATAGGTGATTTCATACGTCTGTTACAGGAACAAAAAGGAGGGAAGCAGGCGATACCGATGTCCTGTTTTACAGCCACTGCCAAGCAGAATGTAATACAAGATATCAAAGACTATTTTTTCGAAAAGCTAAATATACGCTTTAAAACATTTTGTTCGGGAAGTACCCGCAAAAATCTAAAATACAAAGTTTTCAAGGTAGAAAATGAAGATGAAAAATATGGACTGTTACGGAGTATCATTGAAGACCATGATTGTCCGGCTATAGTTTATGTTTCCCGTACCCGTACGGCAGCCAAAGTTGCCACGCGCTTGCAGCAGGATGGTTTTTCGGCCGGTACTTTTCACGGAAAGATGGAAACCCGGATGAAAACATCCAGTCAGAATGATTTCATAGACAATAAAATCCGGATAATGGTCGCTACCTCTGCTTTTGGAATGGGGGTCGACAAGAAAAATGTCGGTTTGGTGGTTCATTACGAGATATCGGATTCATTGGAAAATTATGTGCAGGAGGCTGGTAGAGCCGGACGTGACGAATCAATTGAGGCGGATTGTTACGTTCTTTTCAACGAAGAGGATCTGGACAAGCACTTCTATTTGCTAAACCAGACCAAACTGCGTATTAAAGAGATACAGCAGGTTTGGAAAGCAATTAAAGAACTTACCAGTTCCAGGATTTCGTTGTCAGCTCTTGAACTTGCCCGTAAAGCTGGTTGGAATGAAAATATTCTGGACGTGGAAACGCGTGTAACCACTGCAATAGCCGCGCTTGAGGAGGCCGGTTATATTCGGCGGGGGCAAAACAATCCATGTGTTTTTGCTGATAGTATCCTTGCGAAAACAGCTCAGGAGGCTATCGATAGAATAACAGTCTCTCCACGTTTTGATGACACTCAAAAGGAAGAAGCGATACGTATCATCAAAAAATTAATTTCGACGAGAAGCCGCAAGCATGTAAATGGCGAGATCCCGGAATCTCGTATCGATTATATCTCGGACCATTTGGGGATATCCCGGCAAGAAGTGATGCTGGTCATTCGCTTGTTGCGGGAAGAGAATATTCTGGCAGACGCTTGTGACTTGACAGCTTATATAAAAAAAGGTGAAAACAGCAATCGTTCGCTTGAAACGGTCCTTCTTTACAACCGTCTTGATGAATATCTTTTATCCGTTTTTACCGCAAAAGAACAATCTTTCAATCTGAAAGAGCTACGGAAAGAAGCCGAGATCGAGACTGGAAAAAGTATTTCGCCAGATAAGCTAAACAGACTCCTTAATTTTTGGTCTGAAAAGAACTGGATCAAACGGATATACTTGGATAAAGCGCATAATTATGTCACGATTGCCCGTACCGGATCGGTCCTCGATCTGGAAGAACTGACGGAAGGGAGGCATCTCTTGTCTGATTTCATCATTCGTTATTTGTTTGAGAAAACAGGACAGTCCAGCGAGCTGGAACAGAGCGGAAATATTTTGGTCGAGTTTTCCATGCTTGAGCTGAAAGAGGCGTATGAGAAGGATGTCAGGAAACAATTGTTTGGGCATACCATTCGGATGGAAGACATTGAAGATACTCTTTTGTATCTTTCGCGGATAGAAGCCTTACAGATCGAAGGTGGCTTCTTGGTGTTATACAACCGATTGCAGATAGACAGATTGGTTCTGAATAATAAGATGCAATATAAACAGGATGATTATCATAAACTCGAACTGTTTTATGCCAATAAGATCCAGCAGATTAATATTGTCGGTGAATATGTACGGAAAATGCTTTCCGGTAATAGCGATGCATTGGAATTTGTTGACGACTATTTCCAACTGAATTATTCGTCATTCCTCCAAAAATATTTCCCTGGTAAACGGAGGGATGAGATTAACCGGAAAATGACGAATACCAAACTTCAGCGGTTATTGGGGGAATTGTCCGAAACACAATTGGAGATTGTCAAGGATGACCGTCCCGGTTCTATAGTCGTCATGGCGGGACCCGGAAGTGGAAAGACACGTGTACTTGTTCATAAACTGGCTTACTTGCTGTTGGAGGAAGATGTCAAGCACGAACAACTCTTGATGCTGACTTTTTCTCGTGCTGCTGCGAGCGAATTCAGACGACGGTTATGGGATTTGATAGGGACTGCTGCTGGTTATGTTGAGATCAAGACTTTCCACTCTTATTGTTTCGACCTGTTAGGGCTGCAAGGTTCTTTAGAACAATCATCTTCCGTAATTATCGATGCTGTGGGAAAAATAGACAATGGAGAAGTAGAGATAAATCGTATTACAAAAACGGTTCTGGTGATTGATGAGGCGCAGGATATGACTGAAGACGAGTTTGCACTGGTGGAGGCGCTTATTCGTAAAAATGAGGACTTGAAGGTGGTCGCGGTAGGTGACGATGACCAGAATATTTACAGTTTCCGTCGTTCGAATTCCCGATATATGAGAAAGCTGGTCGATGAATACGGTGCTCGTACGCATGATTTGCTGGTCAATTTCCGAAGCAAAAAGTGTTTGGTTGAGTTTGCGAATCGTTTCTGGGAAACTATACCTGAAAGAATGAAGCAGTCGCGGATCATTTCTCACGACCAGGATGAAGGTGAGATCCGTATCGTTCAATACCAGTCGCCGAATATGGTTATACCATTGGTGCAGGATATTTGTGCAACCCCTCTGATCGGAACGACCTGCGTATTGACTCAGACAAACTGGGAAGCGATACAGGTTGCCTGTTTGTTGAAAGATAAATGTATGCCAGTCCGTTTGATTCAGTCGAACGAGGGTTTCCGTCTGTGCGATATGGATGAGATGCGTTTCTTCAACCGGATTTTAGGATCGCAAGCGGAGGTTCATCTGATAGATGAAGTATGCTGGGCTGAGGCAAAACAAGCTATTAAAAATGAATATTGTGAAGCTGCTTCTTGGGAAATTTGCCGGGGGATTATTCAGAATTTCGAACAACTTTATCCCTGTAAGTATCGTTCGGATTGGGAAACGTATCTGTTTGAATCGAAGCTGGAAGATTTCTATGCCGTTCGGGGAGAAACTATCGTTGTTTCTACGATTCACAAGGCAAAAGGGAAAGAGTTTGATAATGTCTTTCTGCTTTTAAACGATAATAGGGATTTATTAGGGGATAATCAGCCTGTCACGGATGAAAAGAGACGTGAGATTTATGTAGCACTCACACGTGCCAAAAATAAGTTATCGATCCATTTGAATAGCTATTATCCGGAAATTTTCGGCAATGAGGAAAAAATTATCCGGTTCGATAAGGCTTATTATCCGATGCCGGAACGTTTACTGTTCTTGCTTACGCATCGCGATGTATGGTTGGATTTTTTCAAAGATGCAAGGAGGCAGGAGGCGATTGGAAATCTGAAAAGTGGCATGCCATTGCGGTTGATGGAGGGCGGTTGTTGCGATTCGTCGGATAAGGAAGTTGTCCGTTTTTCAAACAGTTTCAAAAAAGAGATCGAGAAATGGCTGGATAAGGGATATGAACTGAAAGAGGCACGCGTTAATTTTGTCGTGTATTGGAAAAAAACGGGAGAAGAAGAGGAGGTAAAAGTTCTTTTACCGGAAATAGTGTTGGTAAAGGTGAGAAACTTAAATGTTTCGGAATTGATGATTTTATAAATGTGGAGGATGATATGAAAATACTGGAAACGGAACGATTGTTATTACGGGGATTGGAACAAGGAGATTTTAAGGATGTGTGCAAACTGTTGCAGGACGATGAAGTCATGTATGCCTATGAAGGGGCATTCAACGATCAGGAAGTGCAAAACTGGCTGGATAGGCAGTTCGGACGGTACCGGCACGACGGCTTCGGTTTATGGGGAGTGGTTGAGAAAGGTAGCAACGAACTGATTGGGCAGTGTGGTATTACTTATCAGGAATTTGACGGAAAACGAGTCCCTGAAATCGGTTACCTTTTTAGAAAGGAGTTTTGGCATAAGGGTTTTGCTATCGAAGCTGCTGTCGCTTGTCGGGAGTATGCTTTCCATACGCTTGGTTTCGAAGAGGTTTATTCGATCATACGGGATACCAATATTGCTTCCCAAAAAGTAGCGCGGCGCAATGGCATGCAAAAAGTGGCAACCTTCATAAAGCATTACCGAGGGGTGGACATGCCGCATTTTGTTTATAAAGTCAGTTTGTGTAAATGAGAAATCCAAAAGCGATTTCCCAGAACAAAATCGCTCTGATAATGATTATATAAAAAAGCCTTTTGCTTTCTTACGATCCGTATGTGATGAAAGGGCTTTTTCTTTTTATTTGGTAGATTTGTTGAAAGAATATTGTTTTATAGAATAATTTAACTAAATGGTAGATAAAATGATTATTTCTATTAATGTGTCAAATAAACTTCGTTTACATGAACATTATGTAATATAGTATGAGTATCTTTGCAGTCAAAATAAACAAGATAGAACCAAATGGAAGTACTTAAACACGAGTGTGGAGTTGCCATGGTCCGGTTACTAAAGCCTTTGGAATATTATTATCAGAAGTATGGAACTTGGATGTATGGGCTCAATAAGCTCTATTTGTTGATGGAAAAGCAGCATAACCGTGGTCAGGAAGGAGCCGGTTTAGCATGTGTCAAGTTGGAAGCCAGCCCCGGCGAAGAATATATGTTTCGGGAAAGAGCATTAGGCACAGGAGCCATCACCGAGATATTCGCAGCTGTTCATGAGCATTACAAGGATTTGCCGCCTGACAAACTGAACGATCCGCTTTTTGCTAAAACAAACCTTCCTTTTGCAGGAGAGCTTTATATGGGGCACCTGCGTTACAGTACAACCGGTAAGTCCGGTATTTCCTATGTCCATCCTTTTTTACGCCGTAACAACTGGAGAGCCAAGAATCTCGCTCTTTGCGGTAATTTCAATCTTACTAACGTACAAGATATTTTTGAAGAGATAACAGCCATTGGCCAGCATCCGCGTGCCTATGCCGACACCTTTATCATGCTGGAACAGGTGGGACATCGTCTGGACCGTGAGGTCGAACGGCTGTACCGGAAGTATGAAGTCGAAGGGCTGAAGGGAATGGAGATCACCCATGCGATCGAAGCGAATGTCGACCTGTCGAATGTCTTGAAACGTTGTGCCCCATTGTGGGACGGTGGTTTTGTGATCTGCGGATTGACTGGGAGCGGCGAGTCTTTCAGCGTGCGCGATCCCTGGGGCATCCGTCCGGCGTTCTATTATGCCGATGACGAGATCGTGGTTCTGGCAAGCGAACGTCCGGTCATCCAGACAGCCATGAACGTACCTGCCGAAGACATAGATGAACTGAAAAGAGGAGAGGCGCTGATCATCAATAAGCAAGGTGACTGGCATACGTCGCAGATCATGGAGCCGAAGAAGAATAAGGCCTGCTCGTTCGAGCGCATTTACTTCTCACGTGGAAGCGACCGGGATATTTACCGCGAACGGAAACGGTTGGGTGAAAATCTTGTACCTGCAGTCCTGAAGGCTGTGGACAACGATCTGAACCATACGGTCTTTTCCTTTATCCCGAATACGGCGGAGGTTGCCTACTTCGGATTGCAGGAGGGCATGAACGAATATTTGAACAAGAAGAAAAAGGAATGGATCGCCGATCGCAGCCACCTGCTTCAGGAGGAAGAACTGGAACAAATCCTGTCCATGCGTGTTAGGTGTGAAAAAGTAGCGATCAAGGATATAAAATTGCGTACATTTATTGCTGAGGGAAACAGTCGTAACGATCTGGCTGCCCATGTGTACGATATCACGTACGGAAGCGTCGTGCCTTTCGAGAACAATCTGGTCGTGATCGACGACAGTATCGTGCGCGGTACGACACTCCGGCAGAGTATCATCGGTATTCTGGACCGCCTGAATCCGAAGAAGATCGTGGTGGTCAGCTCGTCTCCGCAGGTGCGCTATCCGGACTATTACGGTATTGATATGTCTCGTATGAGCGAATTTCTCGCGTTCAAGGCTGCCGTGGCACTTTTAGTGGACAAGGGGATGGAATCCGTTCTGCTCGATGCCTATAAGAAAGCCAAGCGGCAGCAGGTTATGCCGTGCGATGCGACCGTAAATTATGTGAAGGAGATTTATGCGTCTTTCACCGACGAGGAAATTTCGGCCAAGATGGTGGAACTGCTTACCCCCGTAGGAACACGTGCGAAGGTGGAGATTGTCTACCAGACACTCGAAGGGTTACATGCCGCTTGTCCTGATCATCCGGGCGACTGGTATTTCTCCGGTGATTATCCGACACCTGGTGGTGTACGAATGGTGAATGAAGCGTTCATTCATTATATGGAAGAGGAATATTGGGGAATTGAAAAATGATAATTGAATATTGAAAATGACAAGAAAAACAGCAACATTGGTCTTAGACGACGGAAGCATGTTTCACGGCTTCTCTTTTGGTTTTGACAAGGCAGTGGCCGGCGAAGTGGTGTTCAACACTGCTATGACCGGTTATCCCGAAAGTCTTACCGACCCTTCGTATGCCGGGCAGTTGATGGTTCTGACTTATCCGCTGGTCGGAAACTACGGGGTGCCTCCTTTCTCGATCGAAGAGAACGGCTTGCCTAC
>ERZ857775.2661-NODE-2661-length-16560-cov-3.409331_pt1 | contig 16560 bp, 12 predicted proteins | sample MGYA00519698_ERZ857775 | MGnify/ENA primary metagenome ERZ857775 (study PRJEB31778, sample SAMEA3449363) | human gut metagenome | biome: human gut; feature: human-associated habitat; material: faeces | place: United Kingdom | collected 2010/2012 ...
CCGCGGTTGTTCCAGTCGATACAGTAGATCATCGCGGCGAAACCGCCCACGACGAAGGGGACTTTCCAATAGCTTTTGTTGTAAATCTGTCCCGCGCCGGGGAAGATGCAGGCCAGCGTGGTGGCTTTCTTGACGTCCGATACCTCGTTGGTCGAGTAGTTCACGGCGGCGTCGCCGATGAAGTAGATGTACGAGGCCACCGTAAGGCCCAGATAGACCTGCCGGCGGGTGTTGCTGCGGATCATCCTGCTTTGCAGCGCGTCCAGTTCGGGCGTGCGCGAGAGGTTTTTGTTCGTGTAGGCTTCGTATTCGCGCTTGAGGGGCTTGTAGGTCTTGTTTTCGTGGAGATAGAGGGCCAGACCCGCGCCCAAGGTGCCGTAGAGAACGGGCAGTTTCCAGTATTGTTTGTTGTAAATCTGTCCGTAACCGGGCAGTACGGTCGAGATCCAGCACACTTTCGAGAGCGACATCGAATCGCTCATCAGCCAGCCGCGTTTATGCTTGGTGGTGTCCGATTCGATCTTTATGCCGGCCATTTTGAGCCGGTAGAGCGAGTCGGCTTTGCTTATGTCGTCGGTGCGCAGCTCCGCGACGGCGGCCGAGTCGGCCGCGAAGAGTCCCGTCATCAGCGAATCCAGTTCGCGGACCAGCGAGAGGTCGGCCAGCGAGTCGGTTTTCGAGGCGAGCGAATCCCGCTGCACGAGCATGCCCCCGCGCACGATGGTGCGCGCCCCGCGGTGGAGCTGCGCTTGGGCGGGAAGCCACAACGTGAGTGCCGCGAGTATCGGCAGCAGGTGTCTGAACCGGATTCTTACCATATTTTATTTGAGGCGGCCGGAGAACCGTTCGATGAATTGTTCGATGTCCTTGTCGTCGTCGAAGCCGATGACGATCCGTCCGCCGCCGTTTTTCGAGCGTTTGATGCTGATTTCCTGCGAGAAGAACTTTTCGAGCTGTTCCACCAGCCGCGAATAGCTTTCGGGATACTCTTCGTCCTCCATGTTTTGTGCCGCTTCGGCGGGCTGCTCGGTGAGCGTGCGCACCAGCTCCTCGGCCTGACGGACCGAAAGGCTCTTCTTGAGGATCTTCTTCAGCGTGCGGAGCTGCAGCTCCTGCGGGGCGCCGGCGATGGCCTTGGCGTGTCCCATCGAAATCAGCCCCTCCTTGAGGGCGAGCTGCACCTCGTCGGGGAGTTTCAGCAGGCGCAGGTAGTTCGACACCGACGAACGCTTCTTGCCCACCTTCTCCGACAGGGCGTCCTGCGTGAGGTTGCACTCGTCGATCAGGCGCTGCATGCCCAGCGCGATTTCGATGGCGTTGAGGTCCTGCCGCTGGATGTTCTCCACGAGGGCCATGGCGTGCAGGTTCTCGTCGTCCACCTCGCGGATATAGGCCGGGAGGGTCTTCAGGTCGGCCCGCTGCGCGGCCCGCCAGCGGCGTTCGCCGCTGATGATGACGTATTTGCCTCCGTCGCCCTTTTTCACCGTCACGGGCTGGATGACGCCCAGCTGGCGGATCGAGTCGGCCAGTTCGTCCAGAGCCTCCTCGTCGAACTGCGTGCGCGGCTGCGTGGGGTTGGGTATGATGTCGGCGATTTCGATTTCTGCCATCTGACTCATCGGTTTGAGCTTGGCATCCACGGGATCGCTGCCGAAAATGGCGTCGAGTCCGCGTCCTAATCCCTTCTGTTTCATATCGGTATTCGTTTATTTGCTGCGTTTGCGGTTGCGTTTCAGGAATTCCCGGGCCAGGGCCAGGTAGTTTTCCGAGCCGACGGCCCCGGCGTCGTAGAGCATCACGGGTTTTCCGTGCGAGGGGGCTTCTCCCAAACGGATATTGCGCTGGATTATTGTGTCGTAGGCCAGGGGGCCGAAGTGCTCGCGGACCTCGCTCACCACCTGGTTGTTCAGGCGGTTGCGCATGTACATCGTCAGCAGGAAGCCCTCGATGTCGAGGCCGGGGTTCAGTCCGCCCTTGACCTTGCGGATGGTGTTGAGCAGTTTGGAAAGCCCTTCCAGGGCGAGGTATTCGCACTGCACGGGGATCAGCACCGTGTCGGCGGCCGTGAGGATGTTGACCGTGGTGTAGCCCAGCGACGGCGAGCAGTCGATGAAGATGTAGTCGAACTTTCCGCGCACCGAGTCGACGATGCGTTTCATCACGTGGTGGGCGTTTTCCATCTTCGGCAGTTCGGTGTCGGCGGCCACCAGGTCGATCGACGAGGGCAGCACCCAGAGGTTTTTCACGTCGGGACTTTGGAGAAGCACTTCGTCGGCCTGTTTCTGTCCGGCGATGCACTCGTAGATGCCTTCGAGGTTGATGTCGAAGCCCAGCCCCGAGGTGGCGTTCGCCTGCGGATCGGCGTCCAGCAACAGGACTTTCTTGCCCAGCAGGGCCAGCGAAGCCGCTAAATTGATAGCTGTCGTGGTCTTGCCCACGCCGCCTTTCTGATTGGCCAATGCGATTACCTTTGCCATGTTTGAATTCGGTTTATAAGCAGGCAAATTTAGTGAAATTAAATGGAAATCCATAACCGTAGCGGAAAAATGCTTATCTTTACGGTCGGAATGAATTGATAGCTATACGATACTATGGAAGAAAAAAAATCGCCGGCTTCCGCGGCGGAGTCCGCAGCTTCGGGACAGCCGGCCGCAGTCCCGGCGGCGGAGCTGCGTCCGGGCCGCCGGAAATTCCCGACCGTGGGCGACCTGTTCGCCATGCTGGGTATCGCCTTCGGGGCGCAGATCGTCGTGGGGACCGCAGCGATGGTCTTCCTGCTTTTCGCCGGGCACGGGCTTGATTTCAAATCGCTGGAGCCGGCTGCGCTGGGCAAGGTGATGGCGGCGCTCTATTTCTGCTCGATGTCGATCACGCTTGCCGGCATCCTCTGCTACCGCCGCGCGCGCGGCGGTAGCGGTCCGTGGGCGCGTTTCTCGGCCCGGGGGCTGAATCCCGCGCTGTTGCTGTGGGCCTTCGTGCTGATGTTCGCCGTCGGCGTGGTGCTCGAACCGCTGCTGCGGCTGATGCCCGAACTGTCGCTCGAAGTGGGCCGCGGATTCTGGACCATCCTCTCGCTGGTGATCTTCGCTCCGATCTTCGAGGAGCTGATCTGCCGCGGCGTCGTGCTGGGGTCGCTGCGCGGTAAGTTCGGCGTGACGACCGCATGGCTCGTCTCGTCGCTCTTCTTCGGCGTGCTCCACGGCCAGCCCGTGCAGGTGATCAACGCCACGGTCATCGGCCTGGTGCTCGGCTACGTTTACCTGGCGACCGATTCGCTGTGGTCGGTGATGATTCTCCATGCGCTGAACAACGCCGTGGCCTATCTGGCGCTGGCCACCGGGCACGGCAATGCGCTGCTGATCGACCTGGTGGGCAGCCGGACGCTTTACGTGCTGATTTACATCGCGGCGCTGGCGCTCTCCGCCGTGTCGGGCTATATGATGCTGCGCGCGCTGCGGCGCATGAAGGAGGCGGAGAAAAATCCGTCCGCGGCGTAATAATCCGGCTGCGCACTGCGTTACTTACAAGTAAAAAACGTATCTTTGCCCTTCGGAATATGAATTTGCGAGCGAAAATAGCGGTCGCGGCGGGTGTGCTGCTGCTGGCGGGTTGCCGGGAGCTACCGCGTTATTTTGCCGGCGACACGACCATTGCGCGGGCCGGCGGCAAGGACCTGCGGCTGGGCGACGTGCGGTCGGTGGTCCCGCAGGGGCTTTCGGGCGACGACAGCGCGGCCTTTATGAAGGTTTACATCGACCGCTGGGTGCTCAAGCAGCTCAAGCTCCAGGAGGCGGAGACGCTCTTTTCCTCTTCGGCGGGCGACATCGACAAGATGGTGGAGGAGTACCGCCAGGCGTTGCTGATCCGCCAGCTGGACCAGCATTACGTCGACCGTTCGATCGACACGGTGTTCACCGCCGACGAGATTGCGGCCTATTACAACGCTCACAAGGCCGATTTCAAACTCGACCGCACGATCGTCAAGGGGCGCATCGTCCGTTTCGGCGAGGGGTACCGGCAGGCCGCGAAGCTCAAGACGCTGATGGGGGCCAGGTCGGAGGCGCAGCAGCAGGATTTCAGGGATATCTGTGAGAAGAACGATTTCACGGTGGACGATTTCCGCGACCAGTGGATTGATTTCCCGGAGTTCTTGAGCTACCTCCCGACGCTGCGTTCGCAGAGCTATGATTCGGTGCTGGCGACTGCTGCCGTGCAGGAGATGCGCGACAGCCATGCGCACTATTATTTCCAGATTGATGCGGTGCTGCGCGAGGGCGAGCCGATTCCGCTCGAACGGCTGCGCGGAACGATTCGCCGCATCCTGTTCAACCAGCGCAAGGGCGAGATCATCCGCGCGCACGAGGAGGAGCTTTGCGCCCGGGCCGCGGAGATGGGCGAGGTGAAGATTTTCGCCGACGAGAAACCGAAGAAAGACGAATAAAAATAAAACGATAAACGAAACCAAGATGTTGAAAAAAGCTATGATGGCCGCGGCGCTCGCCCTGTTGTTCGCAGGCGCCCTTGCGCAGAAACGACAGGTGATGCTCGACAAGGTGGTGGCCGTGGTGGGCGGATCGTCGATCCTCTACTCCGAGGTGGACGACTATGCGCGCCAGCTGACGGAACAGCGCCGTCAGGAGGGTTACACTTCCGACCGCGACCCGATGAACGAGGCGCTCGAAGCGCTGATGACCCAGAAGCTGCTCTACAACCAGGCCCAGATCGACTCGGTGAAGGTCAACGACGCCGACATCATGGCGCGCGTCGAGGAGCAGGTGCAGCAGATGGTCGAGGCCGAAGGCTCGATCCCCCAGCTCGAAGCCAAGCACCACATGCCGATCTTCAACATCCGCGAGATCATGCGCCAGCGTTACGAGGAGCAGGCCTATGCCAACTCCATGCAGACCGAGGTGGTCGACAAAGTGTCGGTGATTCCGGGCGAGGTGGAGCGTTTCTACAAGTCGATCTCGAAGGACAGCCTGCCGCTCGTCGCCGACCAGTATGTCTATGCGCAGATCACCAAGTTTCCCAAGTCGATGACCGCCGCCAAGCAGCGTACGCGCGAACGGCTGATCGACATGCGCGAACGCGTGATCACGGGCAAGGCCAAGTTCGAAAACCTCGCCCGCATGTATTCGCAGGACCCCGGCACGATGATGCGCGGCGGCGAGATGGACCCCTCGACGCTCGAACAGCTCGACCCCGCATTCGGCGCGGCGCTGGAGAAGATGCGCCCCGGCCAGATTTCCGAGGTGGTCGAGTCGCAGTTCGGCTTCCACATCATCCAGCTTCTGGACAAGCGCGGCCGGCTCTATCATTTCCGCCACATCCTGCTGCGTCCGGTCTACACGACCGAGGAGCTGGGCGGTTCGCTCAATACGCTCGACAGTCTGGTGAAGGTGATCCGCAAGGATTCGATCACCTTCGAGAGGGCTGCGCTGCTCTATTCGGACGACGCGCAGTCGAAGATGAACGGCGGCATCGTCTCGAACCACGACATCCTGGAGCGTTTCAACGCCTTCGACGCCAAGCTGACCGTCACGAAATTCCTCAAGGAGGACTTCGGCCGTTTCAAGAGCCTCGATGACTACAACGCCCTGAACCGGCTCAAACCCGGCGAGATTTCGGAGGCCTACCTCACCGAAGACATGCTCGGCAACCAGATGGCCAAGATCGTCAAGCTGGTTGAGGTGATCCCCACGCATACGGCTTCGCTCAACGAGGACTACCTGCGGCTCGAAGAGATGGCCTTGCAGGACAAGCAGGAGCGGGTCTTCAAGGAGTGGCTTTCGAAGAAGATCGACGGCATGTACGTCTACATCTCGCCCGAATTCCGCAACGGGGAGTTCGAGAACAAACATTGGGTGAAGTAAAACCGTGCGCAGGCTCCTTTCCATAGCGGTCGTCGCATTGGCCGCCGTCAGTGTGATTTTCGCCCGCGGCGGGATGCAGGCGCCTGAGGCGGAGCAGCCGGCCGAGAAGAAACTCATCGACCTCAAGTCGGACAACATGGGTCCCGTGGCTCCGGGCGATTCGGTGATCTTTCTGGTGGGCAACTTCGCCGCGCAGCACAACGGCGCCGTCATTACGTGTGACAGCGCCGTCCGCTATTCGGACATGCGCATCGAATTCTTCGGCAATGTCCTGATCAACAAGAATACGACCTATATTTACGGCGACCGGGCCGAGTATAACGGCGAGGTGAACGAAGCCCGCGTATTTTCGGATATCGTCAAGGTGGTCGACGAGGATGCCACGCTCTACACCTACGAGTTCCTTTTCAACACGAAGGAGAACGTCGGCGAATTCGGCGGGGGCGGCGTGCTTGTCAACCGCGACAGCCGGCTGGAGTCGGTGCGCGGTTACTACTACGCCAACAGCAAGGAGCTGGTCTGCGTCGACCGGGTCGAAATGCGCAACGACGAATACGAACTGAAAGGCGACTCGGTGGTCTACAACATGGCTACCGACAACGCCTTTTTCTTTAGAAATACCAATATCTGGAACAAGGAGGGCGACTATCTGTATGCTGACCGCGGCGCTTACCGCAAAGCCGACTCGCTTTACAAGGTGACCAGCAACGGGTACGTGCTGACCGACAAGCAGGAGATGTGGAGCGACAGCATCGATTTCTACCGGGCCGAAGACCATATAATTTTATGGCGCGATATTCAGATCGACGATACGGAGCACAAGGTGCTCGCCTTCGGCGATTACGGCGAATATTGGAAGGAACCGGGAAACGCATTTCTCACGCGTCGCCCGTCGATCGTGAGCTACGACCTCTCGCAGGGCGATTCGCTTTTCATGCGCGCCGATTCGATGTTCCTGTTTACGATCAACGAAAACGCCGAACGCCGGGCCGCGGAGGCTGCCGCCGCCGATTCGCTGGCCCGTTCGGCCGACTCGCTGGCGCTGTCGGGGCCCGATTCGCTGGCGCATGCTGCCGGAGGAGCCGACGTTCCGGCCGATTCGCTGGGGCGTCCCCGTTCCGGCCGCAGGCCGCAGGGCGTAGACGCCGCCGATTCGTTGGGAACCCCGGTTCCCGCATCCGGACCGACGACGGACGGAGACGCGGATTCACTGCATGTCGCGCCGTCGCCTCTCGACGCGCCGGATCGACCTGCTCCCGCCGATTCTCTGGGCGGCGCGGCGCCTGCCGATTCGCTGGCCAATGCTGCGGATACGCTGACCGTTGCCCAGCGCAAGGCGTTGCTGAAAGAGGCGGCGAAGAGAGCCAAGGCCGAGGAAAAGGCGGCCGCCGCCAAGGAGAAAAAGAAGAAGCTGGACGAGATAGCGGCCCGGCGCAAGGAGAAAACGACGGCCCGGCTGCTGGAGCAGAAGGAGCGCGAGGAAGCCCGGCTCACGGCGCGCCGCCTGAAGGCGGAATCGAAGCTCAAGGCCCGTCAGGCGCGTGCGACGCGCAAAGGACGGATGATTCAGATCGATTCGACGGCCCTGCGCGCACTCGATTCGCTGATCGTGCTCAACATGGCCGAGCAGGATTCGCTGCTGAACCTGCTGGTCGATTCGCTGCTGACCGACACGGCGGCGATGGCGATCCCGGCCGATTCGATCGACTCGCTGACTGCGCCCCGCGACAGCATATACCGTTTGCTGAAAGGGTTCCGGAACGTGAAGATCTACCGCTCGGATTTCCAGACCGTGTGCGATTCGATGACGGCGATCAGTACCGATTCGACGATCCACCTCTACATCGATCCCGTGTTGTGGAACGAGAACAACCAGATCACCTCCGACGTGATGGACATTTTTACCGAGAACCAGCAGCTCACGCGGGCCGAGTTCATCGGCAGTCCGATGATGGTCAGCCAGCTCGATACGACGCACTACAATCAGGTGGCGGGCAAGACCATGACGGCTTACTTCTTCAACAACCAGATTTACCGCAACGATGTGAACGGCAATGCCCAGACCATCTATTACATGCAGGACGGCGAACCCGTCGAGATCACGATGATGGGCGTCATCGAAAGCGGCGAAATATCGTTCTTTATCGAAGACAAGCAGGTGGTGCAGATCACCTACCGCGGCGATCCGGTCTATAATTTCTACCCGATGGACAAGATTCCGCCGACGCAGGATATCCGTCTCAAGGGATTCAAGTGGGAGGGGGCGCGGCGGCCTTCGCAGGCCGAGGTCTTCGACCGCCGGATACGTCCTTCGGAGCGCGAGCGGCGTTCGGAGATGAAACATCCCGATTTCCCCATCATGCAGCGCATCGACGAGCACAGGAAGCGTCTGATCGAACAGCGCCGCTGGACCGACCGCAACGATCAGGTCGATGCCGCGACGGTCGAGTGGATGCACTCCCTCGGCTACGAAGTGGGCCAGCCGCGCAAGACGGAGGCGCCCGCGGAATAGCGGCGCGGAGCCGGTTCGGTTCTGCCGGATCGTTCGGTTGGTTGCGGTTCTGCCCGATCGTTTGGCCCGATCGTTCAGCCGGGGCGTTTGACCTGATTGTTTGGCCGGGCCGACCGGGATGACCATAAAAACAACAGAATGCAAAGGTGAAAGGCGAATAACTTTTCACCTTTTGTGTTATTTTTGCAGCCGGTTACGGTTAATGTAGTTCCTCTATGAAAAAGAGTCTGATAGCCTTGGCGTTCGGAACGCTTGCGCTCGGAATGTCGGAGTTCGTGATGATGGGCATTCTGCCCGATATCGCCCGCAGTCTCGGCGTCTCGATTCCGGAGGCGGGGCACCTCATTTCCGCCTATGCGCTGGGCGTCTGCTTCGGCGCGCCGCTTATGGTGCTCGTCGCCCGGAAACGTCCGCTGAAACAGATACTGCTGGCGCTTACGGCGATGATCGCGGCGGGTAATCTCTGCGCTTCGCTGGCTCCCGATTACTGGTCGCTGCTGGGCTTGCGTTTCGTTTCGGGACTTCCCCACGGCGCATTCTTCGGTGTGGGGTCGATCGTCGCCGAGCGGGTCGCCGACGCCGGGAAGCGTACGGAAGCCGTGTCGATCATGATCGTCGGCATGACCGTCGCCAATCTGTTCGGCGTGCCGCTGGGAACCTATATCAGCAACGTCCTGACATGGCGCGCCACGTTCGGGATCGTGGCCGTGTGGGGCGTCGTGGCGCTGCTGCTGGTGCGGTTGTGGGTGCCGCGCATGGAACCGCTGCCCGATACGGGGCTGAAAGGCCAGTTCCGTTTTCTGCGCAGTCTCGCGCCGTGGCTCGTGCTGTTGTCGGTGATGCTGGGCAACGGCGGCATTTTCTGCTGGTACAGTTACGTCAGCCCGCTGATGATTCACGCTTCGGGATTCACGGCGGACGACCTGACGCTGATCATCATGCTCGCCGGGTTCGGCATGTTCGCGGGCAATATCATCGGAGGCCATTTTTCCGATCGTTTTACGCCTGAGAAGGTCGTGCGTTTCACGCTGGCCACGGCCGCGGCGACGCTCCTCGCGATTTACTTCGGGGCGCACGTCCGTTACCTCTCCGTCGCCCTGATGGTGCTCTGCACGGGATGTCTGTTCTGTGTTTCGTCGCCCCAGCAGCTGCTTATTCTGGAGAATTCGCGCGGCGGCGAGATGCTGGGGGCGGCTTTGGTGCAGGTGGCATTCAATCTGGGCAATGCGCTGGGCGCCTACTGCGGCGGCCTGCCGATTGACCACGGGCTGGGGTATCGTTATACGGCTCTCGCGGGCATGGGATTCGTCCTGCTCGGTTTGCTGACCGTCGTGATTTATATACGTAAATATCCCCGCCATGAGATGCGATAACGGTTCGGAACTTTTTCCGGTGGTAGATCCCTCCGGCGTTGTCGTGGGATCGGCTACGCGCGGCGAATGCCACGGCGGGTCGATGCTGCTGCATCCGGTGGTGCACCTGCATCTGTTCAATTCCCGCGGCGAGCTTTACCTGCAAAAGCGGCCGGAGTGGAAAGACATTCAGCCCGGACGCTGGGATACGGCCGTGGGCGGCCATGTCGATTACGGCGAGACGGTGGATGAAGCTCTGCGGCGCGAGGTGCGCGAGGAGCTGGGGGTGACCGAGTTTACGCCCGAACGGGTAGCGGTCTACGTATTCCGCTCGGAGCGGGAGCGCGAACTGGTATACGTCCATCGTGCGGTGTACGACGGGCCGGTGGCGCCGAGCGACGAACTGGACGGCGGGCGGTTCTGGAGCCGGGCCGAGGTGCTGGATAACCTCGGCAAAGGGGTGTTCACTCCGAATTTCGAAGGCGAAGCGAAACTGATTTTTGAATAACCGCTTTATTTCGTATCTTTGTAAACGGGGAAGCGGCTGTAAGGCAGCGGCTTAATGTGGCGGGCCGGTTCGTGCCGCGTTTTGCCCCGATTGTGCCGCATTCGTGTTGCATCTGCGCCGTGTCCGCGCCGCCGGGGCGGGCCGATGCCGGCGGAACGTATGCCGGATAGGTGCGGCACTGCCGTATCGCACATCTTTTTTTGTAAAACGACGACCTCGGAATCATTTTTCACGAACGGGTCTGATAATTGATAGGAATACCGTATGCAGACACTCCTGAAACATTGGGCCGACGCCCTGCTCGAATGGCTGGGACTCGCGTCCGCGCAGGACAGCGGCTGGGACCGCTGGGTGGCCTTTACGCTGGTACTGCTGGCGGTGGCGCTCTTCGACTTCGTGTGCCGCACGATCCTCGTGCGCGGCATGCGGCGCATCGTCAAGCGCACCAAAGCCACGTGGGACGATGATCTGTTCAACCCCGACGTGCTGAGCCGTTTGTGCAACGTCGTCAGCGCCGTCGTGCTGGGGATCGTCCTGCCGGTGGTTTTCGAAGAGCAGTCCGAAGCCCGGACGATCGTGACGCGACTGGTCGAGGTCTATATCGTCGTGGCGGTATTCCGCTTTATCAATGCCGTGCTCTTTGCGGTTTTCCAAATCGCTTCGGCGCGTCCCGCATGGCAGAACAAGCCGATCAAGGGGCTCAGGCAGACGGGGCAGGGCATTGCGGCGCTGATCTGCGGCATACTGATCGTTTCGATCCTGATCGACAAGTCGCCCGCCAGTCTGTTGGCCGGTCTGGGAGCTTCGGCGGCGATTATCATGCTGATTTTCCGCGACAGTATTCTGGGATTCGTCTCCGGCATCCAACTCTCGGCGAACGACATGCTCAAGGTGGGGGACTGGATATCCGTGCCCAAATACGGGGCCGACGGTTCGGTGATCGAGGTGTCGCTCACAACGGTCAAAGTCCGCAATTTCGACAATACGATCGTCACGCTGCCGCCTTACCTGCTGGTGAGCGATTCGTTCCAGAACTGGCGCGGGATGCAGGTGTCGGGCGGCCGGCGGGTGAAGCGTTCGGTGAGTCTCGATATGACCAGTGTGCGGTTCTGTACGCCTGAGATGCTGAATAAATACCGCAGTATCGACCTGATCCGCGAATATATCGATGACACCGAGCGCCGTGTCGAGGAGTACAATGCCGCACACGGCATCAAACCCGGCGAACGCAGGATCAACGGCCTGCATCAGACCAATCTCGGCGTCTTCCGGGCCTATCTCGAACGTTATCTGCGCAACGAAGTGCCCGTGAACGCTGGGATGACGCTGATGGTGCGTCAGCTGCAGCCTACCGAGACGGGACTTCCGATGGAACTCTACTTTTTTACCGATACGGTGATATGGGTGGATTACGAGCGGATACAGTCCGATGTTTTCGACCACGTGCTGGCCGTGATTCCCGAATTCGACCTGCGGGTATTCCAGAATCCGTCGGGCAGCGATATCGCGGCGCTGCGTTATCTGAAGCCGGAGCCGGGAATGGGGCGGAAAATGGAGCAGAGAAGGGGGCCGGACCGGGCGCCGGAACCGGAGCCGGAGCAAAAACCGGAACCGACGCCTACGCAGGAACCGACGCCTACGCAGGAACCGACGCCGAAGCAAGAGCCGGAGTCGGGGCGGAAACCGGAGCCGACGCCGTAGCCGGTCCGGGCGCAGTAGCCGAACCCGGAGCAGGCCGCAGGGCCGCAATCTACAGGAAAATCATCAGCATCACCTGAATGATGACCACCCGCAAAAACATGCAGAGGGGATAGACCGTGGCGTAGGAGACCGACGGATTGTCGCCTTCGATCGTGTCGTTGGCGTAAGTCAGCGCCATCGGGTTGGCCATGCTGCCGCACAGCATGCCCGATACCGAACCGAAATCGATGCGTAGGACGCGCAGCGCGAAGACGCCCAGCAATACGACGGGAACGAACGTCAGCAGGAATCCCAGCAGGAGCCACAACGCCCCTTCGGGGCGCATGACCGTTTCGAAGAAGTGCGCGCCGGCTTCCAGCCCCAGACAGGCGAGATACATCGACAGCCCCAATGCGCGCAGCATCAGGTTGGCGCTGTAGGTGGTGTAGGTAATCATATGCAGACGCGGACCGAACGTGCCGATCAGGATGCCGATGACGATCGGGCCGCCCGCCAGACCCAGCTTTACGGGTAGGCTGATGCCCGGAATGCTGACGGGGATGCTCCCCAGCACCAGTCCCAGAATCAGCCCGACGAAGACCGCCACGAGGTTGGGTTCGTCGAGGTTCTTGACGGCGTTGCCGAGAATCTTCTCGACGTTCTGGATCGCCGCGGCTTCGCCGACGACCGTCAGGCGGTCGCCCATCTGGAGCCGCAGATCGGGCGTTGCGAGTAGCTGCACGCCCGAACGGTAGACGCGGCTGATATTGATGCCGTAGTTGTTGCGCAGGCGCAGCGAGGAGAGTTTCCTGCCGTTGATTTCGGGCCGCGTGACCAGAATGCGCTGGGAGATCAGCTGGCTGTCCACGGCGTTCCAGTCTATGTTTTCCGCGTTCCAGTCTTTCAGTTCCTGCTCGCCGAAGATCAGCCGCAGGCCGTCGGCTTCCGAAGGGGCGGTGATGACGAGGATGATGTCGTCCTTCTGCAGCGTCTTGTCCGAGGTGGGGATCGACACCCGCCCGTTGCGCCAGATACGCGAAATGACGAAATGGTGGTGGCTTTGCGAGGCGATCTCGTGGACGCTTTTGCCGAAGACGGCGGGATTGGTCAGGTGGTAGCTGGCGATGAAGACGTTCTTGCGGTGCTCGGCGTCCGGTTCGGGCATGTCCGAAGGCCGGACGAAGACCTTGCGGATGAAGACGATGGCCAGAATGACTCCTACGACGCCCAGCGGATAGGTCACGGCGCAGCTCAGAGCGGCGCCGTTGGGGTCGATGCCCATTTGCTGCAGCGTCTGCTGCGCGGCGCCGAGCGCCGGGGTGTTGGTCGTGGCTCCGCAGAGGATGCCGGCCGCGTCGGGCATGGAGACGTTCAGCGTGAAGCTCATGCCTATGGCGAGCGCGGTGCCGATCAGCACTACGGCGACCGCCGGCGACAACAGGCGCAGTCCGTCGGCGCGCAGCGAGTTGAAGAAACCGGGGCCGACCTGCAGACCGAGGGCGTAGACGAAGACGACGAGTCCGAAACTTTCGGCATAGGTCAGCATCTGCGGGTCGATCGTGAGTCCGAAATGCCCGGCCAGAATGCCGGCGAAGAAGATGAACGCCACGCCCAGCGATATGCCGAAAAAGCGGATTTTACCGAGTCCGATGCCGATCGTCGAGATGAGCGAGATCACCACGACGGCCTGCAGCGCCGAATGTTCGACGAATAAACTTTTTAGCCACTCCATCTTTACCGTTTGTAATTCAGTTGCAAAAGTAGGGCAAATTTTTCAGATAGCCATTTCTTTGCCGAACGTTTTGTTGGCTGAAAGAGACTGTATGCAACATTTTCGTCCATTCGTGTGAATCATTTCAGCCGTAAGTTATGGCAAAAACGCTCACGGGGGTGTACAGCTTCGGAATATTTTCATATCTTTGTTTCATCCTGCTTCGCACAGGGGACGAAGAGGGTATTAGTGACGCAAAAGGGCTTCTGCGCCGGGTAGGAGCCTGAAAGCCTCTCCCGGCAGCTGTCGGAATACTTGAGGGATTGGTATTCCGGACAGCAATAGGGCGGTCGAATTTCGACCGCCCTAATTTGTTTATTCGGTGCGAGCTTGTTTACGGCTGTTTGTCATAGTTCGAGCGGCCGGCCGCGGTAGAAGTCGAGGATTTTCGACCGGAATACGAATTCGTATTTCGCCTGCACGAGTTCCGACTCGGCCTTTTCCATACGTGTTTTGGCGTCGTTGAAGTCGAAGACCGTCGAACGGCCTGCGTCGGCCTTCTGCTGTTCGTAGGCGAAGGCCACCCGTGCCGAGGTGAGGGCGGCGTCCGCCGAACGGTATTTCCCGTAGGCGGCGTCGGCGTTGTACCACGCCTGCTCGATCTCCTTGCGCAGCGATTGCTCGGCGTCGGTCACGGCCAGCTGTTGTTTGCGCATGGCTATCCGGGCCGAGAGGATGCTGTTGTGCGTGGCGCGGCGGTTGAAGATCGGAACGCTCATCGACACGCCGACGAACTCGCTGCTGTTCTTGCGGAACTGGGTGCCGAAGGCGGCCTCCTGCGTGCTGTAGATGCCCGTGCCGTAGCCTCCGCGCAGCGAAAGCGAGGGGTAGAGCGCGGATTTGGCGATCCGGACGGCATTTTCGGCGCTTTCGAGCCGCAGGCGTTCCGCCTTGATGTGGGGGCGGTTTTCCGTCGCATAGGCATAGACGTCGTCGGCCGTGCCGAGCATGTGCAGCGATGCGAGCGCCACGCTGTCGAATTGCGGCGCCACGATGTCGAATCCCGCCGCGCTCTCGCGGTTGAGGGCCTGACTCAGGTTGAGCAGCGCCAGCCGCAGGTCGTTGCGGGCCTGCGTCAGATTCAGTTCGTCGTTGGCCTGCAGGGCTTCGCTTTCGTAGCGTGCCGATTCGGGCTGTTTGCCCGCGGCGACCAGCTCGCGGCTGCGGACGGCCTGCTGGGTGCTCAGTTCGAGCTGGCGTTCGGCGATCTGGGTCAGCTCCTTGTTGTAGAGAACCTGCAGGTACAGCGTCATGACGTTGATTGACAGGTCTTCGCGTGCGCGTTCCAAATCCTGCATGGCGGCGGCGAGGTCGAGCTTGCCGCCCTTGATTTCGCGGTTGATGCGGAATCCGTCGAAGAGGGGCATGCTGGCCCCGACGTCGAACGAGCCGCTCTGGATGGTTCCCGTCTTGCGGATGTTGTCGTCGGAGGTGCCGCGCCCGAAGGTGGCGTTGTAGCCCACCGATGCGCTCAGGTCGGGCAGCCGGCTGTATTTGGAGGTAGACAGTTTCACGTCGGTCTGCTCCACCTGCAGGGCCTGCTGCTGTACGCCGACGTTGTTGTGCAGGGCATACCCGATGCAGTCGTCGAGCGACCACGGCGTGCCGGGCGCCGGCGTTGCGGCCTGCGGCGCGGCCTGTACCGTCTGAGCCGCGGCGGCAGCCGTACAGAGCGTCATGGCAGCCGCGCTGAGGGCGGCGAATAGGGTGCTGGTTTTCATGCTGCGATGCATTTGTGGTTATTTCTTCTTCTCTTCCCGTGCGCCGCGGACTTTGCTCTCGGCGGTCACGCCCTCGGTCAGTTCGATGTTGATACCGTCCGACAGCCCGATCTTGACCTCGTGCTTGTCGAAGGTCTGCTCCTCGGCCCCGTCGGCGCTGGTGAGCAGGTAGACGTAGGTTTTGTCGCCCTCGAATTCGACGGTGCTTTCCGGCAGGGTCAGCACCCCTTCGCGGCTCTGGATCACGATGCTGGCGTTGGCGCTGTATCCGGCGCGCACGAAGACGTTTTCGGGAATCTTCACGGCCGCCTTCACTTCGAACATGATGACGCCGTTGTCCTCGGTCGCTTTGGGCGAAACGTACTCCAGCAGGGCGTCCAGCTCGACGTTCTGCAGGGCGCCGATGGTCAGCTTGACGGGCATCGTCTCGTGGAGCTTGCCCACGTCGGTCTCGTCGACGTTGCCCCGGAAGAGCATGTTCGACATGTCGGCAACCGTGGCGATGGTCGTGCCGTCGTTGAAGGTGTTGGACTGGATCACCGAGTTTCCGACCTTGACCGGGACGTCGAGGATCATGCCGTCGATCGTCGAACGGATCTGGGTGTTGCTCAGCTCCTTGTAACGGCTGGTGATGCCGTTCTTGACGATCTCCATGTTCTCCTTGGCGTTCTGCAGCTCCTCCTGCGCTTTCCGAAGCGCGGTGCGGCCCTGCTCGTACTCCTCGTCCGACACCACGCCCTTCTTGTGCAGGGCTTCCGTGCGGTCGAATTCGCGGCGGGTCTGGTCCAGCGATATTTCGGCCACTGAGACGCGCGATTCGGCGCTCGACAGCTGACCCATTTCGGGGACGACCTTCACCGTGGCGATCACCTCGCCCTTGCGGACCATCTGTCCGGCCTCCTTGTAGACGTCGGAGACGATGCCCGAAATCTGGGGCTTGATGAGCACCTCGTCGCGCGGCTCGACCTTGCCCGTGGCGACCACGTACTGTTTGAGCGTGTCGAGTTTGGGCTGCACGATCGTGTAGACGACCTTTACGGGGCGGGTCTTCTGCCACAGGAACCAGAACGTTCCGAGAAGCAGCGCCGCAAAGAGCACTCCCAGAAAGATTTTCAGAAATTTTTTCATAGCCGTAATCTGTTT
>ERZ857775.2664-NODE-2664-length-16550-cov-10.708275_pt1 | contig 16550 bp, 9 predicted proteins | sample MGYA00519698_ERZ857775 | MGnify/ENA primary metagenome ERZ857775 (study PRJEB31778, sample SAMEA3449363) | human gut metagenome | biome: human gut; feature: human-associated habitat; material: faeces | place: United Kingdom | collected 2010/2012 ...
CACATATCCGCGCCGGAAAAGCGAGTACCCGACTGTTGGACGGTATCCGCGTAGACTCTTACGGAAGTATGGTTCCTATCAGCAATGTAGCAGCCGTAACTACTCCCGATGCACGTAGTATCACCATCAAACCGTGGGATAAGAGTATGTTCCGTGTCATCGAAAAAGCGATTATCGACTCCGATCTCGGTATCATGCCCGAAAATAACGGTGAAGTGATCCGGATCGGTATTCCTCCTCTGACGGAAGAACGTCGTAAGCAATTGGCAAAACAGTGTAAAGGCGAAGGCGAAACTGCAAAAGTCAGCGTACGCAACGCCCGCCGAGACGGTATCGATGCACTGAAGAAAGCTGTAAAAGACGGATTGGCAGAGGACGAGCAAAAGAATGCGGAAGCGAAACTGCAAAAGATCCACGATAAGTATATCAAACAAATTGATGATATGCTTGCTGAAAAGGATAAAGAAATTATGACTGTATAAGTTGAGTATGGAGAGTTGAGAGTTGAAAGTTACTATGTAGTATACCAACAACGCGACCAACTCTCAATTCTCAATTCTCAACTCTCAATTCTCAACTTATGAAAGGATTAGTAATCAAAAACACTGGTAGCTGGTATCAGGTAAAGACCGATGACGGACAGTTTATCGAATGTAAAATCAAAGGTAATTTCCGACTCAAAGGAATCCGAAGTACCAACCCGGTAGCGGTAGGCGACCGTGTCCAGATTATCCTTAACCAAGAAGGTACTGCTTTTATCAACGAAATAGAAGATAGAAAAAACTACATTATCCGTCGTTCTTCCAATCTTTCCAAACAATCTCACATCCTTGCCGCCAACCTCGATCAATGTATGTTGGTGGTTACTGTCAATTACCCCGAAACTTCAACAATCTTTATTGACCGTTTTCTCGCATCTGCAGAAGCCTATCGGGTTCCTGTCAATTTGGTATTTAACAAAATAGATGCCTACGATGAAGATGAGCTCCGATATTTGGACGCACTAATCAATCTATACACACATATCGATTATCCCTGCTTCAAAGTTTCCGCCAAAAACGGTCATGGAGTAGAGGCAATCAGAAAGGCACTGGAAGGTAAGATTACACTGTTCTCCGGACATTCGGGAGTAGGAAAATCCACCCTTATTAATGCCATACTGCCGGGAATAGAAACAAAAACGGGTGAAATCTCTTCATATCACAACAAAGGAATGCATACTACCACTTTCTCCGAAATGTTCCCTGTGGACGGAGACGGATATATCATCGATACTCCCGGTATCAAAGGATTCGGTACATTCGATATGGAAGAAGAAGAAATCGGACATTACTTTCCCGAAATATTCAAAGTCTCCGCAGAATGTAAATACGGCAACTGCACGCACCGTCACGAACCGGGATGTGCTGTGCGCAAAGCGGTAGAGGAACATTTAATCAGCGAATCACGCTATACTTCCTACCTAAATATGCTGGAAGATAAAGAGGAAGGAAAATACAGGGCAGCTTACTAGATCCTAACTACAACATCTTATTTTTCTCATCACGATAAGAATACTGGAGAATTTAGACCATAAATTAAACCTTTTCTATCAAAAACAATCTAACCTACTAAGAGATCCAATGTAATATGCTATATACTATACTAAACCATGAACAAAAAGACTAAATGGGGGATTATCATCCTTGTTGGTGCCGGAATTATCGGTGGAGGAATTTATTCACAATTACCCAAAAAGAACGACGAACTAACAGCTGCCGACAAAATAATGAGCGGCAAATCTAAAAAAGGGAGACAAGTTTTAAATGTAAACGCCAAAATTATAAAACCGCAATCCCTGACAGACGAATTTACAACTACCGGTGTATTGCTGCCCGATGAAGAAGTAGATTTATCTTTTGAAACTTCCGGAAAGATTGTTGAAATCAATTTTGAAGAAGGAACATCGGTGAAAAAAGGACAGTTGCTTGCCAAAGTAAACGACCGACAGTTGCAGGCACAACTACAACGCCTCGTCTCACAGTTGAAACTGGCAGAAGACCGTGTATTCCGTCAAGACGCATTGCTGAAGCGAGATGCTGTCAGTAAAGAAGCGTATGAACAAGTAAAAACAGATTTGGCAACCTTGAATGCCGATATCGAAATTATAAAAGCAAATATTGAACTGACCGAACTGCGCGCTCCGTTCGACGGAGTTATCGGACTTCGCCAAGTCAGTATCGGTACTTATGCTTCACCGACAACAGTGGTTGCCAAACTAACCAAAATCGCTCCGCTAAAAGTCGAATTTTCCGTACCGGAACGTTACGCCAAGCAAATAAAGAAAGGAACAAACCTGAATTTCAGTGTTGAAGGCAATCTGGACGCTTTCGGTGCGCAGGTATATGCCGTTGAATCAGCTATTGACCCTAATCTGCACCAATTTACAGCACGTGCACTCTATCCGAATGTGAAGCATATTTTACTACCCGGCCGCTATGCGAGTGTATTATTGAAGAAAGACGAGATTGAAAACGCAATCGCTATCCCCACAGAAGCAATTGTACCGGAAATGGGTAAAGATAAGGTCTATTTATATAAATCGGGAAAAGCCGAACCGGTGGATATCATAACCGGTATCCGTACCGCATCCGAAGTACAAGTAATAAGGGGGTTGCACATGGGAGATACCATCATCACCTCAGGAACACTGCAACTCCGTACCGGACTTGCCGTAACGCTTGACAAAATTGATTAATACCTGCGCCCTATGAACATATCCGAATTAAGCATACGCCGCCCGGTATTAGCCACCGTACTAACCATCATTATCTTACTTTTCGGATTTATCGGATACAACTATCTGGGTGTCCGTGAATATCCGTCAGTGGATAATCCGATCATCTCTGTCAGTTGTTCTTATCCGGGAGCAAACGCCGACGTTATCGAGAACCAGATTACCGAGCCGTTGGAACAGAATATTAACGGTATTCCGGGTATCCGCTCTTTATCCAGTGTCAGCCAACAAGGACAGAGCCGTATCACTGTAGAATTTGAGTTGTCCGTCGATCTGGAAACCGCTGCAAACGACGTGCGTGATAAGGTATCACGTGCACAACGGTATTTGCCGCGTGACTGTGACCCTCCTACCGTATCGAAAGCTGATGCAGATGCACAACCTATCTTAATGGTTGCTTTACAGAGCGACAAACGCTCGCTATTGGAGTTAAGCGAAATCGCAGACCTGACAGTCAAGGAGCAGTTGCAGACCATCTCCGATGTAAGTAGCGTTTCTATCTGGGGAGAGAAGCGTTATTCCATGCGCCTTTGGCTGGATCCGGTAAAAATGGCCGGCTATGGCATCAGCCCCATTGACGTAAAAAATGCGGTAGACAATGAGAACGTGGAACTTCCGTCAGGTAGTATCGAGGGAAATACCACCGAACTGACAATCCGAACACTTGGATTGATGCATACAGCTGATGAATTTAACGATTTGATTATCAAGGAATCGGATAACCGCATCGTACGTTTCAGCGACATCGGTCGGGCTGAACTAGGTCCTGCCGACATCAAAAGTTACATGAAGATGAATGGCGTACCAATGGTAGGTGTCGTAGTCATTCCGCAACCGGGTGCCAACCATATCGAAATTGCCGACGCAGTATATCAGCGTATGGAGCAAATGAAAAAGGATTTGCCGGAAGATGTACATTATAATTACGGATTCGACAACACTAAATTTATCCGTGCATCTATCAATGAAGTAAAGTCCACCGTATATGAGGCTTTCGTACTCGTTATCATCATTATTTTCCTCTTCCTGCGCGATTGGCGTGTTACGCTGGTACCTTGTATTGTGATTCCCGTCTCCCTTATCGGTGCATTCTTCGTCATGTACCTGGCCGGTTTCTCCATCAACGTACTTTCTATGCTTGCCATCGTATTGTCTGTGGGATTGGTGGTGGATGACGCTATCGTAATGACGGAAAACATCTATATCCGGATAGAAAAAGGAATGAGCCCGAAAGAGGCGGGAATAGAAGGAGCTAAAGAAATTTTCTTTGCTGTCATCTCGACAACCATTACACTGGTTGCCGTATTCTTCCCCATCGTCTTTATGGATGGTATGACCGGACGATTATTCCGTGAATTCAGTATTGTGATTTCCGGTTCGGTTATCATTTCTTCATTTGCCGCACTGACTTTCACGCCTATGCTGGCAACCAAATTACTGATAAAACGGGAGAAACAGAGTTGGTTCTATGCGAAAACAGAACCTTTCTTTGAAGGTATGAACCGTCTGTATAGCCGTTCATTGGCTGCTTTCCTCCGTAAACGCTGGATTGCCCTTCCTTTCACGGTCATCACTATATGTCTCATCGGAATTCTATGGAATATAGTACCGGCCGAAATGGCTCCTCTGGAAGACCGTTCACAAATCAGCATCAACACTCGTGGTGCAGAAGGTGTGACTTATGAATATATCCGGGATTACACAGAAGATATCAACCAACTTGTCGATTCCATTCTTCCTGACGCCGAAGCCGTGACTGCACGTGTTTCCAGTGGTAGCGGTAACGTGCGTATTACTTTGAAAGATATGCAGGACCGTAACTACACCCAGATGGAAGTAGCCGAGAAAATATCGAAAGCGGTACAGAAAAAGACGATGGCACGTTCGTTCGTGCAGCAACAGTCTTCTTTCGGCGGTCGTCGCGGAAGTATGCCGGTTCAATACGTTCTTCAAGCTACCAATCTGGAAAAACTGGAAGAGGTATTGCCCAAATTCATGGCAAAAGTGTATGAAAACCCAGTCTTTCAGATGGCAGACGTTGACTTGAAGTTCAGTAAACCGGAAGCCCGTATTCAAATCAACCGTGATAAAGCCAGCATTATGGGAGTAAGTACTAAAAACATTGCTCAGACTTTGCAGTACGGATTAAGCGGACAACGTATGGGGTATTTCTATATGAATGGAAAACAATACGAGATCTTGGGAGAAATCAACCGGCAACAACGAAATAAGCCGGCCGATCTGAAAGCTATCTATATCCGCAGCAATAATGGAGACATGATACAGCTAGACAACCTGATCGAATTGGAAGATGGTATTGCTCCTCCTAAATTGTACCGTTACAATCGTTTTGTGTCGGCTACCATTTCTGCAGGTTTAGCCGATGGAAAAACAATCGGTCAAGGTTTGGACGAAATGGACAAGATAGCAAAAGAAACATTGGATGATACTTTCCGTACAGCTCTGTCCGGAGACTCAAAGGAATACCGTGAAAGTTCTTCCAGTCTGATGTTTGCCTTTATCCTGGCTATTCTCCTAATTTACCTGATTCTGGCAGCACAGTTCGAAAGTTTCAAAGACCCGTTGGTTATCATGCTGACAGTGCCTTTAGCCATTGCCGGAGCATTAGTATTCATGTATTTCAGTGGTATCACAATGAATATATTTAGTCAGATCGGTATCATCATGTTGATTGGTCTAGTGGCTAAAAACGGTATCCTCATTGTAGAATTTGCCAATCAGAAACAGGAAACCGGAGAAGATAAAATGACTGCAATCAAGGATGCGGCCTTACAACGTCTCCGTCCGATCCTAATGACAAGCGCTTCTACGGTTTTGGGACTTATCCCGCTTGCCTTCGCCACCGGAGAAGGTTGTAACCAACGTATTGCTATGGGTACGGCAGTAGTAGGAGGCATGGTAGTCTCTACTCTTCTCACGATGTACATCGTACCGGCCATTTACAGTTATATTTCGACTAACCGAATCAAAAAACTAGAAGAATGAAACCGAAAGATATTTGTATGAAACGTATCGTATATATAATCACTGCATGTGCCTTTTCCGTTTCTGCAGTCAAGGCACAGCAAGTACTTACTTTAAAGGAGTGTCTGGAGGAAGGATTGCAGAACAATTACTCTTTGCGTATTGTCCACAACGAGGAACAGATCAGCAAAAATAATGCGACGCCGGGTAATGCAGGCTACTTACCTACTTTGGACTTCTCTGCCGGTTATGTAGGGAATCTGGACAATATTGAAAGCAAAGCACGTGAAACCGGAGAAATAACCAAAAACAAGGGTGTCTACGATCAGACTGTCAACGTAGGCCTCAACCTGAATTGGACTATTTTCGACGGATTCAATATCAGCACGACTTACAAACAACTTAAAGAGTTGGAACGACAAGGGGAAACGAATACCCGTATTGCCATCGAGGACTTTATAGCCGACTTGACAGCCGAGTACTATAACTTTATCCAACAAAAGATTCGTCTGAAAAACTTCCATTATGCAATGTCGCTCTCAAAAGAACGCCTGCGTATAGCAGAAGCGAGCCATCTTGTCGGTAAGTTTTCAGGGTTGGATTACCAGCAAGCAAAAGTGGACTTCAATGCGGATAGCGCTCAATACATCAAACAGCAGGAATTACTGCACTCATCACGTATCCAATTGAATGAGTTAATGGCTAATAACGATGTCAATCAAATTGTTATTATCAAAGATTCCACTATCGAAGTGCATAGCGACCTGAGATTTGAAGATCTATGGAGTTCTACGTTGGCAACCAATGCTTCTTTATTGAAAGCTGACCAGAATACGACTTTAGCCCAATTGGACTACAAGAAAGTGAATTCACGCAACTATCCATATCTCAAATTAAATACCGGATATGGCTATACTTTCAATAAGTATGACATCAATGCCACTAGTAGAAGAGGAAATCTGGGATTTAACGCAGGTGTAACTGTCGGCTTCAACATATTCGACGGTAATCGCCGCCGTGAAAAGCGGAATGCAACTCTTACTTTTAAGAACCGTCAACTGGAACGACAGAATCTTGAATTAACACTACGTTCCGACCTCAGCAATTTATGGCAAGCTTATCGTAACAATCTTCAGTTATTGAATCTGGAACGACAGAATCTTATAACAGCTAAAGACAATCACGATATTGCAATGGATCGTTATATACAGGGAGACCTTTCCGGTTTTGAGGTACGTGAAGCACAAAAAAGTTTGTTGGATGCGGAAGAACGTATCCTTTCCGCTGAATATAACACCAAAATCTGCGAAATCTCATTGTTACAAATCAGCGGAAAGATAACAAAATATTTGGAGGAATAAGAGAGAGATTTATCCCATTATGTATTTTGCCGGTTTACCAATACGGTGTACCAGATTCACAATCAACCAGGAGACAGCAAATGCCATTACTGCCGCTACCGGTATTTGTAAAGGAATGGGTATACCAATAGCCCGCGTCAACATTACAGCCGGTCCGGTAAAGAAATAATGAATCATATAAACTCCGAAACCACATACGGTAAGGTTTGCTAATGCCTTCCGTATTCTTTCTGAACGGATATTGACTTTTTTTGCCAGCATAAATACAGGAATGGTCATCATTACCACATTAAGGGAGCAATAGGTAAAGAACAGCTCTAACATCTCATCCGTATAATCTGGTAAAGCTGTCATATGGCGGAAGCCGAAGAATGTCACAACGTATCCGATCACAAACATCGGGATACCGGTTGCCAATGTCTTTTTCATGCTCCAATCAAGATTCTTCAAATAGTGGCCTAACAGCAGATACCCGTTGAATCCGGCAAAGGCATATAACATTCCAAATGAGTTCCATGAGCAAGTGCCCCATAAATAACCGTCAACAAACTGATAATAGTAAGGCAACAGCAAGGTAACTCCCCAAGCTAGCAGAAACATCTGCTTGGCACGTTCCGAAGCCTTCTCTACCCATGCCGAAAATATAGGTAAATAAAGATAAAGTCCGATAAGCAGATAAATATACCACATATGTACTGCCAATATAGAAAAGTTGAATGGGATATTCAAGATATATTTGACAGCAACCGAGAAAGATTGCCTCATTACTTCTTCACCGGCATAAGGAAAGAAATCAAGAATAATCCGGGGACTGAATCCTAACAAACCCGTTATCCAGGGAAAAAGATTATAAATTACAGACCAGATTAAGAACGGATACAGGACACGGGTAATCCGTTTCTTGTAAAAAGCGGAAGTATCGCCTCGCACAGGTAAAAGCAAAGCTCCTGTTATCATCACAAACAACGGCACACATGGACGAAGGACAGATCCGTATATAGCCCCCCATAATTTAATCTCTCCGATATTGGGAGCAGTGCCCGGATAAAAATTAAAAGGATCGGCGCAATGGCAGCAAACGACTGTAAACATTGCGATAAAACGTACAACGTCCAGCCATACAATATGCCGGTTCTTCTGATTAGGTAGTTCAATTGTCGATGTTTTCATTATGGCTAGTAATAGAAAGGGAAATTAGTAAAAAAGGGATACCTATACGAAACAGACAGGTATCCCTCCAATAATGGTTTATATAAAAGAATTATAGGCTAATTATTTAGTACAATTCCAAGGTTTCAGTTGCTTGAAGAAGTCATTCCCTTTATCATCTACCAGAATGAATGCCGGGAAATCTTCCACTTCAATTTTCCAGATCGCTTCCATTCCCAATTCAGGATATTCCACGCACTCAATGCTCTTGATATTATTCTGAGCGAGAATAGCCGCAGGACCTCCGATAGAGCCAAGATAGAAACCACCGTACTTCTTACAAGCATCTGTCACCTGCTGGCTACGGTTACCTTTTGCCAACATAATCATGCTGCCGCCATGACTTTGGAACAAGTCAACATATGGGTCCATACGTCCGGCAGTAGTCGGTCCCATAGAACCACATGCCATACCTTCCGGTGTTTTTGCCGGACCGGCATAGTAAATAGGATGATCTTTGATATACTGAGGCAAATCTTCTCCACGATCCAAACGTTCTTTCAGTTTGGCGTGAGCGATATCACGGCCCACAATAATAGTCCCATTCAATGACAGACGGGTAGCCACCGGATACTTAGTCAGTTCCTTCAAGATTTCAGGCATCGGACGGTTCAGGTCGATTTTAACCACATCACCTTCTCCTGCCTTACGCAATTCTGCAGGAATCAGTTCGCCCGGATTTGAATCCAGTTTCTCAATCCAAATACCATCTTTATTGATTTTACACTTGATATTACGGTCGGCTGAACAAGAAACGCCCAAACCTACCGGACAAGAAGCACCGTGACGGGGCAGACGGATGATACGCACATCGTGAGCCAAATACTTACCGCCAAACTGCGCACCCAGACCAATCTTATGCGCTTCTGCCAAAACTTCTTTTTCCAGTTCAATATCACGGAACGCACGACCATATTCGTTTCCTGTTGTCGGCAAGTTATCATAAAAATGAGTAGAAGCTAATTTCACAGTCAGCAGATTCTTCTCTGCAGAAGTACCGCCAATTACGAAAGCGATATGATAAGGAGGACAAGCAGCTGTCCCCAATGTCTTCATCTTTTCAACCAAGAACGGAACCAGTGTGCCGGGATTCAAGATAGCTTTAGTCTCTTGATAGAGATAAGTTTTATTGGCTGAGCCACCACCTTTGGTCACACAAAGGAATTCATATTCCATACCTTCGGTAGCTTCGATATCAATCTGTGCAGGCAGGTTACATTTCGTATTCACCTCATCATACATATTCAGAGGCGCATTCTGAGAATAACGCAGATTCTCTTCGGTATATGTTTTATAGACTCCCAATGACAGAGCTTCTTCGTCAGAATAGCCCGTCCACACTTGTTGTCCTTTTTCACCATGAATGATGGCAGTACCGGTATCCTGGCAGAATGGAAGAACTCCCTTTGAAGCAACTTCCGCATTGCGCAGGAAAGTCAATGCCACATACTTATCATTCTCACTTGCTTCCGGATCACTCAGAATCTTAGCAACTTGTTCGTTGTGCGAACGACGAAGCATGAATGATACATCACGAAAAGCCGCATTAGCCATCGCGGTCAAACCTTCTTTCTCAATTTTCAGGATAGGATGTCCTTCAAACTCGCCTACCGACACATAATCTTTGGTAAGCAGATAATACTCAGTTGTATCTTTTCCCTTTTCAAACATGGGCTGATACTTAAACGGAGGTGTTGCCATAAGTTTCTTATTTTATTACGTAATGTTAGTTAGTGTTGCAAAGGTAGCAATTAAGAATGAAGAATGGCGAATGATGAATAAAGAATTAAGAATGAATAACGGAGAATATTTCGATTATTCTACGATAGTCTCAATTCGCTTGATAAGCTCATTCCCCAAGGCTGTCTTCTCCTCAATATGTTTCAACACAGCCGTCACAAACGTATTGCTTTCAAAATCCCCGCGCACCTGTTCGAAATCTTGTCGCATCTCGTCGTGCGAGCCATCCGCACCAAATCCGGTCATAGAAGAGAGCGAGAATTCCTTCTTTGCATCTTCATACACCATTTTATCCAGTCCCACTACGGATTCCTGCCAGGATTTTACAATACGAATCACATCCTGAGCAGTGATGGTTTCCGGATTTATACCATAAAATTCCTGAATCTTATGATAAGCCCATGTCCATTCGTAGGTGTAATAATTCTCGTGCATCTCCGCAAAGCAGGCATTGATGGATTTCAAACGGTTGACAGTACCATTCTCAATTCCATCCAACAGACGGTCTATCTCACTCTTCGGAGCAATGAGTCCGGAAACATCCACCCATTCTCCCACTCCGATTTCCGTGTCGGGCTTCAAACGTTGACGAATTTCCTCATTGCTTTGGAAATTGATACCCTCCAATCGTTTAATAATCGAATTACCCAAGAACTTATGAATGGCTATCTCATAAAAACGGATACCGTTATTCAAAGAAGTGTTTTTGATCTTGGCACTCTGATAAGAGTAAATCTCTGAAGTTTCACCGGATACCCGTCGCAATTCTTTCAAAATGGAACGTCCCTTGAACATCTTTTGGATGGTATAAGGGCTCAAAAGGTTATAATTGATATAATCCAGACGGTTCGGGTCTTGTCGTTTATCACGTCTCGGCCATTTCTGCGCATCACGGATAGTACCGACACTTCTCAAATTGACACCCGGAACCAGATAGGTCGTATTTCTCTGCTCTATCAGATAAGAGAAGGGAAGATTGGAGGTATCGGCATGATTGACATGGCGTCCCATCACCAAAGAAAAAGCTCCGACACGAGCCGGCCACAAGATATAGGAATCAGAAGTCGTTTTGGCTCCTCTCTCCATTGTTCCTTGATGAATCGGACCGAGTTTATACATATGATTGCTCTGATTGGAACCCGAGCCTGCATTCATAAATGAGAACATTCCGGCAATCAGCAAGGTAGATTTATGATGTGTCACCGTGAAAGGACCTGCAAAGATGGCACAGGCCTCGCCATTCTCTCCTTGGCAATTACTAAAGAACAAAGAATCGGAAGCAGAATAGTTATGTCCCAATTTACAGGACTGCCCTACAAAGCAACGGCTCAACATAGTGCCGTCATCCACTTTAGAACCGGAGGAAATGATGAAATCATCACAAATCACTCCGTGTCCGATATGTACGGGAGCTGTCACATTGCTGTTTATGCTACCATTGGACAAACGGCACGTTCCGCAAATATGACAATAGTCGCCAATCCGGACATTCTTAATAGACCCCGTATTGAGAATCATGACGTGTTCTCCGATACTCCCGGTAGCGGAAGCATGCTTGTTGGAATAATAATCCGCAATCGACTTCATACGGTTTATCAACTCAGGACGATGGCGGTACAATGCCAGTATATAAGCCTGATGCGCAGACAATTTATCATTAATCAGCACCTCACGTCCCCCTGTTTCATTAAGAACCGCTACTTCTACCCCGTTGCCGAAAGTCGTCAACTTGTCTACCAGAATGATATCTACATTTTCGATGAAGGTATCACTGCCAATTTCGTAATTAGCTATATAATTCTGGATATTTTCAATGCAGCAGTTATCCCCTACTGTTACATTGTGCAGTGTCACATGGCGCAATCCCGAATGTTTTTTGATACCTCCCGGCAATGTAAACTCAGATTCGAATACGCCCAACTTCACTTCTCCCGAAAAGCGGGTATGGTGAACGAACTCACAATTAAAGCCTTCGGCAACCAAAACATTTCCCCAATCATCAGCCAAACACGATTGGCTCTTCAACTGAAGTACCTCATCTTCAGTCAATCTACGATAGTCTTTCATATAAATAAAGTGTTATTTATTCTTCCTCTTCGTAGGTCTGATAAAGAAAATCGTTATAAGGGTATTTCTGAACGTGCAATTCTTTCACTCGTTGATAAACTACATTTTTCAGTTCGTCCATATTGATTCGCTCGCGGGCGGAAATAAAGAGGCAATTATCCTCCATCTTTGCCATCCACGTCTTCATCAGCTCTTCGAGTGTCAAGTTTTCTTTTGTTCGGGGGGTAAGGTCGTCCGATGCTTTCTCTATGTAAGTGTAAGCATCTATTTTATTAAATACAAGTATCATGGGTTTGCCACCGCCGCCAATCTCGGCCAGTGTCTTATTTACCACTTCAATCTGTTCTTCAAATCCGGGATGGGAAATATCCACTACATGCACCAGCAGGTCGGCTTCGCGCACCTCATCCAATGTTGATTTGAAAGAGTCCACCAAATCGGTAGGTAACTTACGGATAAATCCGACCGTATCTGACAAAAGGAACGGTAGATTCTCGATAATTACCTTACGGACAGTGGTATCCAGCGTTGCAAACAGCTTATTCTCCGCAAATACTTCGCTCTTGGACAGGAGGTTCATAATGGTCGATTTACCAACATTGGTATAACCCACTAAAGCAACACGAATCATGCGTCCGCGATTTTTACGCTGGGTAGCCTTCTGCTTATCAATGTCTGCCAGACGTTCTTTCAGCAACGACATACGGTTCAGGATAATACGACGGTCCATTTCAAGCTGTGTTTCACCCGGACCACGAAGTCCCACCGAGCCTTTACCGCCACCTGCACCGGAGCCACCTCCCTGGCGTTCCAAGTGAGTCCAAAGGCGTTGCAAGCGTGGCAACATATATTTATATTGCGCCAGTTCCACCTGTGTTTTAGCATTGGCAGTCTGGGCACGCATGGCAAATATATCAAGAATCAGCGAAGTACGGTCAAGTATCTTCACCTTCAATTCGGCTTCGATATTACGGATTTGTTTCGCGGAAAGCTCATCATCAAAGATAACCATTCCCACTTCACGTTCTTCCTCCTCTTCGTTACGGATATATGTTCTTATCTCTTCCAGTTTTCCTTTTCCTACATAAGTCACCGAGTTAGCCGTCGGCAACTTCTGTGTAAATCGTTTCACGACTTCCGCCCCAGCCGTCTCGGCAAGGAATGCCAATTCATCCAGATACTCGTTCGTTTTACGCTCATCCTGCGTCTGAGTGATGAGTCCGACCAGTATTGCTGTCTCTACTTTGGCTTCGGATATTACAAATTCTTTCATTCTTTATTTTTAATAATAATAATATGGGTGCAAATATAGCAAAAAAAGATAATCTTTTTAGAGATATTAATGCATATTCATCACCGATGTAGCACAGAACTACATCTAAATTGTTCTAACATCAATAAAAAACAGAAGTATGGAAAAGATTAGTTACAACCTTGTGTTTAACAGAAAAAAGAATTTGAATAAGAGAGGAATGGCATTAATACAAGTGGAAGCTTACCTTAATAAGAAAAAGATGTATTTCTCCACTAAAATCTATATTAAACCAAACCAATGGGACGACAAACGGAAAATGGTAAAGAACCATCCTAATGCAGACATCCTAAACTGTATGTTATACGAATATATATCTACAATAGAGCAAACAGAACTCGGATTGTGGCAACAGGGAAAAGAAATTTCATTGAGTTTATTAAAGGACTTACTTGAGAAACCTGTAAGCAACGAAAAGTCTTTTTTAGATTTCTATAAAGAAGAACTAGCAACCTCTTCTTTGAAAGAAAGTACCAAGCACAACCATCTTTCCACCCTCGAATTACTTCAAGCGTTCAAAAAAGAGATCTTTTTTACAGACCTCACATTTGAATTTGTTTCTTCATTCGATTCTTATCTGCAATCTCGGGGATATCATCTTAATACGATTGCCAAGCACATGAAACACCTAAAACGCTATGTCAATATTGCTATTAATAAAGAATATATGGATATACAGAAATATGCCTTCAGAAAATATAGAATCAAAAGTGTAGAAGGCAGACATACCCATTTGTCTCCTGAAGAATTGCATAAACTGGAAGAAGTTCAACTCACAGAGAAGTTTGCAAAATTACAAAAGCCCAAAGATGCCTTTCTATTTTGTTGTTACGCAGGGTTACGATATTCTGATTTCACTCACCTGACCTCCGAGAATATCATTGAGTTTCATAGGGAATTTTGGCTTATCTATAAGTCTGTCAAAACAGGCACTGAGGTACGCCTTCCATTATACCTGTTGTTCGAGGGCAAAGGTATTCATATACTCCACCGCTACAAGAATGACCTCGATAGTTTTTTCAAGTTAAAAGATAATTCCAATCTTAACAAGGAACTGAATGTACTAGCCAAATTGGCAGGAATCAGCAAACACATTTCTTTCCACACAGCCCGCCACACGAATGCTACCTTATTAATATATAACGGTGCAAATATAACTACCGTACAAAAATTGTTGGGACACAAAAGTGTAAAAACCACTCAGGTATATGCCAATATAATGGACATCACAATCGTACGTGACCTCGAAAAAGCTGCTTCACAAAAGAATGAGTAACACTACACACAAACATAGCATAATTCACCATATCACCACAGATTACACGGATTAACACAGATTAAAATCCGCGCATTGATAATCTGCATTTATCATCTGTGTTAATCCGTGTAATCTGTGGTGAAAAACGAGTTCTGACACAAATCATGAAGTACAGTTCACACTAACAAGCCTATAGCAAATTCATTAATTCCTTCAAAGAGTGGATGTGGTAAGTAGGAAGAAAAGGGAAAGTAGTCCGCTCCGTCACATTGTAGAAAACCTGATGCATTCCAACTCCATAAGCTCCGGTAATATCAGCTTCCCAGCTGTCACCAATCATTAATGATTCCCGCAACTCAGACTGAGTGGCCGACAGAGCAAAATTAAATATTTCAGGGTAAGGCTTCAACACCCCGAGATCTTCCGAAAGAATCACCTTCTTAAAATAACCATCCACACCTGCCGAATGCATCTTGCGTGATTGCAATTCACGAAAGCCGTTGGAAAGTATATAAAGATTATATTTCGGAGCAAGATATTCCAACACCTCTTTTGCGTATGGCATTAAGCCTCTTTTGGTAGGAATAATAGAAAAGAAATCTTTCGAGAACTGTTCCGCCAATGCTTCATCCTCCACCCCTACCGACATCAAAGGATAAAAGAAACGTTGGCGGTTCAATTCATCTTTCGTGATCTTTCCTTCACCATATTCAACCCAGAGTTCAGTATTTCTCTTTTGATAAATTGCATAAAAATGATCGAACGAATCAAAATAGCGTCCGTATGAATATTTCTGGTACACTTCTTCAAAAGTGTCACGGGCATTTTGAGAAAAGGCCCAAATAGTATCGTCAAGATCAAAAAAAAGATTTTTATATTTCATCAGTAGTTAGTGAGTATATAATAAGAAACAAAAAAGCCAATGTGCCGATTTCTTAAATTCAGGAATCAGCACATCGGCCATTCAAAAGTGATATCTACTCTATTTTACCTGGATGACCAAGTATTTGGATACACTCCAGAATTCAGTAGGATTAGTAATTTTCAATGTCAACTGACCTTTATCGTCTTTCACCAATTCGTATGAACCTGCCGGATGAGTAGTCAACAGTTCGGCACGCTTAGAGTACAACTTGATTTCTTTAGTTGTACGGATATCGATTTGAGTGAAATAATCCTTGTTGAAATCAGCACTTTTCAGTACATCTCCGCTTTGAAGAATCTTCTGAGCTTTCAACTCTGATTTTGTACCGAATACAAACCATGCGGCGTTCAGGCTCTTTTCCTGTTCGGCAACGGTTTTAGCTTTTGCCTCGTTTTCGGCAGTCAATGTTTCTTTTTCTGCAGAAAGATCGCTAACGGCAGCATCCAATTCCTGAATACGTATATTCTTAGAAGCCAATTCAGTCTGGAGTTCCTCAATACGCTGTTGTTTTGCATTTAACTCAGCTGTCAAAGCCTCAACCGCTTTCTTCAGTTGAGTAGAGTTATACTTACTATTCTTCAGTTGAGCCTGCAACTTGGCAATCTGTGCCTTGTTCTCTTCCATCTGTTTAGATATAAACTCGATGTCGGAAGCAATCTGTTGTTTCGCACTGGCTGAATTCTCAGTGATCGTTCCGCGTTGTAAATCCACACGGCTTTCGGCAGCGTTGATCTTACGGAACCCTTCCTGTACTTCATTGAAAGTCCCCATCATATCATCCAGTTCAGCATTGCGCTGGGTAAGTTCCATCAAAAGAGAATCATTTTCAGCCTTCAAATCTTTATTTCCACCTTTAAAGCTATCACACGAAGCCAACATGGCTGCGCACACAAATAAAACTGCTAACTTTTTCATAC
>ERZ857775.2679-NODE-2679-length-16483-cov-4.821220_pt1 | contig 16483 bp, 15 predicted proteins | sample MGYA00519698_ERZ857775 | MGnify/ENA primary metagenome ERZ857775 (study PRJEB31778, sample SAMEA3449363) | human gut metagenome | biome: human gut; feature: human-associated habitat; material: faeces | place: United Kingdom | collected 2010/2012 ...
CCCACGATGAAACCGTCAGTGCGCCAGTCGCCACTGCCGGAGCCTTCATAAGCAAGGTCAATAACCACCGTCTCTACGGGACTGAACTGAATCCCGGCATTCCAGGCCGGCGACAGATGACGCGCAGTATGACCATCACTGGCGGTGGTGGTCTCCTTCACATACCCCGGTTTCACTTCATCACGCCGGTAATCCTGAACACTGTCAGACCAGCGGGTGTACGCCATCCCGGCCATGCCATAGAGACTGACCCGCTCACTGAGCTGCCAGACAGGGCCGGCCATCAGACTGACATAACGACCGCGCAGGCTTTCATAATGGAAGGTATTTTCACCCGTCTTCATCGTGTCACTTTTCTTCACCGATGCATAACTCAGCGCGACAATGCCGCCCAGGTGATCCGTGAACTCATAACGGTATTTCACATTAATCCCTTTTAAATCACCTGCACGCGCACCGGTACCGGACAATGCCGGTACGCCGCCCGGGTGAACCTGAGCATATCCCACGGAAAATGCACCGTGTCCGCTTTCAGCCTGTGCAGGAAGGGAAATGCCTGTCAGCAGTGCGGTCCAGAATAAAATGGCTCCGTATAAATGTCGCATGATGACCTCTCGTTTTCAGTCAATAAAAAAGGCACCTCCTGAGGTGCCCGTCCGGGTTAATAAACCGTCAGCTGATACTGATCCCTGCTGTGGATTTTTTCATGACCACAACCAGTAAATCACTGATGTACGTTGTCGGCGTCCAGTTGTTCGCACCGGCCGACGACACATTAAACGTCAGGGTGACATGACCCCGCCCTGCCGGCATATCTATCACCGATGAGAACACCCGGCTGACATCCGTTGCCGGTTCATGGAAAATCTCAACCCCGTTCTTCAGCACCTGCAGCTTACAGGTGGAATACCAGTACGACTGCTGATTCGGGCTGTTGAAATTCTGGTGTTTCGTCCCGCGAAACAGCACCGGGGGAATGATGATCTGCCGGTCGAAGCCCTGGTCATCGTAAACTGTGACGGTTACCGTCCCGCTGGCATAACTGTTATTCCGGGGAAAGGCTTTCCCCACCGTCTTCACCAGGTCGCCTTCAATCTGGTTTGCAGACAGTTTCCCTCTGATGACACAGTTCTCGTTAATGGTGACATTATTGAGCGTGCCGGTATTCGCGGTAATTGCTCCGCTGATATCCGCGTTCCTGGCTGTCAGCTTCCCTTCCGGCGTCAGGGAAAACGTCGGGGGGGTGCCGGATGACGTGATACTCACCGCAAACAGTCGTTTCAGGAACACGTCGTTCATGAACAGCTGATTCCCCTGCGCCACAAATAACGGCGTGCTGTTGCCGCTCTCCGGATTTATCATCGCGATACGGTCAGCCAGCAGCAGTATGTTGCTCAGTGGCTGGCCATCAGTATCCTCAATCCCTGCACCAATCCCGGCCACATAGGGAATGCCGTCTTTCGTTTTTTGAACCTTCAGCATGTACAGCGCAGCCAGGTCATCATTTGTGTCCTTCTGCACGCGCTGTATCTGCTGTATGGTGGCGCTCTGGTTCTCCAGTGTTTTACTGACCGTCTGTGTGATTTCATTGCGGGTTTCGGTGATGGTGGTCTTCATCTCCGCCATCTCATCCGCAAGCTGGCTGTTGTCTATCAGCTCCCACAACCCCTGAGCCAGATGCAGTTTTCCTATTTTTTCCCGGAAAAATTCCAGATACCCTTCACCATCATTGCTGGGCTGCCCGCTGACTTCCACAAACGCAGATTTCCCCACCAGGTTGACGCTGCGCACGTAAAACCAGAAATCCTTCCCAGGCTTAATCCGGCTCCCCTGGACAGTCCACTGACTGCCGGTCCCCAGATAACGGGCAGATTTTTCCACCTGTGCCGTGTTCGTGATGCGTTTTTCGGAGAACCAGAATTCAAACTGTACCGTCGGGTCATACACCGCAAGACGCGGGACCGCCGTTATCTGAAAATACCCCGGCGTCAGTTCAATGGTGGCGGGTTTTGCTGGCGCGTTAATCCGGAAGGTGGTGGTGGCCGGTTCGCCCTGCTGGCCATAACTGTTAATTGCCCTGACTGTCAGGGTGTATTCCCCGAGCGGCAGGCCACTGAAACGGTGCGCCGTGTCTGCGGTGATGGCGGTGGTCACCAGGCGGCTGTTTTCACCGCTTCCACTGGTCAGGCGCAGACTGAAGCGCACACCCTTCACCACCCGCGGCGTGTCCCATTTCGCCTGCGCCAGATACTGTCCGTCAGCTGCGCTCACCTCCACCGTCAGGTGCTGCACTGCCGGTGGGATGACGCTGTTCAGGGAACCTGACTGCGGCTCAAAGCGGGCACCGTTATCCACGATGGCTTCTTTTTCCGGTACGTGCTGCACCGCCGTGATGGCAAAGGTGCCGTCCGTGTTTTCCCGGATGGAGACACAGCGGAACAGGCGACGGCGCAGTGACGGCAGGGAGAGTCCCCACACCCCGTATGTCTCCACACCATCAGGCAGGGTACTGACCTGTATCCGGTCCGGCGCGGGGTGTTCGGTGATGTCCACACTCACCGGCTTACCGCTGCCGTTAATCAGGTTCACCGTGGCGGCACCGGTCTCCGGAAGTGTCACTTCACGGTCCAGCGTCAGGGTGCAGGTGGCAGCATCAATGGACAGGACACGTCCGCCGGTCAGGGTCCCGGCATAGTCGTTATCACAGATTTCAATGATGTCACCGGGTGTGTGCCGCAGCCCCTGAGACCCGAGCGTGAAATCCACCGTCTGCGTTTCCAGCAGTCCGGTCTTTATCACCCACAGCCCGGCACGGTGGGCCTGACCGCGACTGGTGCAACCGAACGCATCCATCTTCAGCAGGTTGCGCCCGTAGCGCAGTATGGCTTCCGGGTCTTCCACCAGTTCCGTGGAGGTCTGCCAGCCGTTCTGCGGGTCGGTGTAATTCACCTCCACCGCCGTGTGCCGGTCCTTCAGGGCACTGAAGCTGTAGCGGAATCCCACGCCGTTATCATCCACCACCACATCGCTGTTGGTGTACGGCCACACCACATCCGACGGGCGGTCCTGAACGAACGTCAGCGTCTGACCGTTCCATACCGGCATACAGCGCATCGCCGAGCAGAAATCACTGAGAACGTCCCACGCCTTACGCTGTTGTGCCAGGTACGCATTAAAGGTCATCCGCGGCTCGGTCCCCCCGAAACCATCCGGGACCGTCTGGTCGCAGTACTGCGCAATGGCATACAGCGCCCATTTGTCCACGTCTGCCGCCCCCAGACGTTTTCCCATGCCGTAGCGCGGGTGAGTCAGCATGTCCCACAGGCACCAGGCCGGGTTGTTGCTGTATGCCGGTTTCAGACTGCCGTCCCAGATACCACTGTACGTGCGTTTTTCCGGGTCATAGTTTGACGGCACCTGGATGATGCGACCGCGGATATGGTAGTTCACCGTCATCTGCTGGCCGCCGAACTGCTCCGCATCCACCTGCAGCCCCACAATGGCCGTGTTCGGGTAGCACTGTTTCACATCGATGATTTCGGTGTATGACGACCAGAGCGTCTTATTCTGCAGCTGGTCCGGGGTGCTGTCTGCTGTCTCCCGGACCATCCGGATGTTAAAGGGCCGCTCAGGCAGATTCTCCAGAATCACCGACGCCAGGTACTGTGAGGTGGTCTTGCCGTTAATGGTGACATCCTTTTCCGTCACCCAGTTACCGTTACGCTGTAACTGAATCAGCAGTCGGACAGAAGAGGGATTACGGTCGCCCTTTGAGGTGGTCTCCAACAGTGACTGCACCCCGAAGGTAACCCGCAGGCGGTCAATGTTCGCGGACGTAATGGTGCGCGTCACCGGTTTTGCCTTCGTCACTTCCACGCCCAGTCCGGTTTCAGCACCGGAGGACTCAAAGCCTTCCGGTGGTGTCTGCTCCTGCTCCCCGGCGCGCCAGACCGCCGTCACACCGTGTATCACGGGATTACCGTCCGTGTCCGTCAGCGGGGTTTTGTTCACCAGGATACTCTGCAGTCCCTTCACCGGACCTTCTATCGGTCCCTCACCAATCGCATCAATCACGCTCATCATCTGCGTGGATTTGAGATTATCCTTCGCCTCACGAGGCGTGTGTGCCTTACCGCCACCTTTTCCCATACAGCCTTCCCCTGAATAAATTAACCGCCACTTGCCATTCCGTACAGAAGTCGGATATCCTTCGCCCGAAAAGCATGAAACACATTTCTGCCATGCTAAAGAGAAACCCCGGTATCAGCAGATACCGGGGTTTTCTTTCATGCCCACCGATAATCCTGTTGGTTAAAACCGGTAATGGCATAAAAATTCTGAATATCTTCACATTTTCACAAACTGACTGTGGCGCGTATAATTTCTCTGCGTTAATTTTTTTGTCGTGATATAAGAATAATTCCTTACACTTAATCTTCGTAACTCTCCCGCAGTTCCTGTCCGCGATCACTGCGGGATTTTTTTATTCTTTTTACCCCTGCCGCCCGATAACCACGACCTTTCCGCCCCCGCCTTCATCACGGGTGCTGATGTCCTGGGATATACGGCGGGAGCCAACCAGCATTTCCCCGTAAGGCACCGGCATCGGGTTCCCCTGGGCAATCATGTTATCCAGCGAGGAAAAGTACGTGTTCTGTCTGCCGTTATCCGTTGCGCGGTAATCCGGTGTTTTTGCCTTCGGGGCCAGCATCTGGGCCACACCGCCCAGAATCATGCTGGCTCCAAGTGAAAACAGCATCGTGGTGGCAGAAAAACCACCGGCTGCCAGGGCTGAACCCCATAACGCCATTGATGCCCCGGCAGTGAAGAAAGAGCCCACGATGGCTGCCGCCCCCAGCACAATCTGCAGTCCACCCTTTCCGGCCCCGGCCAGTCGCGGCACAATGTGGATGACCGTTCCCTCACCCAGCTGTTCGTGAAGACGGGCGTACACCGCCTCCGGTGCCGTGTCATAACCGGCAATACGTATCTGGTACCAGCCTTCGTTCATCTGACGGCGAAAGCCCGGCATCTGCATCGACAGGGCGCGAATGGCTTCCGCTGCCGTGTTCACATACAGGCTGAGGCGGCGGCCAAGTCGTTGTAAATCCCCGTGAAGGCAGATGCGTGCCAGTGGCGGTGACGCCAGACAGAATGCGTTCGTCGTTGCCATTTTTCGGAATACCTCTCCCGTTTACTCAGTTGTTCAGGCAGATGGTGAAGCAGCTCACCGTTGCCGCAGTAAATGGCGGCATGGTTCGGTACCGAAGCACCAAAGCAGCACAGCAGAATATCGCCCGCCTGTGCAGAGGACAGGGGCACCCGGTAAAAGCCGGTGACCGCCATATTGTCCAGGTAAAGGTTCTGACCGTTGCGCCACCAGTCATCCTCACGCTCAAAATCCGGCATATCAATTCCCGCCAGATGGTAGGCATCCGGTACCTGTGCCGGTAAAAACACCTCAATATGCAGCGTGGCCCGCCAGGTATCTGCATCCAGCTCTTCACCGGTATACTCTGCATCCGTCAGATAAACCGCGATCGCAGGAAAATCCTCTTCGTCAAAAACAACGGGGCGACCATCAAACAGCGTCGCCCCGTGTTCATGCTGCTCGAGTGCATCCAGCACTGCGGCACGAATGTCAGTGTGTTTCATCGTTTTATCGCAATCCTCAGTTGTTGTTTCAGCGCGTATGCCAGTTCTTTAGGCAGGCGTTCACGCCGGATACGGTCAACATTCTCATCAAATGCCTGTTTCAGTGGGGCCGCCATCGGGATTTTCACCACCTGAATGGGAAGGCGATTACGCTTTTTCCTTCCCTTGTCGTCATTGCCCTCCTCATATCTGGCCTGGGGAAGACGTTGCATAACATGCCAGCGCCCATTATTTAATCGCTGGATAAATGCCCGCTGATAACGATGCTGACCGGCTTTGAGTATGCTGTCCGGACGACGCCCCAGCATTCTGATCCCCAGCTTAATCACCGGGAGATCACCGCGGTTAACGATAATTTTTGCATTCGGATTTCTGACCGTGGCCCGTTTCAGTCTGGACCGTTCCTTAACCAGTTTCCGGCGTACCTTTGTCTCCCGGGCAACCTGTGATGAAGACTGATTAATCGCCGTTGTGGCCACGCGGTTAATCGTCATTGCTGAAGCCGCCGGAATGGCGTTTTTACGAACCCGGCTCAGATTATCAATCGCCTGATCAAGCCCTTTTATCGCCATAATTTCACCCTGCGTTTATCGTCGCCGGTTAACAGCGGGTGGTTGCCCACGGTTGAGCCAGAGATAACAGCTTCCCCCGTCATCCGGAGAAACACGATCCACCCAGAACATCTCGCCGTTAATGGTCAGCGTGTCACCACGCCGCACGGCACGCACCGTATCCGTCCGCACAAATAATGACGGGCTGCTTCCTTCAATACGGACCCCGCCACCGGCAAAACCCAGCGACTCCGGATCGTCAAAAACCCCCTGAACTTCGCCGCCACGTTGTGCTCCGGAGGTGAACTGCGCACGGATCCCCATCACTTCAACGATCGTACTGTCCACCCCGGCGAGGGCAGCATCAAAGGCATTCTGAAAATCACGCATATTCAGCCGTTCCGTGCTGTATCATGGCCGTTGCCAGTGATGATGGCACCAGAACACGCATACCCCGTAACGCCAGCTCAACGGGACGACCTGTCTCCGGGCAATACCCCATTACTTGCAGGCACTTCCGTACCCGGACGGCTTTAACATCATCCGGAGCATCCGTGTTGTTCAACTGCTCACCATCGTCTGTGTGATTTTGATCAGCCCCGCTCTCATCAGAGTGCATAATGCCCTCCGGGGAAACAGCAAGCTCCTCTTCCCACTCAGACACACGTTGAGCAATATCCGCAGCACTCCCCGACATATCCGCCTCGCGCCCCAGCAGGCCAGCCAGTTGACGAAGACGATTCAGATTTTCTTCTTTTGTTGCCATCTCAGCCTCCTGTGAAAAAAGACACGGGGGCATTTCGCCCCCGCTCACGGATTATTTCACCTGTACCACCACAAACTCATCCGGATCCGGCAGCACCATCAGCGGTGCGGACTGCGTCATGGTGAATTCACGGGCCGGATCGCCCACAGTCAGCCAGTGTTTCGGATAACGGGAAGAGGCCACCACACCTTCGGACAACGCCTGCGCATCCTGAATGGCACCATAGCAACGAATGCCCTCTGCTGCCGTATTCCCCAGGACCAGTGTGCCCTCCGGCAGATAACGTTTTTCGGTACCGTCCTCTGCCACATAAGACGTTTTCGCCACCACAATGGCCAGATCGCCGTAATACCCCTTGAAGGACACCACCGCCCCCAGGTCTTTCACTGCCGTTTCGAGTTGTGAATTTGAGCCGCGACGGGTATCCAGTTTTTCGCGGAACAGCTTAAAGCCATTCAGCAGACGCCAGACCGTACCGTCCATAATGGCGATATTCACAAGGCCGCTGGCCTGATCGCAATAGAGGTCAATATCATGCGTCGGATCAAACGTATCACGGTCCTGCTCAGACCATTTTTTACCGTCAGCCTGCTCAATGTTATTTCCTTCAGAGCGCCCGAAATCCACCTCGACAGTATCAAACTGATCCCCTTCCATGGTGTATTTGCCATACAGCACGGCATTCACCGCCTGCATTTCTTCCACCTGGACAATGGCGTGCTCTTCCTGTTTGAGGTTATCGGTAATGATACGCAGACGACGGTAGGCCGGGTCGTTCAGCTGAGCCGGATCTTCACCAGGAAGGCGCTCAACCGCCTGCTGGTAATTAAATTCGTGTTTGGGCTTGACGTAGCCCGGACGTAACACGCGGGTTTCACCACCGCGATGGCGAAGCACTTTTCCTTCAACGATCGGGGAGACATAGGCCGCCACCGGCGTTTTTCCGGTAATTTTGTCCAGCATCACCTCTTCGGTGTGGAAATTCACCGTACGGCGGAAAAACAGCTCCAGAAACAGCGCACGGAATTTCACTTTTTGTTCGGTATAACCGAGTAACTGGCGGGTCGTAAACAATCCCATAAATCAGTTCCTTTCATTAAGAAATCAGTCAGGCCAACGCGGTGGCCTGATAACGTGTTACGGCAGCGCCGCGTGACTCAGGGCACTGCCGGTAAAGGCGTTGGCCTTTTTGTGTTCATCCACACTTTCAGGCCAGCGGATTGCCTCCGTCGCAAAGGTCCCCGACTTGTAATACGTCAGCACCGCCTCTGTGCCTTCAAGCGGCAGTACCAGTATGCCAACCGCACTACCGGCTTTCTGTCCATCCCAGACAACCAGTTTCCCGCTGGCTTCATCCAGCATCAGGGGCGTCAGTGCCGGTGTTGCCTGAGAAATCCCGCTGCTGCCTGTGGCGGTATGAGCCGGATCATTACCGGCAAAAATACGTACTTCTGCACGTTGTTCAGTGATGGTTTTCGTTACCATATTGTAAAAACCTCATATTGATGGTCAGCACTGACTTCATGGCATGGCCATGAGCATTTTCACGTCCGCATCACCGTCTGCTGACGTCTGTGACACGCCACCCCGCACCGCTGCCGGTGAATGATTCGCCATGAAATGTTCAAACAGGGCGGTTGTGGATGCAGAGACCGGTTCTGCTTTATCCGGCGATGAGGACAGAATGTCGCGGGCAGCCTCCACCGTCATTCCGGGAAACGCCGCCAGTTTTTCAGCCTGCGCCTCAGCCCCTTTTGCCTCATCCAGAGCCATAATCTGATCACGGAGTGAGGGTCCGGCATCCGCCAGTGGTGCAGCCGCAAGGATCGGGCGGGCTTTTTCCACCGTCATCTCCGGCATCGCCGCCAGCGTTGCCGCCAGTTGTTCACGACCTTTAGCCTCTTCACACGCCATAATGCGATCGGCTTCACTCTGCGTGGATGCCACCGGCTGCTGTGGTGCTGCCGCGGTCAGAATCGCCCGGGCCTGTTCAACGCTCATGCCCTGTTGTCCTGCCAGCATCGTGGCAAGGTGTTCACGTCCTTTCGCTTCCTGACACGTCAGGATCCCCATCACTCGCTGGTTCTCCTGCGCGGCAGCTTCCGTTGCAGTTAATTGCGGCATAGTGCCTCCTGTATCATGTGTGTTCAGCGCCGCAGCCATCACGCTGATGGCATCCGACGCATTGATTAATTCATCCGCCAGCCCGGCCTCAATGCCGGACTGACCTTCAAAAACGGCGGCCTCTGTTCCCGTGACTGCATCAACAGACAGACCGGTATACATCGCCACTTTTTCGGCAAACATCCGGCGCGCCGCATCAATCCGCTGCTGCATGTCCTGGCGAATCTCTTCCGGCAACGCTTCAAACTGATTGCCATCCACCTTGTGCGCCCCTGAGTAAATCAGCGTGATATCCACACCGGCCTGCGCCAGATGACCGGCATAGCTGACATGGCTCATCATCACGCCAATGGAGCCGATACGGGATGTCTGGGTAACCAGCCGTCGGGAGCAGGCCGACGCCAGCAGCATGGCTGCAGAACAGGCCGTGTCATTGCACAGTGCCCAGACCGGCTTCTGCTGACGGAGGCGGTAAATCATGTCAGCACAGTCAAACGCACCGGCGGCCTGCCCGCCCGGACTGTCAATGTCCAGCAGTACACCCCGCACCTGGCTATCCGCCATTGCCTGCTGAAGACAGGCGACAATGCCGTCATAGCCTGTCATTCCGGAAAATGGCCGCATACCCCCCAGCCGGTGCACCAGCGTGCCTGTCACCGGCAGTACAGCAATACCGTTCACCACCCGGTAAACACGGGCCGGTCGTTTACCTCCGGCCATGTACTCGTCCGTTTCAGCCAGCATTCCGGGTGCATCAAGCTGTACCTGCTGTTGTGGTACCGAAAGACTTGCTGCCCCCATCTCGCGCCCGAGCGCGCAAAAGAAAACCCGCGCATAGGCGGGCTCCAGAAGCAGCGGTTCATTGAATGCTGCGGCAATAATGTGTGAAAGATTACGTCTCACGTGGTGTTGTCTCCTCTTCCGGCCTGCGACTCTCCGCTATCTGCTGCTGATACGCCTGCGCTATCCACACCGGACGTGAGAGTCCAGCTTTTTCCCGCTCTGCAGATTCCCTGACCTGCTGGCGGAAAATGTCCTGATAATCTTCGCCCATCAGCGCCAGCTCTTTCTCATACGTGCTCAGTCCGGCCTCAATGCGCATCACTGATTCCTGAACCTCCTTGAGCCCGTCAATGGCCATTCTTCCGGCTCCAATCCACTCAGCCCGTGACCAGGCTGATCGCGCCTGATAAAAATCAAAACGTGCCCGTGGCGGACGAATAATCCCCCGAAGAAGTGCCTCTTCCAGCCAGCAGGAAAACATCTGCGTGGCCAGCCGGGACGCAATAAATTTTCGCCGCCCCATAAAATAGCGCCACGACTCATTGGCGGATGCGCGGGCACTTGAATAACTGACCTTCGAGTAATCACGGGACAACTGTTCGTAGGAAACGCCAAGACCGGCGGCGATATACCGCAGCAGCGCCTGTTCAAGCGCCGAAAATCCATTGTCTGAATCCTGCGCGGTCTGAAGTTTCAGATCATCACCGGGGAAAAGGTGCGGAATTTTGACACCGCCCAGCGTCACGCTATTCGTGTCATACCAGGTGGAGAACTTATCCAGAATATTAATAAGCGGATTATCCTTCTGCCCCTGCGGCGCACCGGCGATATATTCAAAGGCCTTTTCGGTATCAAGGTCACTTTCAATCGTCGCTGCATACATCGCCTTCACTATGGCCGACTGAAGCTGTGTTGCCTGCAGGGAGTCCAGCATCTTCAGCCGTTCCATAACGCTGTAAAACTGATTGGCTCCACGGGTCTGCCCGTCCTCCACCGGCTCGAAAATATGCAGCATGGCCGGACGCCCGGTGGGAAGTTCACGCGGGATCCGTTCCCATCGTCCACTCCCGGAGCGAGGAAAATCATCCTCACAGATATGGTACGCAACGGCACGGCCATATCGATCAACCTCCACACCAGCCCGCAGAAAACGGTTCCCGATACCGTGTCCTGGCGTGTCCACCCGTTTCGGACTCACGGCTTTAAAACGCGTACGAAACAGTTGCGTGCTCTCCGTATCCCAGACCGGCTGCACAAAGATTTCGCCGTTAAACGCATGAACGCCCACACCTTCACGGATAAATTCCGTAAACGTGCGTTTCCCTTCCACGTCGATCTCACCAAACATCCCTTCTGCGTATTCTGACCAGGCCGCCTCCACCTCATCGACAAAACTTTTTGCCGCGGTCTCCCGCATCCCCAGCCAGCGCCAGTTCGGACGGTAGCTGATCAGAAACATATGCCCGACAATGTGATCCTTATGCAGGGCCACCGCATTGGCCGCTATTCCGTTATTGCGCACCAGATCATCTGCACGGGCATTCCCCAGACGCAACGCGGGCAGCAGGGCCGCATCGGCACTCTGCGAGGGTGGCAACCACTCCGCCATTTGCCCGCCAAATCCTGCACCGCCACCGTTGTAGCTGAGGCTCTCCCGAAGCGGAACGCCGTTCACATCAATCAGGACAGGCGTTCGTTTCATAACCTCACTCCCAGCGGACGACGGCGACGGCGGGTTGTCCCCAGTACCGACTCCGCATCATTGATCGCCCGGTTAAGCTCATCCAGAGAAGCTGCCGTATATTCAATTCTGCGACCATCTTTCTGGACAGACACCACCCGTTTACCGGTTAATAAATCAAGGCGCGCCTGACGCAGCACCTGCAGTTCAGCGACTGTAACCATTCACTCCTCCGGACAGCTTCGCTGCCAGTTCTTTCAGGGTTGGCCGGGTCGTCTCTTCTTCCCGGGATTTTGCCAGTACAGCCAGATCAAGCTGCCAGCGTTGCACGGACACACGTAATGCCGCGTAGGCATACACCAGGCAGTCCAGCGCTTCGTTACGCCGCTTTTTGTTATCCCACAGCAGACGCATCTTTCCTTTTTCCCACTTCTCCACAAGCTCTTCCGCCACCAGTTGCTGCGCCTCTGTCTGCGAAAAAATCTCCGGATCATCAGGAAAACGGATGGCATACGACGTGGCTTCATCCGCAGGCGTGTGATCGGCTTTCATACGGGCATAGAGAATTTCTTTTGCGGTGTCCGTCCCCACTTCGCACAGATACACGCCCCGCTGATTGCGGGTTTTTGGCATGGTGATCACCGGCTTGCCATAAACAGATGCACCTTTTACCGGCAGCACCCGGAAAACACCGTGTTTTTTTGACCTCTGATAGACAATTTCGCCATCGATCCCCCCGGTGTCCCAGCAGACACGGGAAATGGTCATTTCGGTTCCGTCTGCATGGCGGTATTTTTTGTTGATCGCCGCATCCACACGTAACAGCGTCTCTTCCTCATCGGGACGTCCCATAATGATGATTTTATCTACCAGAAAGGCTTCCTCTCCCGGAGCCCATCCCCAGACATACATCTCAAAACGGTTTCGCTGCGAGTCAATGCCCGCCGTCAGATAAACCACCCGGGAAGGCACCGCAGCCGTGTAACGCACAACCTTATCCATCAGTACCTGGTGATCGAGTTTTTCGCCCACGGCCTCTTCCCAGGTCTCGCCCAGCGTGGTGTTCACAAAGGTTTTCAGGCCGTTGGGATCTTTCAGTGCATCCAGCCAGTCATAGACAATCTGTACCCAGGTGGTGAACGGACTGTACGCCGTCCAGATATGGAATGTGATGGAGCGCGGCGGCGGAATTTCATTATCCGCGGCGCTGAAAAACGTCAGACCGTCGCGGGTCCACATCCCCGTGTTTTCGCAGATCCACCGCCCGTTGCTCTGGTCAAGCTCAGACTGATGGATCACGCAGCCATGATGTTCACAGAGGTAGAAAACGCTTTCGGGGCTGTCCTTCTCCCATTTAAGGCCAAAAGGCGTGGACTCATCGCCAAATTTCAGATACTGCGCCTCCCCACAGTGCGGGCAGGGCACATAAAAACGCATGAAATGCGCCGACTCGTTGGCCGCTTTTTCGATCTGGCAGGAGCCTTTTATTTTAGGCGTCGAGCCGCGAATGGATTTTGGCCATACCGAGCCCTCAATACGCTTATCCCCCAGCAGGGTTGGCGAGCCCTCTTTTTCGACATCCGGCTCGAACGAGGAAAGTTCGTCATAGCAGACCACGTCCACGGATTTTTCACGGTAGTTTTTTGCTGCCGCACCACCCAGGCACCAGAAGCCCACCCCCGATGAAAAGCGTTTCAGCGTGAGAGTATTGTCACGATGTTTACGACCCAGCCACGGGGAAAGATCTTTCAGGCATGGCACGTCCCGAATCGTCGCCTCCACGTGAGACTTCATAAAATCTTCAGCGGCAGAATCCGTGGGCTGAAAAAGCAGACTGTTTCGGGATTTATGCTCAATAAAATACCCGGCGACTCCCAGCAACATCTTTGTATAGCCAACACGGGCAGATTTAATCAGATTAACAGTGCGGATCTGATCATTCCCCATACTGTTCATGATGGCGATCTGGAACGGCAGCGTTTTCCATTCGCCGTCACCGTATGAGGATTCTTTCGGCAGATAATAATACTGGTCAGCCCATTCAACTGCCGTCATCGGTACAACCCTGACCAGAGGCTGCAGCGCAACCGAAACGGCGGCCACCATATTATTCAGTTGTTGCTCTGATATATTCATCGAGTAAATCCGGTAATTTATCCCCTGCCCGCGCACACTGATTTGCCCCCTTAGCAATAAGGGTTTTCAGATGGTCAATATGACGTGGCGTTAAATCCGGGAACTGTCGCTGCATGGATAACGGAATGGAATCAAGCGTACTGGACAATGCCATCGCCAGTTTGCTGAGGGCGAAAACGCAGAAGTCTGAATCGATGAGCTTACCTTCGGTTACCTGATTTTTAAGTTTTTGAGCTGCAGCCTGTTCTTCTGTCAGTTCAGCTCTGGCCCGAAGCAGCCTTTCCTCCAGTTCTCCCCCGTCATCAGGTGTTCTCTGATTGTGTTGTCGCCGCTCGCGATCTATCTCCAGTACAGTTTTAACGTCATATAAAACTTCCCTCCCCCGACGTTCAACAGGAGGAACGCCCCATTTATCAAATGCCTGAACAGAGATACCGATGGAGGAGGCCATATCACTTTTATTCAATAAAAAGGCCATCTCCTCTCCATAAGTCATCGATAAAAAGCGAAACAACAACCATGTGTTTTTGCAAAACCATTTGATATCATTGACATTTTTCGCATTGACGACATCAAAACACATCGTAAGGTTGTTGTATTTATTTTATTTTCACCTTACTTATCAATTAGATATACCAAACAATTAAACAACAACCACCCCCTCAAAAAATCTCATAAATAGTGAAAACGCGCGAGGTCGCCGCCCCGTAACCGGTCGGATCGCCGGAAAGGACCCACGAAATGATAATTATTATCATCTATATAAGGTTTATCACAACATGTGTGTACGCCATCAAACCACGAGAAATAATCAATTATGACGCAGGTATCGTATTAATTGATCTGCGTCAAATTAACGTAAAAGCAACTTCAGATAATACAAATCAGCAACACTGAATATGGGGAAACATTATGTCATCAAAGAACAGAACCCGCAGAACAACAACCCGCAACATCCGATTTCCAAACCAGATGATTGAACAAATTAACATCGCTCTTGATCTGAAAGGTTCAGGAAACTTTTCAGCGTGGGTTATTGAAGCCTGCAGAAGAAGGCTGTCAACAGAGAGTTCGGGTATGAATTACATAATTAAGTAACATGGTGTTCACAGAACACGCAGTTACCGGACACATCAGTTTTCCATTCGCTCCCCGGCAGTACAGGCTTCCCCTCTGACGGGATAGCCTGAAAAAATAACACAGAAAATTATTTGTTATAATTAATATAACTTACTCAAAAAAAAAGCGACGAGAAAATCAGCATCAACGAACAATAAGCGCCAATACGTGATAACAAATGGCAGCCATATTTATCTGCAGTATAAGCAATGGACAGGATAACCACTCCAGAAACCGTCAGCATAAAATCCATTTGAACTTCCCCGGACAAAATCGACTCATCTAAAGATTTACAGCTCTTTTTATTATCAATATGTTAAAAGTAAAATAAACAGATGTTCAATAATACGAATACAAAAACGTGCTGAAAATCAATGAATCCATTTCTGTGTTATCAATTAATAGTGATAAACATCCGGCTTCTTCCACCATCGCACCGGACCAGCGACCATGAGGGGACAACGCCGCGCTCCGTTAACGCGGTAAACCCCGGTGTGTATCGTTTTTGATTATCCCCGCACACTCGCGCAGAGGAGTCTCCCTGTCGGGCTGCGGTCTCTGTTAATGCGGGGATACGGCGACAATACCGCGCATCAGCAAAACCTATTTCAGGCACTGAGTGCGGATATAGTCCTGCGCCCCTTCCAGCTGCTTCTGCATCAGCATCAACCGTTCTCTGAGAGTGAAATAATCCCGTTCAGCGGTGTCTGCCAGTTGGGGGCCGGTTGCATTATCCACGCGGGCGGTGCCGGTGGCTTCACGCACGGGACCTGGACAGGTGGCGTTGATCCGCAGGCTGCGGTGACCAGCGGCAACGTCAGCACGCAGAGTTTCATTTTCAGCTCTCGCATCAGCTAATTCCCTCGAGTATCTGGCATCAAGTGCAGCAACATCACGCTGGCGCTGCTGCATATCAGTAATGGTTGCATTTGCCAGCTCCAGCTCACTGACTTTTTTATCGCGCTGCTCTTTGTAGGTTATGGCGTTATCGCGGTAATGATTCAGCCCCAGACTAAGCGCACCACAGGCCACCAGCAGGGCAATGATGACCACGCACAGTACGCGGTTCATTTCACCACCAGCGTATCTGACCGATGAAATAACCGGAGGCCATAATCACAAACACCAGCCAGATAAGGATGAACTTCCAGGTGGATAATTTTTCAGCCATCACTCGAATCTCCCGAATCAGTTTGCTAAAATCAAACACACTTTCTCCTTTGACTTTTCCGGAGTCAGGAAACACAAAACCCCGCTTGCAGCCAACAAACGGGGTTTTTACTTTTATTCACTTAGGTTTTGCCAGTTCTCAGGATTTCGTGTTATCCGTCCGCATTAGCCAACGTCATTTTTCAACAAAATATTCTGCTTATTTGTCAATTCCCCAGCACGCCAGCGCGCTCTCCTGGTCACGCCGTGAGACCTGTCCATAGCAGTTATTTGAACGAATACGGCAGTCTCTGCCACCGTCCTTAATCCACCAGCGAATCGCCTCACATGCTCCCCTGCGATCGCCAGCATTAATTCGTCTGTAAAACGTCGACGGGAAACACTTACCTGGGCCAATGTTGTAAGGACAGAATGACGCAATACCCGCTTTCTGGGGTTCAGTCAGTGGCACTTTGATGTTTTTCGCCACCCATGCCAGCGCCTTATCACGCTCAATGG
>ERZ857775.2684-NODE-2684-length-16467-cov-2.968377_pt1 | contig 16467 bp, 15 predicted proteins | sample MGYA00519698_ERZ857775 | MGnify/ENA primary metagenome ERZ857775 (study PRJEB31778, sample SAMEA3449363) | human gut metagenome | biome: human gut; feature: human-associated habitat; material: faeces | place: United Kingdom | collected 2010/2012 ...
TATCTGTTTTCTTTGGATTGGCCACATAGTCGATGATGTCACTGATCGCCCGACTCTCTGTGCGGCCTTTGCCGACATGAAGCGGCATGATTCTTGTAGTTGCCATAATAGAAGGCCCTCCTCTCATAAATATTTTTGTTTTCGCTGAACTCTTTGCTTCTATCGTTGCAATAACTTTCTCCGCTGGGTATAATAAAAAAGAACACACACTCGGAAATAAAAGCACATACATACTGTCATGTTTCTGTATATCAAAATGATGTAAAGTAAGGGCTTCTCCAAACATAAGGGCAAAACAAACTATAAATCCTACTATACTTCTTTTTAACGATAGCCTGTTTTGATTATCAGAGATATATCCACCAAGCACAAAAAAGATTGGGGCAAAAAATATTCCGTTTCTTGTGTAATCTGTTAATTGGAAGATTAGATTGTAAAAAGCATTTAAGCAGGAAACGCTTTTCACAATTCCATAATAACTATCTCCAAATAAGCCTATGATATAGAGTACAGAAGCTATCAAAAAGGCTTTGCGATAATGAACTTTCTTTACCAGATACCAAGCAATCGCAGCTCCGATAATAGATGCAGGAAGATACCACAAGTGATATAAAGTACCATCAAATACAATGTCTTTTATGATATTTGGCAAAAGGTTGTCCATTTTGAAATAACCGTTATAAACATTGATAGGTATGTATAAGAGTATTGCAACCCCGTAAATTAAGGTTGTCTTTTTTATAAAAGCTCCCAGCTTTTCGGCATTACAGGTATATCTGGAAATCAGAAAGAACCCGGATGTCATAAAAAAGAATGGAACAGCAACACGAGCTATAATTCGTGTCAACATAAAGTCGCCTGTTTCGCTGAAAGAACCAAGCGGGGAAGTGTGTATTGCAATTATCAATAGTGCGGCGATAAACCTGAAATAGTCAATGCCCGTATAGTTCTTGTTCATTGTTCTTCCTCCATACGGTGACAATAAAACCGTCTATGTTATTTCCTGATATTTGGTTAACATAGTTTTCTTCTATATTGATTGTAGTTTCATTGTTGTTTGCAGGAACATAATATATTTCAATCTCGGTTTCACAAACTGCGGTGAATATAAGCCTGCTATTATCCCGATAATTTTTTATAAATTCTGCATATTCTTCAAGGGAAAAAACTTGCTCTGTAATTATTTTTGAATGTGGATATCCTACATATCGAAAATGCCAAGGTTCATGTGAAATTCCTGTTATACTTTCTTTATCCTTGGCATAGCGCTCAATAAAACCGTAATCGGGTGCTGCCTGCCTAAATTCTTCACAAATACCGCCATACGGGAAATCAGGACGGATAAAATCTATGTCCGGCTTGTTCAATCCCAAATCAATAGCAAGTCCTGTTTGATGTTCGCTGTGATTTGGCAAAGCAACATACTTTCGTGTAAACCCCTCTCCGTTATCTTTAAGAGAAGTATTATATATATTTACTTGTTCCTCTAAGGTTCGATATCCGCTTACAGGAACAATAGCGTTCCCTGATGAAATCTTTTGGAATATAAGCTGTAATGCGTTGGCAGCTTCACGGCTCAAAAGGGTTTCTTCATAGCGGCTGTTAAGAGAAACATAAAACTTTCTGCTGTTATCTCTGTACGGATGCCGAGCGTTTACAAGCAGCAGATCACCTTGATATATTTGTTCTTTTCTTAGAGTTACTGTTTTCATCATTCCACATACAGACTTATCAGCTTGTCCAACATATCCGCAAAGGACAGGCCGATACCTTTCATCATATTTGGATAGCGACTGTGGGAGGTAAGTCCCGGTATGGTATTCACTTCATTAAAAATGATCTCATTGGAAGGTGTATAAAACATATCTACCCTCGCAAAGCCGGAACAGCCCAAAGCCTTATATATCGCCACCGCTGTTTCCTGTACCCGTTTTTCTTCTTTTGGAGAAAGTCTTGCAGGCATATGGATTTTTGAAGTTTTTAAGGTATATTTTTCTGTATAGTCAAAGAAACCGTTTGACAGTTCAATTTCATCTATTCGTCCAACCGTCAGGTTGTCGATACCGAGTATGGCGCAGCCTACCTCAAATCCACCTATTGCTTCTTCAACAATGACTTCCGCATCGTGTTCAAACGCTAATTGTATAGCGTTTTCAAGTTCCTGCTGTTTAGTTACTTTTGTTATTCCAAATGCGGAGCCTGCACGAGCCGGTTTTACGAAAAGCGGATAGGAAAGCTCTGTTTCGATTTTTTTCAAAGCCGTATTCTTTTCAGAGCGTTTGAAAGTTACCGATTTCGGAACTTTTACTCCGGCAAGGCTTACGAGCTTGTGCGCTCTGTCTTTATCCATACAAAGAGCAGACGAGAGTGTATCACACCCAACAACAGGTATTCCTGCCAATTCAAATAATCCCTGCAAAGTACCGTCCTCGCCGTTCTTGCCGTGCAATACAGGAAATATCAAGTCAACCTTGATGATGTAGAATTTTTCTTCTTTAAATTCTATAAAGCCTTTTACAGAACGGTTTTGCGATACCGCAACAGAATACAGGTTTTCGTTATCCTCAAACCAAGTATTATTTGCAATCTTTTCTTTTTTGCCTGTGTAATGATACCAGTCGCCATTTCTGGTAATTCCGATTGGAACTATGTCGAATTTTTCTTTATTGATATTTTCAAAAACAGAAAATGCCGATTGTAATGACACCTCATACTCTGTTGAATTGCCTCCAAAAATAACTGCTATTTTTTTCTTCTGCATATTACGCACCTCTTTCTTCAATTTTTATATCATCGGGTAGTTCATAACCTATTTCGCATTGGTTAATATACAATTCTGCTCCAGTTTCCCTACAAGTCTTTTTATCCCGTTCAGAACGATAAACGGGAGCGATTTGATAGGTTTTAGGCAATAGTGCCTCAGATTTATTTTTGGCGTATTTGTTTCCGTCTATCAGCATTTCTAAATAGAACAGTTTTTTCCTTTGCCATTTACGGATAGGAAGTAAAAAGGGAAACACCTGTGTCAGCCTTTTTCTTTTCATAAATTCACCCTCTTAGTTTGTTTCTCCCAGATATTCTTCAAGGCATATTCCACATAAGTTTTATCCTTACTCTTGCAAATAATAATTCCGATTGACGGATTCTCATCTGGCAATTTGAGCTGCTCGTCCAACGTTGTCAAATACAACTGCATCTTTCCGGCATATTCTGCTTCAAATTCACCTATTTTCAACTCTATGGCTATCAGACTTCTCAACCTTCTATGAAAAAGTAATAAATCAATATACAAATCTCTGCTTCCTGCCATCAGATGATATTGATTTCCGATGAATGTATAATCTCCACCCATTTCTATCAAAAACGCTCTTATGTTATTTACCAATTGCATTTCTAATTCGTGTTCAGCGTATTCAGGTGACAATTCCGCAAAATCAAATATATATTCATCTTTTACCGCAAGCTTAGCCTGTACACTTTGCTCTACCGAAAGCGTTAAATCAAAATTCGTCTGATTCAACAAATATTTCTCATAGGTCTGTGCTTCGATAAAATTAGTTAAGATGCGTTTTGTCCATCCATATCTTTTCACCATCTGAATGTAAAATTCCCTTTGCAAAACATCCTTACACTTTTCCATAATAATGATGTTATTGCTCCAGCTAATTTCTCGCACCAATGGTGCGAGTTTTTCAGAATCACGGTAAGTTAAATAAAAATTACGCATTCGCCACAGATTGGCTGCTGAATATCCCTTTGCTCCGGGAAACTCTTTTTGCAATTCTGTTGAGAGTACTTGAACAATTGATTTTCCCCAATCATTTTCTTCCTGCTGTCTATAAATTTCTTCTCCAATTTCCCAATACAAATTTACAGTTTCTGAATTGATTGATTTCAGAATCTGATACTGCTTTTTATGGATCAAATCTTTTCAATCATCCATAAGTGGTTCATATCCCACAATTTCATTCTTTCCCATGCACTTCTCCATTTCTCGCACCATTGGTGCGAGTTTTATAATTCAACCAGCTTGATATCCTGTTTTTCTATTTCTTCACAAATCTCATGATTTCATACACCTCACTTTATACTCTACTTGTTTATACTGCATAAAGCGGTTATTTTCTAATTCAATATATAAAAAAACTGGTACACGAGGTACCAGTTATGCCTTTCTTTTTGCAGCTTCTTGTCTATTCTTTTGTGCTTTAATAACTTTCTGTCTTGAGAATTCTTCTCTGTCCTTTTCATCCAAGGCTTCTGTAATCATCTTTACAGTCGCTTCAAAACGAGGGATAGAGATGTTCTGTAATGCGTTAGCACGCTTTTGTGTCTTACGAATATTATTCGCTAGACGATATACAGAGTTTTCTACTTCTGCAAGCTTTACTGTCATTTCTTTTACATGATAGAAACAGATATAAGCATAATCTACCTTAGAGTTCGCACGTTCAAAACCATAACCAACTCTTAATGGTGTTTTCTCATATTCAATCTTAGGTAATTCTACACCCATAACTGAACGATACTTAACACTAATACCTTCATCAATAGGTACACCTTCTACAACATCAGAAATAATACCTAAAGATTCATTTGCTTCACGTAATGCTGCATAAGCACGATCATAAGAATCAGTGATGTCATCACGGATTTCTTTTACATCATCAAGTAATGACATCATTTCTTTAATTAAGACATTTCTTTTCTTATCGAGCAGGTCATAACCAAGTCTAGCAAGTTCAAGAGACTTCTTGGTTGCCATCAAATTCCCTTTAGTAGGGACAACCTGATTAGCCATTAGTTACAGCGTCTTTCAATTCTTTGATGACTACATCTTCGTGTAAATTAAATTCTTTGACTGCTTTTTCATGATCATAGAATTTATCTACAACAGCATTATCAATACGGTCCAATGTATTCTTTGGAAGAACTGATAATAGTAACCATCCAAGGTCTAGGGTTTCTTCGATAGATCTATTTGTATCGAATCCCTGATTAAGGAAGTGCTGCTCGAAAAGACGACCAAATTCCATATATTTCTTATCAGCTTCTGATAATTCATCTTCACCGATAACTGATGTTAATGACTTAACATCCTGTACATGGGCATAACATGCAAATAACTGGTTGGCAACATCCTGGTGGTCAGCTCTTGTAAAGCCTTCACCGATACCATCCTTCATAAGTCTTGAAAGTGATGGAAGAACACCAACTGGTGGATAAATACCAGTCGCATTTAATTCAGGATCAAGAGTAATCTGTCCTTCTGTGATGTAACCAGTTAAGTCAGGAACTGGGTGTGTAATATCGTTGTTAGGCATTGTAAGGATTGGAATCTGTGTAACAGAACCCTTAGCGCCCTTTGCAATACCAGCTCTTTCATATAATGAAGCAAGGTCAGAATAAAGATAACCTGGATAACCTTTACGACCTGGGATTTCACCTTTACTTGAAGAGAATTCACGTAATGCTTCACAATAAGAAGTAACATCAGTATAGATTACAAGAACATGCATATCATGTTCAAATGCTAGATATTCAGCAGCAGTTAATGCACAACGAGGTGTTAAGATACGTTCGATGATTGGGTCATTAGATAAGTTCATGAACATAACTACTCTCTGCATAACCCCTGCTTCTTCGAATGATCTTCTGAAGTAGTTAGCTACATCATTAGTAACACCCATTGCAGCAAAGACAACAGCGAAGCCTTGTCCTGCTTCATCGGCAATTTTAGCCTGTTTTACAATCTGTACAGCTAACTGGTTATGAGGTAAACCAGAACCTGAGAAGATTGGTAGCTTCTGACCTCTAATTAGAGTCATTAGACAGTCAATAGAAGAAATACCTGTGTTGATATAGTTTCTTGGATATACACGAGAAACTGGGTTAAGAGGCTGACCATTGATATCAGCACTCTTTTCAGCATAAATATCTCCAAGACCATCAATTGGTCTACCTGCACCAGAGAAGACACGGCCAAGCATTTCCATTGATAATGGTAATTCCATTGGATGACCTAATAGTCTTGTCTTAGTATTCGCAAGTGATAAAGCGTTAGTTCCTTCAAATACCTGAACAACAACTCTTTCACCTTCAATTTCTACAATACGACCAGAACGTGTTGAACCATCTTTTAACTGTAGTTCAACCATTTCATCATAAGATGCATCTTTAACGTGATCTAATACGACGAGTGGTCCATTAATTTCACTTAAACCTACATATTGAAGTGCCATGTTACCCCTCCTTAGTCAATAGATGCACAAATTGCATCAATCTTCTTATAATAGTAATCAAATTTACTTAAATCATTATTAGGTACATCATATTTCATCTTAACAACTTCATCGAAGATACCTGTTTCAATGATTGTACGAATAGGTTTACCCTGAGCAACAACCTGCTGACAACGGTTATTTAAGTAAAGGATTACTTCCATCATCTTAAGCTGTTTTTCAAGTGGTACATAAGTATCATCTTTATGGAAAGCGTTCTGCTGTAAGTAACCTACACGAACTACTCTGGCTACTTCAATAACAAGCTTCTGATCATCTGGTAAAACGTCAGAACCCATTAACTGTACGATTTCCATTAATTTAGTTTCTTCTGCAAGAATAGAAGCTAATTCCTGTCTATCTCTCATGAATTTAGGATCAACATTCTTTGAATACCATCTTTCAAGATCTGGAATATATTCTGAATAAGATAAGTTCCAGTTGATAGCGAAATAGTGTCTTGCATAAGCTAATGCTTTATCAAGAGCCCAGAATGTACGTACGAAACGTTTAGTATTCTGAGTAACTGGTTCTGAGAAGTCAGAACCCTGTGGAGATACGGCACCGATGATTGTAACTGAACCATTTGTGTTATTTAAGTTCTCCATATAACCAGCTCTTTCATAGAACTGAGATAATCTAGAAGGTAAGTAAGCTGGGAAACCTTCTTCTGCTGGCATTTCTTCCAGACGACCAGATAATTCTCTTAATGCTTCTGCCCACCTTGAGGTAGAATCCGCCATGATCGCGACATCATAACCCATATCGCGGTAATATTCTGCCAGTGTAAGCCCTGTATAAATAGACGCTTCACGTGCTGCCACTGGCATATTAGACGTATTGGCGATCAGTGTTGTTCGGTCCATCAATGGATTACCACTCTTTGGATCAACTAATTCTGAAAATTCTTCCAATACCTGTGTCATCTCATTTCCACGTTCCCCGCATCCGATATAAATGATAATATCCGCATCGGACCATTTCGCAATCTGATGCTGTGTCATTGTCTTTCCAGTACCAAAACCACCTGGAATTGCCGCAGTTCCACCTTTAGCAATCGGAAACATTGTATCCAGTATTCTCTGACCTGTTACCAGTGGCACACATGCCGGAATCCTGTCGTGAACAGGTCTTGGAACCCTGATTGGCCATCTCTGGATCATTGTTAACTGTTTTTCCGTTCCATCGTCCAATCTTAACGTGATCATATGATCCTTGATCGCATGTTCTCCATCAGATGCCACAAAAGTAACCGTTCCTGTAAGATCTGGCGGCACCATGCATTTGTGTACGATGGCTCTTGTTTCCTGCACTTGGGCATAGATATCACCGCCATGAAGAATATCTCCTTCATTGACAACTAATTTTGTGTCCCACAATTTCTCCATATCAAGTGAATCTACGCTGATACCTCTTGTGATAAATGCACCTGCATTTTCTGCGATTCTCTCTAAAGGACGTTCAATTCCATCAAAAATGTTATCAAGAATTCCGGGAGCTAATGTGACGGATACTGCCTCCCCGCTTGCTTCCACGATCTCGCCCGGTTTTAATCCTGATGTTTCTTCATATACCTGAATCGTCGTACGGTCTTTATCCAGAGAAATGACTTCTCCAACTAATTTTTCTTTGCCGACATAAACCATTTCTGACATCTTAAATCCAGTATTTCCAGCCAGATAAATGACAGGTCCGTTAATTCCATAAATTGTTCCAGTCTTACTCACCTGTCACACCCCCTTTAAAGGTAAATTCTTCGTATTCTTTCTCCAAAGCTCCCGAAAATGAGTGATCGATCAAAATATTTCTTCCCGGAATGACTGAACGGATTCCTCCGATAAAATCTTCCTCACTAACTGTGACTGTCATTCCTGTCCGTTTTTCAAGAAATTCTTTCTTATCCTGATCGGAGCTGTTAATATAGATCGTCAGTGGATTCCCATCTGCAAATCTTGCTGCTTTGGCAATATAGGATACGAGCAATTCTTTGTATTCTTCCGTTTTCATATATTCATCGGTCATCTCACGGACCTCCTCAAACAGCTTGTTTTTCAGTTCATTTTGAACACGGCTTAACTGCCTTCGAAGTTTTAATTGTCCTTTGGATGTTGCTGTATTTAACTGCTGCCTTGCCGATGCTGTTTCGGTCTTAATTCTCGTGTCTGCCTGCATCACAGCTTCTTGTTTATGTGTCTTGAACACGCTTTCCAAAGCCTTCTGATGCTGGTCTATGATTTCATTTCCTCTGGCTCTTGCTTCTTCCATGGCAGCTTCTCTGATATGTGAAATCTTTTCTTCTACTGTCAATGTTGTCACCTTCCTTCTACAGCCGGCTTATAATTTCAATCCGATCGCCTCATTGACATAAGACGTGATAAAATCTTTCTTCCGCCCAGTTCCGTGCCGGTCAGGAATCTCGATCAGAAGCGGCATCTTGCGTTCCAGTTTGATCTCATCGATCAGTTCTGGAAATTCTCTTCCAAACTTCTCTGTCAAAAGCACGATCCCAATCTCCGGATCGCTCATAGCTTTTTCAATCACTTCTTTTAGTTCATCCCTCTCATGAACCACGACTCCATCAACTCCGGCTAACCGCATTCCTGTCAATGTATCTACGTTATCACTGATCAAATACATTTTCATAAATATCACTTCCTGATCTATCCAAGTTTACCGATGATCATAAATGAAATGATCAATCCATACAGACACACACCTTCTGCCAGACCTACGAAGATCAGTGATTTACCTAAAGCACTTGGATCTTCACTGATTGCTCCTAAAGCTGCACTTGCGGCACTCGCTACGGCGATACCACCACCAACACAAGAAAGTCCTGTTGATAATGCTGCTGCCAGATATCCAAGTCCTGTAGCCATTCCTGCATCAGAACCTGCTTGTGCTGCCTGTACCGGATCTGTGACAAACATCATCACTCCGGCGATCACAATGATCCCGAAGAAGAAAAAAGCGTTAAATGCAATACTTCGTTTATAACGTTTCTTTGTTCTCTCTCCATGAAGAAAATAACCAAATGGAATAAATATACTTAAGATTAATGCTGCGATGATCGCTAATTTGATTGCTAATGTCATAACCGATACCTCCTAATTTTCCTTGCCTGCATGATTGTCATACGGATGGAATTCTCTTCCTGATCCCGTATAGAAACGACTGAACATTTCATAATATTCCAGACGCAATACCTGAATTCCGACAACCAGACCTTCTAGTCCACACACGATAATATTTCCAAGAACAATGATGATCCAGTTTGGATTTCCTGCTCCATCTGTGATCCCTCCGAGCATCAGAACAACTTCCATCATAGCCGCATGGCTCACTGCAAATGCTCCGATACGCACATAAGAAATGGTATTGGAGAAGTAGCTTAACATGGTCTCGAACAATTCAAAAAATCCCTGCACCAGAAACATTCCAACGCCGCCTTCTGCTTTTGGTTTCTTTCCTTCCACGAGCTGTCCTAATGGTTCTTTTAATAAGAACATGATCACTGGAATTCCAAGGAAAATGATCATCATGATATTTCCTGGTGTTTTATGACCTGTCATATAAAGCACGATCGTTAAGACAAGGAATCCATAAAATACAAGTCCTGCAACTCCATTTGGGCTGAAGAATAAATTTTCTTTATCCCCACGTTTCTTTGCATTGATGATCTGAAACACCATCGCAAGCAGGATCAGTGCCATACCAAATGCAACTGCCACGATAAATACAGTATTTAACTGCCCAACAAACGGTAATTTCATCATCGCATGCATTGGCGATAACCACATTGGTTTAATGATCGTTCCTTCAAATCCAAAGAAGCTTCCAAACATAAAGCCAAAGAATGTAGAAAAAATTCCGGCAACAGAAATGATTCCTGCTAGATTCCATTTCTTGATCTTATATAGTAATCCCCCGCCGATAAACAAACACAATCCCTGACCAACATCCCCAAACATCGCTCCAAAGATAAAGGTATAAGTCAGTGCCACGAAAATGGTTGGATCCATCTCATCATGGGATGGCAGTCCATACATTCTGATAAACATTTCAAATGGTTTGAAGAATTTGGGATTCTGTAATTTCGTTGGTGGATCACCGAAGAATTTTTCTCTTCCTTCTTCAACAATGATCGTGATTCTATCATCATCTTTTGTCTCCTCAATAAATGCCTGTGTATCTTTTTCACTCATCCATCCACAGAGAATGTAGTAATCTTCCTGTTCTTCATTTTCCATACAGGCTGCCATTTTACGCACATCGAAGTTATTGGATAATTCTTCTAACTTATATCTCGCTCCTCGAATCTTCTTTGCCTTGACTGATAAGAAATCTTTCATCTGTTTCTGGACATTTTTAATTTCTTTTTCAATCTCATCGATCTGATTTCTTAGATTCCTGCAGATTTCTGCTGGCATTCCCTCGTAATCATCTGGGAGTGATATCGTTTCAAAATGCAGAGATTTAAACGTTGAATCGATTTTTCCCATTTCTTTATGTGCTGCAAAATAGCATCCGTACACATAATTTTCATTCCGGACTCCCTCCAAAAAGATCGCATTGAGATCATCAAATAAATATTTTTCAAGTTTCTGATAATACTCTACGTTTACTCGTCCGAATCTGACTTTCATATATTGATAGCCATAAACTTCTTTTAAATTTAACTCTAAAGGCTGAAACGGTTCAAGTTCATGAAGTTTTTCTAATAATTCTTCTTTCTGCTTCTTTAACCGGTCTTCCCTTGCCTTAAGGTCCAGATAATCATGATTGAGATCCCTGATCATTGTCAGGATCTCATCTGCCGTAAGAGATGTATCCATCTCTCCTTTTGGCTGTGCAAGCATCAATACATACTGTTCCGCTTTAGAAAGCGGTTCTTTGTAAGGATTCACATCCATAAACGGCATGAGGTTATCTGTCGTTTTCAATTCTGTGATCGCATTTTCCAGCTGCATTTCGTATTTGGAAAGGTAAGATGCACTTACCCTGTCAATATCAGTTCTCGGTCCGGAAATGCTTAAGAATTTCATCTTTACGATCATGATGCATTACCTCCTTGACGTCGTTGTTGTCTCACCAAATACTGTAATGTCTCTCGTTGTGATAATCCGTAGCGGATACATTCCAGTGCCGTGGTGATCTTATAAGTCTCTTCCTCCTTTAAAAATAAATATTGTTGTATACTCGCCAGAGAATATGGGTGGTTTCTGTAAGCGATCGTTAGGATATGTTCTACACATTCATTTACCACGCTTTCCATCTGCACCTGTTCTCCGAACTCATATTTCTTTCCGTAATAAGTTTCATTTAATCTTCTTTTGAATTCTTCCACTGATGGCGCTTCGACCAGATCTTTAAATTCCTGATTCGAAAGTTTATGTTGAATCGGAATTAACAATGTGTAAATATCTGGTGCGAGCATATGGTAATATTTCTTTGCTCGATAAATCCATTGAAGATTTAATAGATCGATCTTGGCTCCTAATTCTTTTGTGAGCATCTCCTGATCTTTTTTGTTCCAGTTTCCTTTACGTGCTTTCCACATCATGGAAAAATAATATAAATCCAATGCCAGCTCATAATCCGCTAATGTCGATGCCCCTGACTGTCGGATTCTTGACAGTGGTGCGTAATATTCTGTATTCTTCAGGTAATCTACCAGATGATCAATATTCTTTGCCGTCACTAGCTGGTCAATCCGTATCTTTGAATATTTATCAAAAAATGGCTTTTTGTAATTCAGATCAAATGGTACATTACTGTGATTAAATACAATCCTTAAACAATATCGAATCAAGTCAACTTCATAGCGTTTCATAAAAATCTTTAAAAACTCTTTTTGCTGCATATCTGCGAAACGATAAAGTCTTGTGTAATCATCATATAATGACTGGATCAGGACTTTTTCGATATTACCTCTGTGATACAGTGATTCATCCATCTGTGTGATAAATTTTCCGTACGATTTTGTCTGTTTCAGATATTCAATGATATCTGTCACTGTATCCATAGAAGCCAGCTGTTCATAATCCTGTGGTTTTAAAAGCTTTGCACGCATTGCTGCGACTTTCGTCACAATTCCGCTGTAGCGCATCACATCTCTCAATGACACCGCCTCCTATACTTTGATCACCCGCTCTAGTATCTGCCTTGCATACTCGCTGCGATGTTCTTTGAAGTCTTGTTTTAAAGATTCTATTTCATTGTTATTCTGTTCTTCTTGTTTCTTTAGAAGTTTTTCCATGTTTGTTGCAAGATCCGACTGAATCTTTAATATCTTTTCATTTGTCTCCTTTTCCATATCCGCATCAAATGTATCCCGCTGCTTTTGCATTTTCATTTCCATCTGATGCTTTTGTTCCTGCGCGCCATCTACGATCGAACGCGCTGTCATTTCGATCTCTGAAAGTTTCTCTGCAATTCTCTCCATCAGTTCTTCTTCTGCAATACTCCACATATTGTCAGAACCTTCTACTGTATGAATCATAGCCTTACCAATACGTCCGTCTGCACAGCCGATACCAATGTTCTTGTTGGATCCGCCAAAACCGCCCATTACATGGCCCTTAAAGTGAGTCAGTACCAGAAGGGACTCATAATTTAACAGATTTCTACCCACAGACATCTCTGTAAACCACTTTCCGTTCTTTACAGGAAGCATGGCAGTTCCATCTTTATCCATAATATCTACCGGGCAGAAGGTCCAGCCATTTACCTTTAAGGTCTCTCTGTGCTGCTCTGTAGTATAACGGTCGCCTTCATAATAAGTATTGGTCTCAACGATCACTGCGTCATCCATCTTATCTGCCATCAGTTCTTTTACCCATGGACGAGGAATGATGTTTGGGCCATTCTTTTCGCCGGTGTGCAGCTTTATGCCGGTCTTGCCGGTAATACGGGACTGGATACGGTCATAGATCTTCTTTAAACCGGCAGCAGACAGGTCCCTGGTGAAATATACCACAGACTCTTCCCCTGTTCTCTGATCGTAAGGGATATACTGGTTTCCATTTGTTCCAGGTACTGGTTTTACATTGCTCATGAAGTGTTTCCTCCTATTATATATACGTTTTTTACTATACATTTTTTAGTTAATGGTCCAAGAAAAATAAATGCCACCTTCGGTGTCGCTTATTTTTCTTTTGGACACATTATATCTTAAAATATTACAGTTCAATTGCTATAATTGTTGATTGAAAAGTTGTCTGAAAACTCTTATAGTGTGTGTAACATAAATATTCTAAGGAGGGAATTATCTATGGGTGAAAAAAAGAAACAGGCTTCTGCCTACCGTGAACCACTGATCCTTATTGCCTTTGTTATTTTAGGCGCCATCATCGGAATGGTGATGGGAGAAAAAGCGTCATTCCTGTATCCAATTGGCCAGATCTGGTTGAACCTGCTGTTTGTACTGCTGGTTCCGCTGCTTTTCTTCTCAATTTCCAGTTCTATCGCTAATATCAGCGATACAAAGAGCGTTGGAAAGCTGCTGGGATTTACACTGGTGATCTTCGTAGTGACTGCAGCCATTGCCGGAAGTTTTATGTTTGTAGTATTGGGCATCTTTGGTGTCGATACTTCCGTTCAGTTAGGCGCTGGTGATGCTACTGCACAGGCAGCTGCTTCCAGTATCGGTGACCAGATCGTTAATACTTTTACAGTTGGTGACTTCCCGGATGTCATTTCCAGAGGACATATCCTGGCACTGATCGTATTTACTGTATTCTTTGGTGTCACCGTTTCTTCCCTTGGTGAAAAAGGCCGTGAAATTGCAAACTGGTTAAACAACATGTCCCTGGTATTCTACAAAATGGTAGCAATCTTAATGAAAGCTGCTCCTTTAGGTCTGATGGCTTATTTCGCAAACCTGACCGGTACATATGGTTCCGATCTGTTAAAAAGCTATGGACGTGGACTTTTAATTTATTATCCTACTGTTTTTGTTTATTTCTTTGTATTTCTTGGACTTTATGCATTTATCGCTGCCGGTCCATGGGGCGTAAAACATTATTTCAAAGAAATCTTAACACCTGCACTGACTGCACTTGGTACCCGTTCTTCTGCTGCTGCCCTTCCGATGCAGCTGGATGCCTGCGATAAATTAGGTGTTCCAAGAGTTGTAAGTTCCGTTGTTGTACCTGTTGGTGCTACCTGCCATATGGATGGTGCCTGCCTTGCTACTATTTACGAGATCGTACTTTGCTGCACCTTATTTGGACATCCATTCAGAAGCATTGGTGATTATGCCTTTGCACTGACCATTGCTGTATGTGCTTCTGTTGCTGTATCTTCTGTTCCCGGCGGCGGTGCTGCTATGGAGACCATGCTGATCTCTTCCTTTGGTTTCCCTGTTATCGCCCTTCCGGTACTGATGATGATGACACAGCTGTTTGATGCAGGCTGTACTCTGATCAACTCCTGCGGCGATACAGTTGCTTCTATGCTGGTTTCCCGTTTCCTGTACGGAAAAGACTGGTATAAGAGAGACTTAAACAAAGAACTTGCTGAAGCAGAACAGAACAAAGAATGATATAAGAACAAATTTTAGGTCTGTTCTTTTAAAGACATGAATTACGTCAGAAAGGACCGTTTATATGTGTTGTAAAAATACGAATGCGAAAGAAACTCATTTCGGCGCCTGTTGTAGCCGGCCCGATCTTTATGGTATCATAATTCCCGGAAAACATGGAAAGCTCCTTGCTACCTTATACACGGCAGGGGGTGAAGGTCCCCATCCTACTATCCTCCTTCTCCATGGTATTCCCGGAAGTGAACAGAACCTGGATCTTGCACAGGCATTTAGACGGGCCGGCTTTCACGTAATGACATTCCACTACAGCGGCAGTTGGGGAAGCAGCGGAAATTATTCCCTGCAAAATGATCTGGATGACGCTGAAACAGTTCTTGATTTTATTTTAAACGACACAACTTATGGCTTTGATAAAGATAAGATCTATGCAGCAGGCCACAGCCTGGGCGGTTTTGTCTGCGGACAGATCGCAGCAAGAAGACCGGAGATCAAAGGTGCTGTTCTTTTAATGCCCTGTAATGTAGGACGGATCGGAAAGATCGCCCAAAGTGACCCTGAAAACGCAAAAGTCCTGGAAGATGTATTAAATGACAGTGTAAACTGGCTGACAGGCCTTACAAAAGGATGCCTTTACAAAGAGGCTACCGAGCATGAGAAAGAATATGCCTTAGAATATCAGGCTGCTGCTCTTTCCAAAAAGCCGTTATTATGTATCACCGGATCACTGGATATCTGTACACCGAAAAAAGATCATTTACAGCCTTTATTAGACGGGATCGATGCCCTGGGCGGTGGAAATATCCAGGTTCTTGAATATCCTACGGATCACTTCTTCTCAGATTACCGCCTGGAGGTTTCTGATGTTGTAACAGAGTTTTTTAAAGATCTGGCAAAATAATATGATTTCTTTATGGTTCCCCGCTGATACGCAGCGGGGAATTTTCTGTTTCTGCTCTCCTGCTGTCGCCTGAAGTACTTCTCTTCCCTTTTTGACATCTTTTTGACATTTTTCCTCTCCCATGCTAAAATACCCATATACTTTGCCAAAGGGGAAATGCAGATGAAAACAGTAAATGGCGCGTCTTTATATGCACCTGCCGTCTATGGACCGGCAGGACGTATTTTGTGTACCGTGTATACGGCGGAAGGAAACGGCCCGCACCCTGTTCTTATCTTCACCCATGGCTATCCGGGACATGAGAAAAATCTGGATCTGGCACAGTCTTTACGCAGGACCGGCTTCTCTTCTGTTATCTTCTTCTATCGTGGTTGTTGGGGAAGTGGAGGTGATTTTTCCTTTGAGGGAAGTTTTGAAGACACAAAAGCCGTCCTGGATTTTGTATTAAATGATACCCAGTATGGTTTTGACAAAAACCACATTTTCTTTATCGGTCACAGTTTAGGCTGTGTCAATGCGGCCCGTATGATCGCCCTTTGTCCTCAGGTAAAAGGCGGTGTATTCTTAGCCCCTTGCGATCTATGGCGTATCTATCTTCTTGGACTTGAAAATGAGGATTACAGAGAACACTTAAATGATCTGTTAGAAGAAGGGATTCCTTATATCCACGGTACAGATGAAGAAACTCTCACCAACGAAATAAAAGGCAGTGCCGGACGGCTTTCCATTGGCTCCTGTCTTCA
>ERZ857775.2686-NODE-2686-length-16444-cov-6.546830_pt1 | contig 16444 bp, 19 predicted proteins | sample MGYA00519698_ERZ857775 | MGnify/ENA primary metagenome ERZ857775 (study PRJEB31778, sample SAMEA3449363) | human gut metagenome | biome: human gut; feature: human-associated habitat; material: faeces | place: United Kingdom | collected 2010/2012 ...
TAAAAAAACAATATATAAGAGAGAATCGGGGGAAGAGGTACATGACCGTCACACAAAGAACGAGGAGAATAAAACCATGAGAGAGAAAACCATCGAACAAAAACTGGTTCGGGCGGTTAAGGCCAAAGGCGGGATTGCGCCGAAGTTCGTGTCACCGGGATTTTCCGGGGTTCCCGACCGCCTTATCCTATTGCCGGATGGGAAATGCGGCTTCGTGGAGGTAAAGGTCTCTGGCGGGAAACCACGGCCGCTGCAGGAGTCAAGGATACGGCTTTTGCGGCAGCTGGGGTTCCTGGCATTTGTCCTGGATGGCGAGAGCCAGATCCCGCACATCCTTTCAGAGATCGGAGGTGACAGCTGTGGAGTTTAAACCGCACGATTATCAGCAGTACGCCATCGAGTATATCGAAACACACGAGATTGCCGCCATTCTGCTTGACATGGGCCTTGGCAAGACAGCCATCACGCTGACGGCATTGTACGACCTGCTGTTCGACTACTTCGAGATTACCCGCGTCCTGGTGATCGCACCGCTGCGGGTGGCGAGGAATACCTGGCCCCAGGAGATTGAAAAGTGGGACCATCTGAAAGACATCCGCTATTCCGTGGCGGTTGGTACGGAAAAAGAACGGCTGGATGCATTCCGAAGGGATGCGGACATCTACATCATCAACCGGGAGAATGTCCAATGGATGGTGGAGAATGTCCCCTTTGAATTTGACGCCATCGTGGTGGACGAGCTTTCATCCTTCAAAAACTGGAACAGCAAGCGGTTCAAATCGTTGATGAAGGTGCGCCCCAGGGCAAAGCGCGTCATCGGCCTTACGGGTACCCCGTCCGGGAACGGGCTGATGGATCTGTTCGCTGAGTTCAAGGTGCTGGATATGGGGCAGCGATTGGGGAGGTTTATCACCAAGTACCGCCAGGACTATTTCCGGCCGGATCGGATGAACGGGCAGATGGTGTATTCCTATAAGCCTCTGCCGGGAGCGGAGAAGCGGATCTATGACAAGATCTCCGACATTACCATCTCTATGAAGGCCGCCGACCACCTCAAGATGCCGGAACTCATAAACAGCGAGTACCGTGTGTATATGGAGGAGCCGGAGCAGGCCATTTACGATGAGATGTGCGAGGATCTGACGGCGCAGCTTGACAAGGGCGAGGTAACGGCAGCAAATGCCGGAGTGCTGTCCGGCAAGCTCTCCCAGATGGCAAATGGGGCGGTCTATACGGATAACGGGGATGTGGAACATATCCACGATCAGAAACTGGACGCCCTGGAGGACATCATCGAAAGCATGAACGGAAAGCCCCTGCTGGTGGCTTACTGGTACCAGCACGACCTTGACCGTATCGAGGAACGGCTGCGGCTGCGGAAGATCGGCTTTGCAAGGCTGGACTCTGACGCCAGCATCGCAAAGTGGAACCGGGGCGAAATTCCCGTGGCGCTGATCCATCCCGCTTCTGCCGGCCACGGGCTGAATCTCCAGAGCGGCGGCGCCACCCTCTGCTGGTTTGGCATTACCTGGAGCCTGGAACTGTACCAACAGACGGTGGCGCGGCTTTACCGGCAGGGTCAGGCGTCCAAGACCGTGGTCGTACAGCACATCATCACGGACGGCACCATTGATGAGCGCATTATGAAAGCCCTGCAGTATAAGGACAGGACGCAGTCGGCGCTGATCGATGCAGTCCGGGCAAACCTAAGAAAATGAGAGTCAATCAAGGCAAATCCGAGGGAAGCAATTTCTTTTTCGGAGGTAGCGCCTATGAACAAGCAGCAGACGGAAATAAAGGAGTACCTTTCCCAGGCGTTCCGCATTGACCAGCGGATACAGAGCAAGATGGAGCAGGTGGCGTCACTGAATGACCTCGCCACACGGGCAACCGCGACTTATTCGGATATGCCCGGAAGTGAGACGAGAAATCTCCACCGCATGGAGGACGCCATCCTTTCCATCATTGAGCTGGAGGCAGAGATCAACGAGGATATCTGCAAGCTGGTGCAGATGAAAAAAGATATCGTCCATAAGATCAAAGCTGTCCAGAACACGGAGTACCAGACCCTTCTGGAGCTGCGGTATCTGTGCTTCAAATCCTGGGAGCAGATCGCCGTGGATATGGGTTATGAGCTTCGGTGGCTGTACCGGCTCCACCACAGGGCGTTGGACGCCGTTTCCGAAATAAGCCACTAAAAGCCACTGCAATACACCTTGTCCCTGTGATATAGTTAGAATCAGAAAAACAGGACAAGGAACGAGCCTTGCGGGAGCAATCCTGCAGGGCTTTCCTTTTGCCCGGAAAGCGAGGTGCAGCGTGCCAAAGAAACCAAAACGCCCCTGCTCCTACCCCGGCTGTCCAAACCTCACGGGCGGGCAGTACTGTGAGGAGCATGAAGCTGCTGCCCGGAAACGGTACAACAAGTACGGACGCCCCGCTGACAGCAACAAGAAGTACGGTCGGGCTTGGAAAAGAATCCGCGACCGCTATGCTGCGGCGCACCCTTTGTGTGAGATGTGTCTGAAAGAAGGACGGCTGACTCCTGTGGAGGAAGTCCATCACATTGTCCCCCTCTCGCAGGGCGGGACGCATCGGAATGACAATCTGATGTCCCTCTGCCAGTCCTGCCACACAAAGATTCACCACGAGCTTGGCGACCGGTGACCGTGGGGCGGTCAAAATCTCCGGGACCTGCATGAGCGGACAGCGGCCTGGGGCTTCGTGCGCGAAAAAGGCGAAATCAAAAGGGTAATTAAGGGCGGCCGACTGCGGGCGCTCATTTTTTCGAGGAAAGGGGTGAGAAAATGCCGACAAAATCCAATAACACAGGCGGGCGCGGCGGCGCGAGACCCGGTGCGGGAAGGAAGAAATCCGCTGTCAGGGAGAAAGCCGAGAACGGCAATCCGGGCGGGCGCAGATTGGAAGTGCTGGATATTCCCGAAGTCGAGGGTGTCGATATGCCAAAGCCCCATGAGTTTTTATCCGCAGAGCAGCGTGACGGGAGTACGCTCCAGGCGGAGGAGATCTACACGGAAACCTGGGAGTGGCTAAAGAAGGTGGGGTGCGCGGCGAAGGTGTCTCCCCAGTTATTGGAGCGGTACGCCATGTGCAGCGCCCGCTGGATTCAGTGCGAGGAGATGACCAACCGCATGGGCTTCCTCTCCAAGCACCCGACCACCCAGAAGCCGATCCCGTCCCCGTTCATCAACATCGGTATCAACTACATGAACCAGGCGGTGCGGCTCTGGAATGAAATTTTCCAGATCGTAAAGGAAAACTGCAGCACGGATTACGGGGAGGTATCTCCCCAGGATGATTTGATGGAGCGTCTGCTCCGGGCAAGGAAGGGGTGAAGCCATGTTTGAGAAAGTAAATCCGTGCCACCCAGACAAGGTGGCGGACCGCATCGCCGGCGCTCTGGTGGATGCGGCGTACAGGAAAGAAGAAAATCCGAGGATCGCTGTGGAAGTCCTTATCGGTCACGGCGTCTGCCATATCATTGCAGAGACTTCGGTACATCTCTCTTTGGATGAAGTAACCGGGATTGTCCATCGCATTGCCGGAAATCTGTACACGGATTATGTGGAAGTGCCGCAGGACGGACACCTCGCCAATAACCAGGCAGGAGAAATCCGCTGCGGCGATAACGGCATCTTCAAAGGGGTGCCGGTCACGGAGGAGCAGAAAGCCCTCTGTGAGATCGCAAAAAGTGTATATCACACTTATCCCTCGGATGGGAAGTACATCATTGACGAGGCAAGACTGATCCTCTGCCAGAGCAATGCCCCTGCCGCAGAGCTGCGGAAACGGTATCCGGGCGCCGAGGTCAATCCCCTGGGAGACTGGACGGGCGGTACGGACGTGGACTCCGGCGCGACCAACCGGAAACTGGGCAGCGACATGGCCGATTCGGTGACGGGCGGCGGCCTTCACGGCAAAGACCTCTCCAAAGCGGATGGGTCTGTCAATATCTACGCATGGCTGAAGGCGCAGGAAACGGGAAAGCCGGTACAGCTTGCCTGCGCCATCGGAGATGATACGGTGGACGGTATTCCCTATAGAGAAATTGTGGAGACTGCCCGGAGATACATCCAGAGCCTGGGTGGCTTTGAGAAATTTGCGGAATGGGGGCTGGTACGATGAAAACAACAACGGAAATGCAGCTTGTGCCCATTACTAAGCTGGTGCCCTATGTGAACAACGCCCGCACCCACTCCCCGGAGCAGATCACAAAGCTTCGCTCGTCCCTGCGGGAGTTTGGTTTTATCAATCCCGTCATCATTGACCGGGATTTTAATGTGATTGCCGGCCACGGCAGAATCCTGGCGGCGAAGGAGGAAGGCATCGCTGAGGTTCCCTGTGTGTTTGCAGACCACCTCAGTGAAGCTCAGAAGAAAGCCTATATCATTGCGGACAACCGCATGGCGATGGACGCCGGATGGGACGAGGAACTTCTGCGGGTGGAGATCGAGTCTTTGCAGGGCATGGACTTTGACCCTCTGCTCACCGGCTTTGACGAGAAGGAACTGGTCGACCTGTTTACGGATGATTCCGGCAGTGAAGCCAGGGATGATGATTTTGACCTGACCGCCGCGCTGGAGAAAGCCTCCTTTGTGGAGCGAGGCGATGTCTGGACGGTGGGCCGGCACCGCCTTGTGTGCGGGGACGCCACTACCGCCGAGGATGTGGCGAAGCTGATGGAGGGCAGGAAGGCCAACCTTATCGTGACGGACCCGCCCTATGGCGTCTCCTTTAAAAGTTCCAGCGGCCTGACCATCCAGAACGACTCCATGAAAGACGAGGAATTTTACAACTTCCTCCTCTCTGCATTCAAGTGCATGGCGGAGCATCTGGAGAAAGGCGGCGCAGCCTATGTGTTCCATGCGGACACTGAGGGGCTGAACTTCCGGAAAGCGTTCATTGACGCCGGGTTCCATCTGGCCGGTGTGTGCATCTGGGTGAAGAACTCCCTGGTGCTGGGTCGCTCCGACTACCAGTGGCAGCACGAGCCTGTGCTGTATGGGTTCCTGCAGAACGGCAAGCATCCCTGGTACTCCGACCGCAAGCAGACCACCATCTGGAACTATGACAAACCGAAGCGCAATGCCAACCACCCGACCTCTAAGCCACTGGATCTGCTGGGCTATCCCATCGGCAACTCCACCCAGGAGAATGCCGTGGTGATCGATACCTTCGGCGGCAGCGGCTCCACCATGATGGCCTGTGAGCAGATGAACCGGGTCTGCTGCATGATGGAGCTGGATGAGAAGTACGCATCGGTCATCCTCCGCAGGGCCGTGGAGAACGGCATTCTGCCGGAGGATATTTTTGTGGAGAGAAACGGAGAAAAGATGATGTACTCCGACCTTGTAAAAGAGGTGGAGGTACCAGATGAATAAATTGACCCTCGGCAGCCTGTTTGACGGCTCCGGCGGTTTCCCGTTAGGCGGCTTGCTTTCCGGCATTACCCCAGTGTGGGCATCAGAGATTGAACCGTTCCCCATCCGGGTGACCACCAAGCGGCTTCCGTTTATGAAGCATTACGGCGATGTCTCCCGGATGGACGGCGGGAAGATTGAGCCGGTGGATGTCATTACCTTCGGCAGCCCTTGCCAGGACATGAGCATCGCGGGCCGGAGGGAAGGTCTGGACGGCTCCCGCTCCAGCCTTTTCTATGAAGCCGTCCGGATCGTAAAGGAAATGAGGTGTGCAACTGATGGCAGATATCCAAGGTATATCGTCTGGGAGAACGTCCCTGGTGCGTTCAGCTCCAACAAGGGCGCGGACTTCCAATCCGTCCTCGAAGAGATCTGCTCGGTCAAAGGATACAAGATTGATCCTGCTCGACCTGCGAAGTGGCCAGCCGCCGGGGAGATCGTGGCAGACGATTTCAGTCTCGCATGGCGGGTATTTGATGCACAGTACTGGGGAGTCCCCCAACGCAGAAAACGCATCTACCTTGTCGCAGATTTTGCAGGCGGGAGTGCCGGAAAAATATTATTTGAGTCCGAAGGCGTGTCTGGGTATACTCCGCAGGGCTTCCGCCCGTGGCAAGGAGCTGCCGGAGCTTTTGAGGAAAGCGCTGGAGCGACAGGCTGCGTCTGCCTAAACGACCAGGGCGGCGGCCGCATGGATGTGACGGAGGACGTTGCAGCAACGCTCCGGGCGGAAAACCACGGGCATCCTCCCTGCGTGATGGGAGCTGCCGGATTCTGCACCGAGCATTCCGCACAGGCCAGGGGCATCGGGTATGAGGAGGAAACCTCGCCCACCCTCCGGGCCGGTACGGTGCCGGCGGCGGTCTATGAGAACCATAGCCAGGACACCAGATACACCGGCCCGCTGGAGACGGCTCCCACGGTCAACGCCACCTACGGCATGGGCGGGAACAACCAGCCCTTTGTGGTGGAGACGCCTAAGACGCTGAAGATCCGCTCTGGCTGTGGGGGCGGCGGCAAAGGTGCGCTGATCCAGGATAACAAATCCGCTACTCTTGGCTGCAACAACGACCAGACGGTATTCGTGCCGTTCGTGAAAGGCACACGTCCCCACTCTCCCGATGAGGGTCAGCAGTGGAAAGCCTCTGATGTGGCGAACACGCTGAACACTTACGATATGGGCGAGGCCCGGTGCAATGAACTGGCAGTCAGAGTTTACGGCATCTGTTCCAAGGACAGCAACGCCATGAAATCCGATAATCCAAAGAGCGGGTTCTATGAAGCGGAAACTTCCAGATGCCTGGATGCGAACGGCGGAAATCCCACCTGCAACCAGGGCGGTATGGCTGTGGTGGCCCTGCAGGGTTCCATGATTGGCAGGGCGGATAAGAACGGTCCCCAGGGCAGCGGCGTGAATGAGGATGTGTCTTTCACGCTGGACGCTGCCGACCGCCATGCAGTGGCTTACTGCATGACCACCGGCACCTACACCCAGACGCTTGAGGAACAGTCCCCGACTCTGATGGCAAGGGACTATAAGGACCCGCCTGTGGTGAACGAGACTGAGCCGGAGTACATCGTTCGCAGACTGACGCCTACTGAATGTGCCAGACTGCAAGGGTTCCCGGACTGGTGGTGCGCCAGACTTGAGACAGACGAGCCGACCGAGGAGGAGATCGAATTTTGGACAGAGGTGTTTGAGATACACCGTTCCGTCATGGGGACGTCCTCCAAGCCTAAGAGCCGGAACCAGATCGTCAAGTGGCTGAGGAATCCCCATTCCGACAGTGCGGAATATAAAATGTGGGGCAACGGTGTGGCGCTCCCCAACGTCTATTTCGTGCTTTCCGGGATCGTGTACTATGCACAGTTTTCGGAAGGATAAATTGGTTTCTATTCTACAGAGAAATGTGCGAAAACCGCTTGCTATTTCAGGGGTTCAGAGTGATATATGTACCTACCAAAAACAAAGGAGGTTTTCGCACATGGAAATCAGATACAATGTGACGGGCGTCAAGCGCAAGGAACTGGTAAAGGTCATCGCCGATGCCACGGGCGCCAGGGCGGAATACAAGTTCATGCCAACCTGCAATTATGAGATTGATTATTTCACGGTCACCAAGGATGGGACACTCCTCTTTGACGACCGTGCCGACAGTGAGGAGGTCGAGGAGGTTCTGGAAGCCATCGCTGCCGCTGGCTTTGAATGTGAGCCGCAGGACGGCGGTGAGCAGCCCTCCGGGGAGGAAACCAAGGAAGCGGCAGAAGTCGCAGACAGGGCGCCACAGGAGGAAAACGTGGGGCTTACGGTGGAAATCCCGCTCGACAAGGTGGCGGTGGGTAACCTTACTAAGCTGCTGGACGCCAAAGGGAACCTGATCCGGAAGGTCCTGGGCATCACCGACCTTCGCATCGAGGTGCTGGACGACCGGGTGGCGTTCCCCTGGTTCTCCCAGGTAGATGCGGATTCCGCAGCCGCCTACACCCACTTCATCTCCGCACTTTGCGAGATGAGCAGGAATGCCAAGCGGGTGACAGCGACCGAGAAGCCGGTGGACAATGAGAAATACGCATTCCGCTGCTTTCTGCTTCGCCTGGGCTTCATCGGCAACGAGTACAAGATGGAACGCAAGATCCTGCTGAAGAACCTGACCGGTTCCTCGGCTTTCAAGGATGGAGGTGTGAACCATGAAGTTTCCGAGTAGAGAGATTGTGGAGCGCATCCGCCGGGAATATCCTGCCGGCACCCGTGTGGAACTGGTGCGGATGGATGATGTCCAGGCCCCGCCTGTTGGCACGAAAGGCACCGTCAAAGGCGTGGATGACACCGGCTCCCTCCTCATGCGTTGGGACAATGGCAGCGGCCTGAACGTGGTCTATGGGGAGGACATTGTGAGAAAGGTGGGTGACCGCCGTGCCGAATAACATTCTGAAGGACTTCTTCTATGGGAACATCAATCCGAATGAAAAGCAGTTTGACCGCAATTCGGAGTATGGAAAGGCCGCTGCCGGTCTGACCGATGAAGAAGAAAAGCTCCGATCCATGCTGAATCAGGAAGCAGCCACAGTCCTCGATAAGATGATTTGCCTACAAGCCGCCATTGCGGGCATGACCGCTGAGGAGTACTTCATCGATGGGCTGCGGACGGGATTCCGCCTGGCTCTTGCTATCCTTGATGAGGAGGAAAACGGCCTTCTCAAGCCAATATCGGATGGCGGCAAACAGCCATAAACTACACAATATCTTGCGGTCATCTTTGTGTAGTATATTATCGGAAATGGCCTTGCTATTATCCTCTTTTAGAGCGAATATGTGTACACCGAAAGGGAAAACACACAGCCGCGAGGCAGAAAACGGAGGATTTCAGAATGAACGAGAAAACAGCAAGGCAGATTGCAGAAATGAAGAACCAGACCATCGGGGTCGAGGTCGAGATGAACAGCATCACCCGCCAGAAGGCAGCGAAGGTTGCCGCTACCTACTTCGGCACAGGCAGATACGAGAACACCGCCGGCCGCAACGGGTACAGCACCTGGAGCGCATGGGACGGCCAGGGACGCGAATGGAAATTCCAGAAGGACGTTTCCATTGCGGGGCCGGACGAGCAGAAATGCGAACTGGTCACCCCGATCCTGACCTACAGCGACATCGAAACCCTTCAGGAGCTTTGCAGGCAGCTCAGACACAATGGAGCGAAAAGCGATGCCAGCCGGGGCTGCGGCGTACATATCCACATCGGGGCGCAGGGACACACGCCGCAGAGCCTTCGGAACCTTGCCAACATCATGGCGAGCCACGAGAGCCTGATCGCAGAAGCTCTGAAGCTCGACCGCAGCCGCATGAGCCGCTACTGCCGCACGGTAGACCCCAGGTTCTTAGAGCAGGTCAACCGCAGGAAACCCCGCACGATGGCCCAGCTCGCGGATATCTGGTACAACAGCAACGGCGCAAACTACGGCAGAAACCACCACTACAACGACAGCCGCTACCATATGCTCAACCTCCACGCCACCTTTACCAAAGGCACGGTCGAGTTCCGGCTTTTCCAGTTCGATGAGCCGACAGTGGAGCGCAGGGGCGGCATCCACGCGGGGCAGCTAAAGAGCTACATCCAGCTTTGCCTGGCGCTTTCCCAGATGGCAAAGGATGTGCGCACCGCAAGCCCCAAGCCCCAGCAGAACGAAAACCCCAAATATGCGATGAGAACCTGGCTCCTCCGCCTGGGCTTCATCGGCGAGGAATTTGCAACGGCCAGAGACTTCCTGACCCGTAACCTTTCCGGAGACACAGCCTTTCGGCACGGCAGAGCAGCCGCTTGAAGGACTTAGGTTAAATGCCCTGCCCCTGACCGCTTCGGCGGTCTTAGGGTGGTAGAAGGACAAGTAACCTAAGTCCTCCAGGAAAGGATGGATACCATGAAAGAAAAAAGATACTACATCGCTTACGGCAGCAACCTGAATGTCGGGCAGATGCGGATGCGCTGCCCGCACGCCACGATCCTCGGCACGGCAAACCTCAAGGGCTGGGAACTGCTTTTTAAGGGGAGCAAGACCGGCTCCTATCTGACCATAGAGGAATGCGAAGACGGCACAATCCCCGTGGTGATTTGGGAGGTGACGGCTTTGGACGAGGCCGCCCTCGACCGCTACGAGGGATTTCCCCATTTCTATTACAAGCGGGACATTAAGCTCCAGTACAAAGGCATCCGCACGGGGAAACGCAGGACGGTGACGGCCTTTGCCTACATCATGCATGAGGAGCGCCCTATCGGCATCCCTACCAACTTTTATATGAGGACGTGTCTGGAAGGGTACACCACCTTCCATTTTAACAAGAATATTCTGATTGATGCTTACAATAAATGTTTGGAGGTATGCGGCTATGAAGAATAATATCACGAGAATGGCGGTCTGCCCGCTTTGCGGCAGGGTCTACCACGGCGCTCCGGCGCTTTCGCGGGAGGACAACGAAACGCTCATCTGCCCGGACTGCGGTACCAGGCAGGCGCTCCAGTCCATCGGTGTGGACAGTGCCGAGCAGGAGCAGATCATCGAGACGATCCACCGCCACACGCAGGGGTAAGATACACAATTTGTTCCTCTGATCTTTGTGCAGATTATGGCTCGGAATTGACTTGATAATATGTGCTTTTAGAGCGAATATGTACACACCGAAAGGGAAATGAAGAAAATGGAGGACGAAGACCATGACAATCAACGAAGCAATGAAAAAGTACCGGCTGCCGAACCCCACCACAACCGAGGATTTGGAGATGCGCTTCTCCGGCATGGACGGCAAGGTGCTGAATTTTGGAGACAAGGTTCTCCTCGCCGGATACTACTACAATGGACGGAACAAGCCCTGCTACTTTGGCGCGGCATACGAGTTCCTGACCGATGACCACACCTGCGAAGGGATGATTGGGCTGAGAGCCGCAAGTGAGATCGAATTTAAGGATGATGGCCACGCCATTGCCTGGGCGATGCAGCAGTAAAAAAAGAACATTATAGCCAGAGATCGAGCCGCATGGCTCTTTCTCTCGTACAGATAGATAGACGGCTTGCCAATTGGCAGGTCATTTTTTATGCCATTTTGGAGGTGGTGTCTATGCGGAAACTGAAGAAATACAAGCCTACAAAGTTTATGGCAAAGACCTCGCATTACGATAAGGACGCCGCCGACTATGCGGTGATGTTCATCGAGTCCCTCTGCCATACCAAGGGCACCTGGGCGGGAAAGCCCTTTGAACTGATCGACTGGCAGGAGCAGATCATCCGTGACCTGTTCGGTGTGTTGAAGCCCAACGGCTACCGGCAGTTCAATACGGCGTACATCGAGATCCCCAAGAAACAGGGTAAGTCCGAGCTTGCCGCCGCTGTGGCGCTCCTACTTTTGTGCGGGGACGGCGAGGAACGGGCCGAGGTGTATGGCTGTGCCGCCGACCGTAACCAGGCGAAGATCGTGTTTGATGTGGCGGTGGATATGGTGCGGTTCTGTCCGGCGCTTTCCAAGAGGGTAAAGATCCTGGAATCCCAGAAGAAGATCACATACCTTCCCACAAACAGTTCCTACCAGGTGCTGTCGGCGGACGTGGCGAATAAGCATGGCTTTAATACCCACGGCGTGATCTTTGACGAGCTGCACACCCAGCCCAACCGGAAACTCTTTGACGTCATGCTCCAAGGCTCCGGCGATGCTCGGATGCAGCCGCTATATTTCCTGATCACCACAGCAGGCAACGATACCAACTCCATCTGCTACGAGGTACACCAGAAAGCCATCGACATTGCGGAGGGCAGGAAGGTTGACCCCACCTTCTATTCTGTTATCTACGGGGCAGCCGAGGATGAGGATTGGACAGACCCCAAGGTCTGGAAGAAGGCAAACCCTTCCCTTGGTATCACGGTGGGCATTGATAAGGTCAAAGCGGCCTGTGAATCCGCCCAGCAGAATCCCGGCGAGGAGAACGCTTTCCGGCAGCTACGGCTGAACCAGTGGGTAAAGCAGTCTGTCCGCTGGATGCCGATGGACAAGTGGGACGCCTGTGCCTTCCCGGTTTCCGAGGACGATCTGGAAGGGCGTATCTGCTACGGCGGGCTGGATCTGTCCTCCACCACGGACATCACGGCTTTCGTGCTGGTGTTCCCACCGCTGGATGAGGAGGATAAATACTACATCCTGCCATACTTCTGGATACCGGAAGAAACCCTCGACCTCCGTGTCCGGCGAGACCATGTCCCCTATGATCTGTGGGAACGCCAGGGGACGCTGATGACCACGGAAGGAAATGTGGTCCATTACGGCTACATCGAGAAATTCATTGAAAGGCTCGGTGAGAAGTTCAACATCAGGGAAATCGCCTTTGACCGCTGGGGCGCTGTGCAGATGGTGCAGAACCTGGAGGGCATGGGCTTTACGGTAGTTCCCTTCGGGCAGGGCTTCAAGGATATGTCCCCACCGACAAAGGAACTGATGAAGCTGGTGTTGGAGGAGAAAATCGCCCACGGCGGCCACCCGGTACTGCGGTGGATGATGGACAACATCTTCATCCGTACCGACCCGGCGGGCAATATCAAGGCGGACAAGGAAAAATCCACAGAGAAGATTGACGGTGCGATTGCCACCATCATGGGGCTTGACCGTGCGATCCGCTGTGGCAACGATACAGGCGCTTCGGTTTATGACAGCCGGGGCCTTTTGTTTATCTGAAAGGACGGTGATTCGATATGGGTATCTTTTCCGGGCTTTTCCGTTCCAGGGATAAGCCCCAGAACCGTACTGCAGGCAGTGCCTACAGCTTTTTCTTTGGAGGAAGTACTGCGGGCAAACGGGTAAATGAACGGTCTGCCATGCAGATGACGGCGGTGTACTCCTGCGTCCGCATCCTGGCGGAAGCAGTGGCAGGTCTGCCGCTGCACCTTTACCGCTATAAGGAGGACGGCGGCAAGGAAAAAGCACTTGACCATCCGCTGTATCTGCTTTTGCATGACGAGCCAAACCCAGAGATGAGTTCCTTCGTGTTCCGGGAAACGCTCATGACCCACCTTTTGCTGTGGGGCAACGCCTATGCCCAGATTATCCGGAACGGCAAGGGCGAGGTTATTGCCCTCTATCCGCTAATGCCGGACCGGATGACGGTGGATCGTGACAGCAAGGGACAGCTTTATTACGAATACACCGTCAGCATGGATGACGCGCCTACGGTCAAAGGCAGTCTTGTCCGGCTGAATCCGTCCGATGTACTGCACATCCCAGGGCTTGGCTTTGACGGGCTGGTGGGCTATTCCCCTATCGCTATGGCGAAGAACGCCATCGGCATGGCGATTGCCTGTGAGGAATACGGGGCGAAGTTCTTTGCTAACGGCGCGGCTCCCGGCGGCGTTCTGGAGCATCCGGGGACGATCAAAGACCCGCAGCGTGTTCGGGAGAGCTGGCAGTCCACCTTCGGCGGCAGCGGCAACAGCAATAAGATCGCCGTGCTGGAGGAGGGCATGAAATACACGCCCATCGGCATCTCCCCAGAACAGGCGCAGTTTTTGGAAACAAGGAAGTTCCAGATCAATGAGATTGCCCGGATTTTCCGGGTGCCGCCCCATATGGTGGGCGACTTGGAAAAGTCCAGCTTCTCCAACATTGAGCAGCAGTCGCTGGAATTCGTGAAATACACGCTGGAACCCTGGCTGGTGCGCTGGGAGCAGTCTATCCAGCGAACGCTCTTTTCCCCGGAGGAAAAGAAGAGTTATTTTGCCAAGTTCAACGTGGAAGGGCTGCTCCGGGGCGATTATGTCAGCAGGATGTCCGGCTACGCTACCGCAAGGCAGAACGGCTGGATGAGCGCCAATGACATCCGGGAACTGGAGAACATGGACCGCATCCCTGCCGAGGAGGGTGGCGACCTGTACCTGATCAACGGCAATATGCTCCCGCTGGGAAACGCCGGGGCTTTTGCAAATACCGAAGTTAGCGATGAAGGAAAGGAGGAAAACCCCGATGAAGAAGTTCTGGAAATGGAAGAACCAGGCGGCGGAGACGGCTCCGGCGGAACGGACACTGTTCCTCAACGGCACCATCGCCGAGGAAAGCTGGTTTGACGATGACGTCACACCCCAGCTTTTCAAAGAGGAACTAATGGGCGGCAGTGGAGACATCACGGTCTGGATCAACAGCCCCGGCGGGGACTGCGTGGCGGCTGCCCAGATCTACAATATGCTCATGGATTATCCGCACAATGTTACGGTCAAGATTGACGGCATCGCGGCATCCGCTGCAAGCGTGATTGCGATGGCCGGCACAAAGGTGCTGGTATCGCCGGTGTCCATGATGATGATCCACAACCCCATGACCGTGGCAATGGGCGATACCGCCGAGATGCAGAAGGCCATCGAGATGCTTGGCAGCGTGAAGGATTCCATCATCAACGCCTACGAGATCAAGACCGGGCTGTCCCGCGCCAAGCTGTCCCACCTGATGGACGCGGAGACCTGGATGGACGCAAACAAGGCGGTGGAGCTTGGCTTTGCCGATGGTGTCCTGGCACGGGCGGAGATCCCGGAGGACATGGAGCCGCCTGCGGTGTCCATGCTGTATTCCAAAGCCGCTGTGGTCAACTCCCTTATGGATAAGATCGCGGCCAAGTGCAGGACCAATCCTAAGAAAACCGAAGATCCCAAACCCAAGGGCCGCTCTGTAGACAGTCTCTACGAGCGGCTCAATCTTTTGAAACATTAAGGAGGATACCACTATGACGATTCTTGAACTGCGCGAGAAGCGCGCCAAAGCCTGGGAAGCTGCGAAAGCCTTTCTGGATTCCCACAGAAACGATAAGGGCGTCCTGTCCGCCGAGGATGACGCCGCCTATACCCGCATGGAGCAGGAGATCACCGACCTGGGCAAGGAGATCGCCCGCCTGGAACGTCAGGAGGCGCTGGAGGCGGAACTGAACCGCCCGGTGAACAAGCCCCTGACGGGTAAGCCCATGAGCGGCAAGGAGGAGACTAAGACCGGCCGCACCACCGATGAGTACCGCCGGAACTTCTGGAACATGATGCGCTCCAAAGCACCGATGCCTGCTGTGGTGAATGCGCTGCAGATCGGGACGGACTCCGAGGGCGGCTATCTGGTACCGGACGAATATGAGCGCACCCTGGTAGAGGCACTGGAAGAGGAGAATGTATTCCGCCAGCTTGCCAGGGTGATCCAGACTTCCAGCGGCGACCGGAAGATCCCGGTGGTGGCGACCAAGGGAACCGCTTCCTGGATCGATGAGGAAGGTGCCTACACGGAGAGCGATGATTCCTTCGGCCAGGTATCCATCGGGGCGTATAAGCTGGGGACGATGATCAAGGTTTCCGAGGAACTGTTAAACGACAGCGTCTTTGACCTGGAAAGCTACATCTCCCGTGAATTTGCCCGCCGCATCGGCGCCAAGGAGGAAGAAGCCTTCTTTACCGGGGACGGTTCCGGCAAGCCCCTGGGCATCCTGGCAGCCAGCGGCGGCGCGGAGACCGGCATCACTGCTGCGTCTGCCACTGCGATTACCGCTGATGAGCTGATCGACCTGTTCTACTCCCTGAAATCGCCTTACCGCCGCAATGCTGTGTGGGTACTGAACGATTCCACCATCAAGGCAGTCCGTAAACTGAAGGATGGCAGCGGCCAGTACCTGTGGCAGCCTTCCCTGACTGCCGGAACGCCGGATACCATCCTGGGCCGTCCTGTGCGTACTTCGGCCTATATGCCCGCCATCGCCGCCAGCGCCACCGCGCCGCTCGTCCCGGTCAGGGATTCGCCGAGGTTGACGTAGTTGTTGCCGCTGCGCAGATTCAAATCCACAAACAGCGCCCACGCCGTCAGCACGGCGCGCAGCGCGTTTTTAGCTTTTACGGTTTTCATTTATTCTTCGTCACGTAGATCGCCGATGCGACAGGCACATCCTGCTCCGCGCCTGACTTCGTATAGGCGCCGTCTGCCGGAAGGGTGATGGCCTCGCCGACCAGATAGAACGTCAGCACATCGCCCGCCTGCACCTCGTCCGACGTGGAGAGGACGACATACATCGCGTCCTGCCAGACGCCGGTGGAAGGATTGGTGACGCAGATCAGCGCGCACGGTCTGCCGTCATAATCGGTGAAATCCATAACTTTGCCGCGCAGAATAAACCGCTTGCCGGCGTATTTCGCCGGATCCTGAGCAAGATCGTCATAGCTCAGCGCAATCATCTTCTGCCGGAACTGCGCAATCTGCTCGCGCTGCGTCCATTCGCGGGTGAGGGTGATCGTGCGGGTGGTCTGCGCGAAACCTTCCGCTTTGACGCGCAAAGTGAAGGTTTCCGTGCCTGCCTCTTCCATAAACACGCGGACGGCAAACGCGCCGTTTTTGCCCGCCTTGACGTTGGTGTTCGTTCCCTTGCCGTCGATATACACGGTGGCGTTCGGTTCGGTCACGCCGCGCACGGTCACGTTTTCTCCGGTGAACGTCGTGTCCTCCGGTTCGGTGATGTCAA